>ERZ1740072.407-NODE-407-length-17585-cov-4.297262_pt1 | contig 17585 bp, 15 predicted proteins | sample MGYA00581733_ERZ1740072 | MGnify/ENA primary metagenome ERZ1740072 (study PRJEB43018, sample SAMN04849741) | marine metagenome | isolation source: floating plastic debris | place: Pacific Ocean | collected 2008-08-30 | study: EMG produced TPA metagenomics assembly...
CGTCTGCTTCGCTGCATCCTTCGATTATGCAGATCTTTTTGCAGCCTGGTGGGTTGGTGTCAGGCTAGTATGCCTACCCAACGAGGTTTCCTAGCGCTCAGCCTTACTGAAGAAAGCGATCGCCTCGTCCTTACCCACTGAGACATACCCCTGCGGCCCGCCAACGCCTCTGGTTTGATGGCCATCCTGGCCGTTCCTTTACCCGGATAGCCGTCACCGGGCGAGAACAAACTAAATAAGCGATATTGGCTGATGGGTCATCGTCACAGGCGCGAAACCTTGACCACAGTGTCGCGTCTTTGATCACAATAGAGGCATCCTCAGGGTTCACATCTATTACTTCAATGGAGTTATCTCATGGCGTCAGGTTCGGAGATTGAGCAGTTGCTCCAAGCGCTGAAAGATTGGCAAAAAGCGGTCAATCAGCTCACCAAAAAAAAGGTACCCCTCTCTGCCGCCGAAGCACAGCTCGCGCAAGCTCAACAAGCTGTGCTGGTGCATCTGGCTGACGAGGCGATCGCCGATAAGCTCGATAAGCTGATTTATAAGGCGATCGCTGATTGTCAGTCAGCCGAGGCCGTGCGCGAAACTTTGATCAAGGATGGGGCGTCTTTGATCACCATAGAACTGAAAACCGTCCATCCTTTGTCAGTCAGTCAGCATGAGCTAGAGCAACTGATTGAGCAGTTTCTCACGACGCCCGATCACGATAAACCACTTACCAGTAGCGATGAGGTGCAGTCAGCTTTTCAGCAGCTCAGTGAAGCCATTGCTCAGGCCTACCCAGCCACGCAACCACTCAGCCGCAAACCCAAAAAGCGCCGCCGTCGAGACCTGGCTATGGGAACGCTGCAAACGGCTTTGGGGGTAGGGTTACTGGCCGGTAACACCCAAATGGAGCCCACCGTCGCTGGAGCCTCTTATATCTTGGGGGGCAATGCCCTGTTGGCGGCGTTAGCTAACCTGGTCGGGCGATTGCCCATGACCCAAGTTTCGGTTGATTAATGGTCATCTTTAGGCTGGCGAGGATTAGTCACTACCAGCTCAAATATCCAACCCGGCAGTTCCTTAATTTTCTCTGCCATCCGCCGTAGGTCTTCAAACCCGTTAAGAGACAAGCTTTCCCGTGTTCTCACTTCGACGGCAATGACCTGATTCGCCCCTTTAGCAATAATGTCGAGCGGACATTTCGACAGCCCCTCAGGTAAATCTGTGGCCTCGGGGTACACCGTCACCTCGTAACCTTCGTTGCGATATTCCCGCGCGAGTTTGAGTACCCGCCGATGTTCTAAGCTGGATTGATGATTGCGATAACTCATAGAAGCGATCTGCAAGAACTCACTATCCTAAATCAGCCGGATCTGGGGCATGTTCTATCCTAACATGCACAAATTCTACCCCTTGAATAAAGCCTTCAGCTAAGAGCGGCGACATGCCTTTGACCCGAAAGGACCCGTTCAAGTTTTTGCGGCGGCTCACCACATCTGTCACCTGATAGTCATGCTCATAAATGACGCTAGCCAAAGCAGTGCGCACGGGTTTAATGATGTTGTCGCTGTCGGGCACGCTGTCTTCGTTGCCGCTGCGGGTCTCAAAATAATAGGTCAGCCGAATCCTGACAAACGCGTTATCGGGGCGATCGCTGGCCCATGACTGCCTAGCCGCCTGACGCACTCGCTTGACCCACGCCTGCAGCTTCGATTTATCTTTGGTTTGGTTTGAAACAGGCCGACCGGGAAGGATGAATTCGCAAGGAAGCACAAGATTGACCGGGGGATACACCAACGCATCTAACCATCGACAGCCGGAGGACAAACGCCCTGTCAAAGCGACAGCAAGGCTTCTCTATAGTAAATCTGTCCTGGTTTATTAATCGATGACGTTGCTGGCCCGCAAAAGGTGTCGCGCTGCAACCCGCAACTCAAGTTCTATGCCGGTGTTGGCTTGCCGATTGCCCCATCAGCAACGCTGACGGGGCTGGCTGGCGCATGGCTCCTTTACTGGCAATTTCTTAACGCTCAGTCGGCACACGTCCCAACTGAGCGCCGTAGCCAAAGTTAGACGGACAACTCATCCCCTCGGTGATGCCGGGCGCTAGCGACCGCTATTCACCGAGCCAAGCCGCTCGCCTGTAAGCTTCATCCCCCCGCCCTATCTGCCTCGTTGCGAACCGAACCAGCGTTGCCCAACATTCACAGGCACACCCATAGGCTGATCAGCAATGGCAGTGGTGAATGCTGATCCATCGCTACCATTGCTTAAACAAAGCGTTCGCGATCCGTTGCCTCAGACATAGCGGAGCTAGACGACGGATAGCTCAACAAGGCCCGCGATCGCCATCGCACACAGAACCGCGAAAAGATAGCGAGGCACGCCGTTGCCGCCATAACTGGCATTGTCGGCCCGGCGCTGAAAAAAGGCGTATACGTTGGGCGCGCCCATGATGAGAAAGATAATCCCCAAGACACTCAGCTTAGAGCTCTGGGGCTGACCGAAATCGGGATTCAGTTGGTTAGTTGTCATTACAGTTATCCAAACTCAATTGACTCGGTAAAACACTGGTGTCAGCGGGAGTGGCTGACGGTTGAGCGCAGTTGGTCGGTGTGCTCTGTAGACTATGAGCAATCGCAAAAACCGGCTGCACTTGCCAAAATCGCAGAGGCTTAAACACACTGCCGGCAAATTTGCCTTGAAACCGTCAACAGCACATTTAGTCCCGTTCACTCAGTTGTGTAACACTTTATTAAGTATACGTGACTTTGACGTGGGAAATTCTACCTAAGCTGAATTTTATTTCGCTACAAAGAAAAAATAAGTGCAAATACTCACCTTTGATTCGGGTGTTGCCTGTATCTTGTCGGCTTGGTAAATCCACGTTCGCGGTGGATAGAGTCCAGACGGCTGGATGATTCTTGAACCTGCTCAGGCAGGTGCGATAGTGAGGGCACGCCAGTTTGATCGGGCGATGATTCACATAAGGGAGCCTGTTATCTTTGTTTGCGGCTATTACTACGACCCCGGCCGGGGCGCGATCGCTGATTCCCGTTTGTACGGCTTTGCCCGCGACGCTCTGGGTGCCTCAATCTGTAGCCATTGCTCTTGAACCCACTGCCGATATCACGATACAGGGTTACTCAGGGCCGCTACAGAATACGATCGCAGCCTTATGGAACGAGCAAACCGGCCTGATCTTTTGCCTGGCTACGGGGGCGGTCGTGCGGCTGATCGCACCTTTGCTGCAAGATAAACAGACAGATCCCGCTGTGGTGGTGCTGGATGAAGCGGGTCAATTTGCGATCAGTCTCTGTGGCGGCCATCAGGGCGGTGGCGATCGCCTGACACAGCGCCTCAGTCATCTATTAAATGCTCAAGCGGTGATTACTGGCTCCGCCCATCACCTACATCTGCCGGGGATCGATCTATTAGGGCAGCCCTTTGGCTGGACAAAAGGCAGTGGCGACTGGACGCGGGTGGCCAGCGCAATCGCCCGGCAAGCCCCGGTGCAGGTTATTCAAGATGCGGGTTCAGCAGTTTGGCAGCAGCATTTGCCTGCCGAGCATTCTTTTCAGTTTGGCTGGCCAGAGGTGCCGCCCCTGTCGCCCGAGCCCTCTTCAAGTCCCCAAGCGCGGGTGTGGATTAGTCCGATCCAGCGTCGTTTTGCGCCCGAGGCCGAGTTGCCAAAAGTGCAGTGGCATCCACGGGTACTGTGGTTGGGTATCGGTTGCGAGCGCGGTACCTCACAAGCATTGATTGCTCAAGCGATCGCCACTGTCTGCCAAACCCATCATCTGGCTCAGGGGGCGATCGCGGGGATCGCTACGATTGATCTCAAAGCTGATGAGGTCGGACTCGTGCAGCTTTGTCAGGAACGACAGTGGCCGCTGCAGTGCTTCACTGCTGCAGCGTTGAGCAAAATTCCTGTGCCTCATCCTTCCACTGTGGTGGAAAAAGCGGTCGGTACTCCCAGTGTGGCTGAGGCTGCCGCACTATTAGCTGCCCAGCAGCATTCTGAGGCTGGGAGCGACCTGCAGCTCAGCGTTACCAAGCAGGTCTTTCGGGAGGCGGAACAACCGGGGGCCGTAACCGTGGCGATCGCCCAGGCCCAGCAGGAATATACGGGACGAATCGGTCACCTGGCTCTCGTTGGTACCGGCCCCGGCAGCTTGGATCAGATCACGCCAGCGGCCAAGGCCGCGATCGCTCAGGCCGACGCCGTAATTGGCTATCGCCTCTATATTGATCTGATTCGGCCCCTCTTGCGACCGGGGCAAATCGTTGAGCCCTGGCCGATTACGCAGGAACAACAGCGGGCCGAGCGGGCGATCGCCCTGGCGAACTGGGGGCTCAACGTTGCCGTCATCTCTTCCGGTGACTGCGGCATCTACGCCATGGCCGGTTTGGTGTTGGAGACGCTGCAGGCCCAAGGCTGGGACGGTCAAACCCCGACTATTGCCACCCTTCCCGGCATTTCGGCGCTGCAGTCAGCGGCAGCTCGGGTCGGTGCGCCGTTGATGCATGATTTTTGCGCGATTAGCCTGAGTGACCTGCTCACTCCCTGGCCCGTAATTGAGAAGCGTCTGCAGGCGGCGGCGGCAGCCGACTTTGTCATCGCCCTCTACAATCCCAAATCGCAGAAACGGACAGAACAGATCGCGATCGCCCAGCAGATTCTGGCGCAGCATCGAGCGCCTGAAACTCCGGTCGCGATCGTGCAATCGGCCTACCGCCCGGACGAAAACATTGTTCTGACGGATGTGACTCACATGCTCGAACCGGCGATCGACATGTTGACTACCGTGATCATCGGCAACCGCAGTACTCAGCTATATGCCGGTAAGCTGATTACGCCTCGGGGCTACGCTACCCAGCGGGCAAATGGCACTGTCGTAGCAGAGCTCCCAGATTGAAAGATCACGCTGACAACTGTCACTCCCCTGCCTAAGCTGGGAAGTCTACGGAGGAATGGCTTTCTCAGAAAATCGTTATCTGAACGCCGAACTTATGTCTTCCCCTGAGATTTCTAACGATATTGTCTGGCCGCAAATTTCGGTCATCGTGCCGATTTACAACGGCGCAGCCGATCTGCCTGATTTAGGCAAATGCCTGTGCTGCCAGACGTATCCCCGCGATCGTGTCGAGTATCTGCTGGTTGACAACAACAGCACCGACGACACGGCTGCGCAGCTACAGCAGCTACAGGCGACTGGGCAGGACTTAGGTCTGCAAATTCAGCCGCTGTCTGAGCCCCAGATTCAAAGCTCCTATGCGGCTCGTAACCAAGGCATTCGAGCTGCGACCGGCGAGATTCTGGTATTTACCGATGCTGACTGCCGCCCTCATGCTGACTGGCTCGTCAAACTGATCGCCCCCTTTCAAGATGTTGAGGTGGGTGTGGTAATTGGCGAAATCGCCGCTTTGGCCGGTCATAGCCTGTTGGAAAGCTATGCCGAGTATCGGGAGACGCTCACCCAGCGCTACACCTATGCCCACCCGTTTTATCCCTACGGGCAAACGGCGAACTTAGCCATCCGTCAGGCCGCCTTTACACAAGCGGGTCTGTTTCGGCCCTACCTCACGACGGGCGGCGACGCTGACCTCTGCTGGCGGGTCCAGATGGCCACCGATTGGCAAGTCTTCTTTGCCCAAGATGCTCTGGTGCGCCATCGCCACCGCTCGACCTTGAAGGATCTCGCCAGCCAGTGGCGGCGGTATGGGCGCTCCAACTTTTATTTGCACGAACTGCATGGCGTTGACCTCGGCCCCACCATGCCGCCCAAGGAAGTGGCGCGTCGCCTCGGTCGCTGGCTGCTCAAAGATATTGCCAAATCAACCTGGCAAATCATGCGCCGCCGCGCCCCGGCAGTGGCCCTGATCAGCGGGCCGTTAGACCTGTATTGTGCGAAATTGCGGGCGATCGGCCAGCGCCAGGCCCAACTCCCCGAGGCGGCGCGGCAGATTGACTGGTTAGATCAGCCAAGCTCTGAAGCGACTACCGTTTCTCCCCCACCATCGGTCACGACTTGAGGCGGCTTTCAATCAAAGATTGTGGTCAACGTCAAGCCACATATCAGGAAAATTAGAGTAAAACGATTCGCGGCTTCACCTTTGTAAGTCTCTAGCGCTGGGGCTGCAGTAGCACTCACACTGCCAACAGTCACTCTGCAATCAACGACAAGCTTGGCCCAGAGCAACTGATTCCCCGCTATCTGAGCGAATCGTCATTATCTTAAGCTCGTACGATCAGAGTGATTGGGGCATACTCAGTTAACAATGTGATAAACGGTTCTGAATCATTCAAAATACGATATTGAAACAATGTTTTCTAAACCCATCAAATGTTTTCTGTGCTTTGGTCTTTTGGCGCTTGCGGTCAGCTGCAGTCGTGGCAACCGTACTGCAGATACCGACCTTGAGACGGTTGCTAGCGCAGCCGAATTGACTGCTGATCAGGTGCTTGTGATCGGGGATATCTCCAGCGATCCTGCTGAAAAAATCGCCCTTTATCAGCCCCTTGCTGACTATTTAGAAAGCCGTCTGACCGATGTTGGCATTGAACGAGCCACCGTTAAAATTGCCCCCGATCTGGACACTATGCAAACTTGGTTGAGCAATGGTGAGGTCGATCTCTATTTTGATAGCCCTTATCCGGTCATGGTAATGAGCACTAGCACCGGGGCCAAACCGCTGCTACGCCGCTGGAAAAAAGGCATCGCTGAATATCACAGCCTGATCTTTACCCTAAACGAGAGCGACATTCAAACGACAGCAGACCTGGTAGGCAAACAAATTGCCTTGGAAAGTAACTTTTCTACGTCTGGCTATATGCTGCCTCTGACTTACTTGCAGACCGCTGGACTGAGTCTAGTTAATCAATCTACAGCTAGTAATACCCTTCAGGCTAATGAGGTGGGCTTTATTTTCAGCGCTGATGAAGACAACACTGTCGAACTGGTCCTCAGTGGTGAAGTCGACGCCGGAGCTTTAGACAACGGCACCTTTGCTGAGTTGCCAGATGAGGTGAGATCCGCTGTAAAAATTGTGCTAGAGACTGAATCCGTGGCTCGACACATTGCCTTAGTGGGGGCGCAAACATCGACCGAACAAAGTGACGCGATTAAAGATCTCTTGCTCGCTATGGATGCCTCATCAGAAGGGCAAGCTGTTTTAGAAAGTTTTGAAAGCACGGCAAAATTCGACGAGTTCCCAGTCGAACAATCGATCGATCGCCTTGAGGAACTCTACAAACAGACACTGGAATAAATGCTGAAGCTTCGTCGTCCTCAGCGCCCAGCCGGCTCTCTCGTCAATAAGCTGACAACCGCTATGAGCTGTTTAGCGGTTGCGGCGGTGTTGGTTGTGAGTGGATTCTCGCTTGCGCGTGAGCGGGCTAATTTTCGTCACGAGCTGGAACAACAAGCCGAACTGCTGCTCGACACGTTGTCGGTGGCTAGCAGAGATGCTCTGTATTTCAACCAGTTTGATGCTGCCAGCAAGATTGTCAATTACCTCGGTCAAGACTTTCAGAACGAGCAGTCTATTGTCATGGCTCGTCTTTACCAAACCGATGGCCGCATCCTGGCAGATGCTTTTGCGGCCGATCAGCAAACTTTCAGTCTGGCATCCGATCCCTTCGGTCAGGCGCTTTTGGCAGATGATGCGCTTATTACAGATTGGGAGTCGCAGCGCCTGATTGTTGGTAAGTCGATTATTGTCGGCGATGAAACGGTGGGGGCTATGAGTGTGGGGCTATCTACCCGACCACTGCAAGCTAAGCTCCGGAAAACGCTGTTAGAAGGACTGTTTGCCGCGCTCTTAGCCGCCATTGGCAGCTTCTTGCTGGCCCGATTTATCAGTCGCTCGATTACTAAGCCCTTAAAACAACTCACCACGGCAACTCAACAGATCACCGCTGGGGAATGGGGGCAGGCGATCGCCCTCAACACCAATGATGAGCTGACTACTCTGGCCCATGCCTTTAACCAGATGCAAGGGCAACTGCATGAGTTGGTGGCATCTTTACAACAGCAAACCCAAGAATTAGAACAGAGCCAAGGCCTGGCCCAGTCTCGGGCCACTGAGCTAGAGCAGACGCTGCAAGAACTGCATCAAACGCAAGCGCAGCTGATTCAACAAGAAAAGATGTCGAGCTTGGGGCAAATGATCGCCGGGATTGCCCATGAAATCAACAATCCAGTTACCTTCATTCACGGCAATTTAGCCCCCGCCAACGCCTATATTGAAGATCTCCTCGCTTTGATCGATCTGTATCAAAAAAACTATCCTGAGCCGCCGCGCGAAATTGCGGCTGAGCATCAATCCATTGATCTGCCTTTCATCAAAAAAGACATTGTTAAAATCCTGTTTTCGATGCGCATCGGGGCCGAGCGGATCGCGGGCATCGTGAAATCACTGCGCACCTTTTCACGTTTGGACGAGTCGCTGTGCAAGGCGGTCAATTTACACGATTGTTTAGACAGTACGTTGATGATTTTGGCCCATCGCCTTAAAGCCACTGATCGTCGCCCAGAGATTGAAGTTGTCAAAAGCTATAGTGAGCTGCCGCCCATTGAATGTTATGCGGGGCAGCTCAATCAGGTCTTTATGAATGTCTTGACGAACGCGATCGAAGCTCTAGAAGATAAAGCCGCTAACATTGACGGCGAAGCCCAAAAGAAGTCCCCTTTACAGATCCGCCTGCATACCAAAATGCCTTCGGCTCATCAAGTCTTAGTTCAAATTGGGGATAATGCTGCGGGGATGCCGGCGGCGGTGCAATCAAAAATCTTCGATCCGTTTTATACAACGAAACCGGTTGGCCAAGGCACTGGCCTGGGATTATCAATCAGTTATAAAATCATCACGAACTTACACGGTGGACAGTTCACCTGCCAATCGATACCAGAGCAGGGAACCGACTTTTTTATCCAAATTCCCGTTCACCAAGCGGCAAATACCTGAGTTGCTTAAGCCGCCTTAATAGAGCTTTGGCCCGATTGCTTGGGACACCTGGTCAGGCGATTGGACTCAGCGCCTCAGCAATCAGTCTCGCAGTTTCGTCTTGACCAGACTGATGGGTTGTGAAAGTCCTGAAGTTCTCGACAGAGACTATTGCCCCAACCGGATCTAGGACGGGCTGGGGGGCGGTTTCAGGCGGCGCAGGACAGAAAACAGGGCCGGTCGCATTGCTGGCGGAAAAATAGCGATCAGCTGACCAATTTTGGCCTTTTGCGCGGAATGGGCTTTGCCCTGCTGCAAGAGGGCTTTACCGGCTTGAGTGTCGCCTGCTTCAATCAGCCGCAGTCCGAGTAACAGCTGGGTTTCGTGCAGCCGCTGCTGGCGAATTTGTTCCAGCTTGGGGTCGGCAAAATCGTACAAATTGAGATACTGAATCTTGTCTTTTAGATAGGGAATGGCCCGCCCGATGCCCTGCTGTTCGGGGTGAAAGCGGTATTCCATCAGACGCTCGGGCAGGTAGTAAGCCTGCTTGCCCGCCACGGCTAGCCGCACCAGCAGGTCGTTATCTTCACAGTTTTGCAGATTGGGTCGCATGTAGCTGACCTCATCCAGCACGCGTTTGCGAAACAGTGTGGCCCCAATTTGCAGGCTTTGCTGATCAAACACGCGAGCGGTCAAATCGGCAATGGGGCCTGCCGGTAGCGTTGTGCGGCCCCATCGGGCGGAGTTGGTGGCCGTCAGGTCGGGTTCGCGTTGGCTGTCGCTGTTGATTACCCAGTGGTCGGTGCTGACAAAATCGATCGCGGGGTGCTGGTCAAGAATCGCGGTGGTGGCGCGCAAAAAATCAGGGGTGAGGCGATCGTCGTCATCGAATTTGATGAAGTATTCGCCCTGGGCCGCTTCAAAGCCCGAAATCATATTGTTGCTTTTGCCAATGTTGTGCGGATGGCGCACGTAGCGCAGGCGTGGGTCTGGCAGGCTCGCCATCAGCTCGGGAGTGTCATCTTGGGAGCCGTCGTCACATACGATGATCTCAAAATCGTCGTAGTTCTGCGCTAGGACGCTGGCGATCGCCTCAGCCAGAAATTCTGACCGATTATAGGTGGGGATACAAACGCTAACCTTGACCATGGATGACCTTATCGCGTTGAGACTGAAAACTGCTGGGGTCAGCGGCTCCGTCAGGCAACAGACTTGACCGGACTAGAAAAAGTTGCCTGCCTTACTGTAAATTGCCCATCCGGTTGGCGGGAAGCCACAGCGGGTGTCAGTGATTTTTCGGGGCAGACTTCATGTCAGCGAGGTGAGGCGGGCATACTAGCTCAGCTTTGGTACACCCATGAGCACCGGCGGCGATCGCCTTTGCCCAGTACCGTTTGTCCCGCGCCGAGACGCTGTCACCCTGCTGCCCATGAAAATTTTAATGCTGTCGGCCACATTTCCTTTTCCCCCCACGCGTGGGGGCACTCAGGTGCGCACGTTCAATCTGCTGAAGGGATTGGCAGGGCACGAGGTCACCCTGGCCACGCAAACTGACGACACTGTCACCCCCGATGAGATTGCCGGTCTGAGAGCGGCGGTTAGCGACCTGCAGGTGTTTCCGAAACCGCAGTCTCCGAGTGCTGGCGGCGTGCTGGGTAAAGCGGCGCGATTCGGCCAGTTTCTCATCGGGGGCACACCTCCGAGCGTGACGGCCAACTTTTCAGCGGCGATGCAGGCCTGGGCCGAAGCCGCTGTCAAGGCTCAAGCCTTTGACGCCCTCACCTGTGAGCACAGTGTCAATGAGCGCTATGTGTCGGCTCGGCTGCAGGCAGCGGTGCCAAAGCGTATCGTCAATATTCACAGCTCAGTGTACGGCACCTGTAAACAGCAGCTCGCCTCGGGCACTGCCGAAAAGCCCTGGCGCGATCGCCTCAACCTCTCCCTGCTGAAACGTTACGAGCAGCAGTATTGCCAGAAGTTTACCGATTTAGTGGTGACGACGCCAGAAGATGCGGCGCAAATGCATGAGCTCTGCCCGCAGCAGCCAGTGCATGTGGTGACTAACGGCGTTGATCTCGACCTGTTTCCCCAGCGCTCGCGCGATCCGGGCGGATATCATCTGGTGTTTATCGGTGCGATGGATAACCTGCCCAACATTGATGCCGCGACCTTCTTGGCCCAAGAGCTGTTTCCGCGGGTACGTCAGCGATATCCCGCTGCTAAACTCTCGCTGGTAGGTTCACGTCCGACTGCCGAAGTGATGGCCCTGAAGGCATTACCGGGAGTGAGTGTGACCGGGCGCGTCCCTTCTATGGTGGACTATTTGCATCAGGCGACGGTGTGCGTGATTCCCATGCGGGCCGGCTATGGCATCAAAAACAATACGCTGGAAGCCATGGCCGCGGGCAGTGCGGTTGTGGTCAGCGATCGCGGCTTAGAAGGGCTGTCGGTAGACGGGGCCAACGTGCCGCAGCGAGCATTGCGAGCTAATGATATCGAAGCTTACGTCGCCGCCATTGTTCAACTTTTTGAAAATCTTGATCTCCGAGCCACCCTGTCGCATAACGCGCGCACTATGATTGAGGCGGATTATACCTGGCAACAAGCTGGGCACACCTATGGCCAGATCTTGTCTGCTCGCTAGCGCTTGCGATGTCGATGCCCCCCTCCCCTCCCTCTAAAGATTCCTTAGCCGCCGGTTGGGTGTTTAAACCGGCCAAAACTCACCAACCGACGCAGCTTACCCCCATTACCCCTCGCGTTAGTGGAATCGCTCGCCTGGTGCGCCTGCTGGGGTTGACTGCCTTGTTAGCGGGGGCTGGTACGGTCGTTGGCTTTAGCTTGTGGACCAGTGCCGTGTTGATTTTTCGTCCTAATCCGCCGCAGTGGCTGACTGCTTATTTGCCCGATGGCCGCCCCTGGGGCGATGCCCCTCTGCAAAGCCTGGCTGATATTGAGGCGGAGCTGTCGTCCCAGCAGTCTTTGGGCGACCTCGTCGATCTGTCTCAGCTTAGTGATGCCGCTGAGCTGCAGGGCCTCCAGCTGTTACCGATTGTTGAAACGCGATCGCCCTGTAGTCGTAACTGTGACCAGATCGTCGAACTTCGGCTCTACAGCAGCCCGGCGGCTGACTCACTGCAACTGCTCGATCAGCTGCGGGTACAAGGCCCCTCTGAGGCGCAGGTGTTAGACCCGATTGCTCGCGGTGATACCGGCACCATGGGCTCGACCCATCGGTTACCCTTGGAAGCCCTCAAACCGCTGCATGAGGAGGGTTTACCCGGTGGCTGGTTAACGCTCACCGGTCGTTGGCACCGGCAGGGCAGTCCCGTGCTCTATGGGCAACTGCTTTACGTGGATGCCCAAACTCGACGACTGCAGTCTGTCCTCAATTGGCAAAGCCCAACGGGTCGCTTGCCCGCCTGGCATAACGTCGATCAGGTCGGACTCCCCGAGCTGCTGGTCAATCAGAGTACTGGGTTAGAACCCGATTTTTATCTCTATCGCGTGAGTCGGGCCAATGCGGCCAACACGACCACTCGCCTGCAGGAAATTTCGCTCGCCCCGCTGCCGTTGCCGCCAGATACAGCGCCCGAGCCTTATCAAAATGCCCTATTTTTAGCCAAACAGGGGTTGTGGTCAGAAGCTCAGGCGCTGCTGTCGCCGCTTAAAACCCAACTTGCTGAGCAGTGGTCGCCCGATTTGGAACAGCAGCGCCAGCTGATCATGCTGCATGCCAAATTTAGTCAGAACCAGGCTAATCGCGATTGGTCACAGCCCAGCCAAAAGCTGCTGGCCCTGCTGCTAGATGGTCAGTGGCAGGCGGCGTTAGACCCGGTTAAAGCGGCTGAACCGGGCTTTGAGCGGGCCGTGCTGCCGCTACTAGAGCGCGAATCGGCGCGGGTGTGGCAGCGGCTCAGCGCCAGTCTCAAGGTCACCCCCCAGCAGCCGGAAGCCCGACTTTGGGGGGCGCTGCTGCTGTTAGCGAAGGAGAATGAGAAGGCGGCGCTGGCCTGGTTTAACCCTAATCAACAGGCGACCTTGAAAGCTGAGTTTGACGCGATCGCTCAGCAGGTCGCGCCCCCCGCGCTGCCTGCCCCGGTGATCGCGACGGGCAACTCCCCAGGCGCGGCCAGTCCGGCCTCAACGACCGCATCGACTGCGCCATCAGCGGCGTTAGGAGGGCTGTTGGGCACCGTCGCCGCCCTTGATAGCCCCAATCTCAATGCTTGGCAGCCACCCGACGACGACGAACTGGCCCTGACTTCCGGGGAGCGATGGTACTCCATTACGGTGCAGGCCAGCTACGATCAGCAGGGCTGGCAGTCTCAACTACCGATGCTGACCGTGGCGTCGGCCCAAGGTGCCAGCGACCTACTGCAAACTCTGGGGCTCAGCCCTGGTGCCCGGTTGTCGCTGCTAAACCCCACGACCGGGCAAACCGGGCCAACCGTTCAACTCAGAGCCGTGCAGGCACAGGGGGCAACCATCGCCCTGCTGGCCAGCGGGCCAGCCACCGCAGCGGGGACACCCTGGGTCGTGACGACGTCTGGTCAGTGGCGAAGCCCTGCTGCGATCGCCTCACAATCATTCTCAGCGCTCTGGCAAAGTCAGCCCGAGCTGGGCGATCGTCTGGCCGCGACACTGCAAACTCACTTGAAGGCTGAGCCTACGGCCCTGCAGACGGTATTACAGCAGAATTCTGCTCTGGCCACCGTCCGCCGCGTTAATTTGCTCAACGAAGCGGAGCCCGCGATCATGCTGACACTCGCGCCCGAGCTGGCTCCCAGCCTGGGACTAACGGTGTCTGACCCCACGGTTATTGACCTCGTAATTTCGCCATCCGGTGAGCTGCTCTATAGCGATCTGTGGGGCCAGTCTGCGGCTTTGGTGGGCTGGCTGCAGCCGCCCGCTGGCCCGGCAGCTTTGGTGACGCGCCAAGGCGATCGCGTCGAATTGCTCATTTGGTCGCCGCAGAACCGGCAGTTTCAATAATCCTTGAGGAGGGCGATCGCCCCCAAGGTCTAACAATGCCGCTAAGGCATGGCCAGGACTGGGTAACAGCACGTTCGCCCAGCGTCTGCTTTATTCGCTAAGGAATGAAGATGATATAAATTCCGCAATTTGGCTGGGGGGCAAAGCGGGAGCACATTTCCTCCCCTGGGAGGGATCGCGGGGTGGGTTGGCCATGAGTGCTGGAGACCGAATCCACCCCGCCTATGGCACTCCTCCCGAGAGGAGAAAACTGGCACATGATTAAATTTCCGAGCCTAAGAACGACTGGTGTTTAGGCAGCCATCAAGCCCAGCTGCTGCATCACTTCCAACAGATTGCACTCGTACCACCACTCCACAATCTTGCCGCCGGCAATGCGCAGCAGGGTAAAGTCATTGACTTTGACCCCTTTACCCGTGGGAGGAACCCCTAAAAACTCGCCGGTCTGGGTGCCTTGAATGGTGGTGCGATACACCACTTTATCGCTCTCCGCAATCACATCCCCCATTGTTTGATAAATATCCGGAAAGCCTTCAAAGAGGCTGGCGTTAAAGGCTTTGTTGGCCTCCAACCCAGCGATCGGTGCGGCAGCACTGTTGAAATGATAGATAACATCCGGACTCATCAACTCATCCCATATCTGACGCCAATGGGGCTCGGTACCCCACCCCTCCTGAGCAAAGCGGAGCGCGATCGCTTTATTGTCTTCGAGCAAAATAGTCATCCAATTTCCTCAATACGCAACCGTATGGATATAGATTAATGAGGCTGTTTATGAATGTCAATACGCCACCGTATGGCCAAGCGAAACGACGCCTCAAATCTGACCCGGCAGGATTGGATCCGTCAGGGACTGCAGGTTTTGGCCAAAAGTGGTGTCGAGGCCGTGCGAGTCGAGCCTCTGGCCAAACTCATGGGGGTCACCAAGGGGAGTTTTTATTGGCACTTCAAAAATCGCGGAGACCTATTGGAGGCGGTCTTTCAGGCCTGGATGGAGCGCCAAACCTACGGCATTATTGAACAGGTGGAAGAACTCGGCGGTGATGCCACGAATAAACTGCTCTACCTGTTTGAACTGGCGGTTCAGGATGATGGTCGGGTCGAGAATGCGATTCGAGCTTGGGCCACCCATGATGCGAAAATTACGACGCTGTTGGCTCAAGTCGATCAACGCCGTTTGGACTATACCCAAGACTTGTTTGTGCAGATTGGCTTTGCCCCCGCTGAGGCGCTGGTGCGGGCGCGGATGGTTTACTATGCGCTAGTGGGTGAATTTACCATCGGCACCCGCAGCGATCAAGCTGAGCGACTCGCTGAGATCCGCCTGCAGCACGCGATTCTTACGCAACCAACCTGAGTTTGTTTGGCTGGCAGATGAACGCTGAGATGACGCACACTATTGATCCGTAAAGCCAGCTCATTCACTAAGCAATTCGACTGCATGACGATACCACCCATTCACGTAATTGGCGGCGGCCTCGCGGGCACCGAAGCCGCCTGGCAGATTGCTCAGGCGGGCGTGCCCGTCATTTTGCATGAAATGCGCCCCCACAAGCAGTCACCCGCCCACCACAGCGAACATTTGGCGGAGCTAGTGTGCAGTAATTCCTTTGGGGCGCAGTCGAGCGATCGCGCCTCGGGTCTGCTGCATGAAGAGTTGCGGCGATTGGGCTCGATTGTGATTGGCAAAGCCGATGAGCATCAGGTGCCAGCGGGCGGGGCTTTAGCGGTCGATCGCGGCGTTTTCAGCCGTGAGCTGACGGAAACCTTGGCGAATCATCCCCACATTGAGCTGCGGCGCGATGAGGTGCAGCAAATTCCCGATGACGGCATTGTGGTGCTGACGACTGGCCCGTTGACTAGCGACGCGCTGTCGCGAGATCTGCAGCGCTTCACCGGGCAGGCGTACATGAGCTTTTTTGATGCGGCCAGCCCGATTGTGGTGGGTGAAAGCATCAACCATGAGGTGGCCTTCCTGGCCTCGCGCTACGATCGCGGCGAGGCGGCTTATCTCAACTGCCCGTTGAATCGCGAGCAGTACCAACAGTTTTGGCAGACGCTCTGTGAGGCGGAACAGGCGGAACTGAAGGATTTTGAACGCGAAACCGCCAAGTTTTTTGAAGCTTGTCTGCCGATTGAAGAAATGGCGCGACGGGGCGAAGACACGATGCGCTATGGCCCGATGAAACCCGTGGGCCTGTTCGATGCTCGCCTGGGTCACTTCAAGGATCCCGCCCTGAAGGACAAGAAGCCCTACGCGGTGGTGCAACTGCGGCAAGAAGACAAGCAGGGCAACCTGTGGAACATGGTCGGCTTTCAGACGAACCTGCGTTGGGGCGAGCAAAAGCGCGTCTTTCGCCTGATTCCGGGTTTGGAAAATGCCGAGTTTGTCCGCATGGGCGTGATGCACCGCAACACCTTCATCAATTCACCAGAACTGCTGAGCGCACCCTTGCAATTTCACCAGCGTCCCACCCTGCTGGCAGCGGTGCAGCTCGTCGGCACCGAAGGCTACACGGCGGCGACGGCAGGCGGTTGGCTCGCTGGCACCAACGCCGCTCGCGTAGCCTTGGGGCAGGAACCGTTAACCCTGCCAGTCAATATGATGATGGGCGCGTTAATCGACTTCATTAGCTCAGCGGAACCCAAGCACTTTCAACCCATGCCGCCCAACTTTGGCATCATCCCCGCGCTGCCTACCAAAGTCCGCAACAAGCGGTAGCGCTACTGTCACTACCGCGATCGCGCCCTCAACGACCTCACTACCTGGGCCAACACTCACGACATTTTGTTGCATCAGCGGGATGTGGTAGCGATCGCCTAGTAATACAAAAAAGGGAGTGTTGTTCGACATAATCACCCCCTCTAGAAATGAGACTGAAGGCGGTAGAAAGCCTTATGATGTAAGTGTTTGGATGACTTTTAGAGAGCATCACTATAGATGGGAAGGTTCTCTCTAATAATATTGTTAGCCTGTTTCGGTTAAGAGTGTGTTTGAGAATTCACTAGAGGTATCAAGCAACTTCTGAGTTATATATAAAATTACGAATATGACCACTAAATCTATATTTATTAGCTATCGCAGGTCAGATCGACCGAATCTAGCGTTTTGGCTACACGATGTTCTCCACAGCACTTTTGTTGATACGGAAGTGTTTATTGATGAGAAAGGTCTTCAAGCTGGGGATAAGTGGGTAGAACATCTTGAAAGGAATCTAAGATCAGCTTCAGTTCTGATAGTTGTTATTGGACCAGATTGGCTACGAGCACAAGACGAATATTTCCGTCGACGTTTAGATGGGCCGAGTGACTGGGTTCGTAAAGAGGTTGAGTTTGGAATCACAAACAACTTAGTGACTATTCCACTATTAGTCTCCGATGCAAAACTTCCTGATGTAAAAGCTTTACCAGAATCTCTTGTCCCTCTCTTAAGTAATCAGTCACTCGAATTGAGAACGGAATACTGGCGTGAGGATGTAAATGCACTCATTAACGCTATAGAGAAAAAAGGATTTCAACAAGCAATTAATGCTGAAATAAGCAATGTTGACTATCCTGCACCTGGTTATCAGCCTGCTACGCCTCTTTCAGAACCAGAGCTTGATAAAGAACTGCTCGAGCTATCTCAGTGGAAACGAGTCAACAGGAAGTTG
>ERZ1740072.408-NODE-408-length-17570-cov-18.043391_pt1 | contig 17570 bp, 17 predicted proteins | sample MGYA00581733_ERZ1740072 | MGnify/ENA primary metagenome ERZ1740072 (study PRJEB43018, sample SAMN04849741) | marine metagenome | isolation source: floating plastic debris | place: Pacific Ocean | collected 2008-08-30 | study: EMG produced TPA metagenomics...
AGCCTAAAGACCTAGGGGAGCCTGAGGAGCCCGAAAGTACAGAGGAGCCAACGAATGATTCTTCAGAAGAGGCTGAACCTACTGAGAACCCAGGCGATAGTCAGGAGCCTCAGCAGGCCACAACAGAGGGAGCAACAGCTGCGACTGAGAGTAGCGGTCCTACTAGGGTGGCAGCAGCTTCTGGCCCAGGGATTGTAGTTCCTTCAGGTAGCAATGATGACGATACCGGCCCATTAGACACCGGAGAGGACGATACCGGTCAAGGAGAAACGGGATCAGGGGAAAGTTCTGAGGATAGAACGGCGGCCCGTCAGGGAAATTCCGAAGACGCTACACCTAGTCGGGGAAGCCGTCGATTTGGCTGTCGTAATTGTGTTGCGCCTTCCTATCCTGACGCGGCATTAGATGAGGAAGTAGAAGGACAGCCAGGCGTTGAATTTGAAGTTGATGAAGACGGTAATGTGATTAGTGCCCGTATTGTTCAGCCCAGTGGTAGTGCCGCATTGGACCAGGCCGCTTTAGATGCCGTTAGACGATCAACCTTTACGCCAGGGGGGCAAGGTCGTGCCCGCACCATGGAAGTAGATTTCTCCATTGAGGGATCTGAACGTAATCGAGCAGCCCGGAGACGTGGTGAGCGGCGAACTGTAGAGGAAGCGGCCCCTGTCGAGGCGCCACCCCCTAGTGCGGCCACAGCTCAACCGGCACCGTCCGCACCAGAGACTGATACGTCATCCAGTACGCCATCACCTAGCTCAACAGAATCAAGCGATGGTAGTCGTGATGATGGTGACCCTGTCAACCCAGATTCTGGCTCCGACGAGAATTCTAACCAAGCTGACACTCCTATCCCAGGAGAACCAACAGAATCAACAACAGAAACCCCATCGAACTCTAGTCAACCTGCCGAGACGAGTCCGCCATCGGCTGATGTGGCTCCTGTCACAACTCCAGAGTCAGTAACAACACCCTCCAATGCTCCAGCGGAGCCTAGGGTGCCCGCATCTCCCGCGCCACCGCAGCCAGCGCCCGCATCTCCCGCGCCAGAAGAGCCCAGTGCGCCGCAGCCCTCCCAGCCCGCAGCGCCACCGCCGCAGCCTGCGCCACCACAGCCTAGACCGCAACCGGCGCCACCACAACCTAGGCCGCAGCCTGCGCCACAGCCTAGGCCACAGCCTGCGCCTACGGTTCCACCGCCTGCTAGCGAATCAATCCCTGAAAACTAGTACCAATGGAGAGAATTAAAGAGCGATTGTTGATTCAATCTCGCCCTTCCCTATTGGCGATCGGATGTATTCTTGGAATTTGGCTTTTGTTGGCATGTTTTGTGACGAGCATTGCTTCAGGTGTGGCCGATATTTCACCCGCCGATGTCTATCAAGCGTTAACTGCTCCGAACGGTTCTACAGAGCATTTAATTATTCGCACCGTACGGTTACCCCGATCGCTTGCAGCGCTAATGGTAGGGGCGGCAGTCGCTGTAGCTGGGGCAATTATGCAGGGACTGACACGCAATCCTCTGGCTGATCCTGGAATTTTGGGGATCAATGCTGGGGCCGCCTTTGCTGTCGTTACCGCAGTGTTTTTGTTCAACACAGGGTCATTGAACTTTTATGCTGGATTTGCGATGGCTGGAGCTGCGATTGCAGCTATAACCGTTTATGGTCTTGGTTCCTTGGGCAGGGGAGGACTGACCCCACTGAATCTCACTATTGCGGGTGCAGCCTTAACAGCATTAGTGTCGTCTTTGACTACAGGCATTCTTATTATTAGCCAACGTACTTTAGAAGAGATTCGTTTTTGGTTGGCGGGGTCTGTCGCTGGGCGGGATATGGAATTGGTAATACAGGTGATGCCTTACCTGTTAGTAGGCCTGATGTTAGGTTTAGTGTTAGGAAAACAGCTGACAACATTGAGCTTGGGCGATGCCGTTGCCAAAGGCTTAGGTCAAAAGACCATCTGGGTAAAAGTAATGGCGGCAATGAGTGTTGTTTTATTGGCAGGCGGCTCAGTTGCGATCGCAGGTCCCATCGGCTTTATTGGTCTGATTGTCCCCCACATTGTCCGCTTTTGGACAGGGGCCGACTACCGTTGGATTCTGCCCTATTCAGCCCTGTGTGGGTCAATTTTATTGCTCCTGGCCGATATTGGGGCTCGATTGATTATTCAACCTCAAGAACTCCCGGTCGGTATTGTTATGCCGCTGTTGGGAGCCCCCTTCTTTATCTATCTCACCCGTTCTCAGGTAAAGCGTTAAATCTATGGAAAAAACAGGGCAGTCTCCATCTCAATGGCTGGTTTTGCGGACAGGGTTTCTCTCGGCACGGCTGGATCGACGAGTTCCTAAAATTTTGCTAGGTCTGACCTTAGTCACGCTGACCGCTATGGTGTGGAGTGTGGGCCAAGGAGACTATCCGGTGCCACCGCTAGATGTGATTCGTACCATCTTGGGCTTACCGACAGATAACCCAGAGTATGGATTTATTGTAAATACCCTGCGTTTACCTAGAACTCTGGTGGCTTGGGGAGTGGGTATGGCTTTGGCAATAGCAGGCACTCTGACCCAGGGAATTACTCGCAATCCCCTAGCAGCCCCCGGCATTATTGGCGTTAATGCCGGCGCAGCGCTGGCGGCAGTCAGTCTGATTATTGTTTTTCCAGGGGCACCGATAGCGGCACTCCCCCTGGCCGCTTTTGTGGGAGCCTTTACTGTCGCTATCTTGATATACCTACTGGCTTGGAATGGGGGGAGCTCTCCAGTCAGGTTAATTTTAGTCGGTGTAGGGTTTAGTCTGGTGGCGGGTTCCCTGACTAATCTCATGATCACCTTTGGCAATATTTTTGATGTCAGTCAAGCGATGGTGTGGTTAGCGGGTAGTGTTTATGGTCGCAGCTGGGCCCAAGTGTTTGCCTTTACGCCCTGGCTTGTTGTTTTTGGCTTGTTGTCGCTGGTGTTGGGCAGAGAATTAAATGCATTGCAAATGGGAGATGATGTGGCCCGAAGTCTGGGCAGTCGACTGGAATGGCAGCGTGGCTGGTTATTGTTGAGTTCGGTGGCCCTGGCGGCGGCGGCGGTGGCTACGGCGGGGGGCATTGCCTTTGTGGGGCTGATGGCTCCCCACATTGCTCGGCAACTGGTGGGTCCTTCCCATGAGGGCCTATTGCCAACAGCGGCTCTAACGGGCGGTATGGTGGTGGTGCTTGCGGATCTGCTTGGGCGGCTGTTGTTTGCGCCAATTGAACTGCCTTGCGGCATCATCACGGCTGTGATTGGTGCGCCTTATTTTATGTATTTACTAATTCGCGATCGCAAATGACCGACACTGCCCTGACCACCCGCAAACTCACCTTGGCCTATGATGGCAAACCCATCATCGAGGGGTTAGACCTGGCCATTCTCTCCGGCAAGATTACCGTACTAGTCGGACCTAACGGCTGTGGTAAATCTACCTTACTCAAGGGGTTAGGGCGGTTACTTAAGCCACAACACGGTGTTGTGTATCTAGACAGCACCTCCATTTTTAAATTGTCGACTAAAAAAGTGGCTCAACAGCTAGGACTGTTGCCCCAAGGACCGATTGCTCCTGATGGGTTAACCGTACGAGAGCTGGTGGCCCAGGGTCGCTACCCTTACCAAAGTTGGCTACAGCAGTGGAGCAAAGAAGACGAAAAGGAAGTTGAGTCAGCGCTGGCGATTACTGAGCTACAAGAATTGGCCCACAGACCTGTGGACAGTCTTTCTGGTGGTCAGCGTCAGAGAGCTTGGATTGCGATGACCCTGGCACAGAACACTCAGATATTATTGTTGGACGAACCAACAACATTTCTTGACCTGGCTCATCAAATGGAAGTGTTAGACCTACTCTATGAGCTGAATCAGCGAGAAGGGCGCACTATTGTCATGGTACTCCATGAATTGAACCAGGCTTGTCGCTATGGGGATTATCTAATTGCCATGAAAGCGGGCCAGGTATGTGCCCAGGGCGTTCCTCACAACGTGATGACTGAAGCCTTAGTACAAGATGTGTTTGGCCTCGACTGTCGCATTGTTAGTGATCCAGTCGCAGGCACACCACTGTGTATTCCGATTGGGCGAAAGGTCTCGGTTGGTCAGAAATTTGCTTAAATTCTATTTTTCTTGACTGTCGGTGTTGGAGGTTCCGGTATGGCGAGTGGGGATGATTGAGGGCATCGCAGAGAGTGAGGCCAGTTTGGTAGCGCTCTACGCAGTTTGTACACCCGATTTCTTTGGCTTTAATGCCGACGGTACCCTGCAATACCGTGGCCGGTTAGACGATGCTCGCATGGGCGATCCGACCAACCGCAAACCTGAGCTGCTGGCAGCCATGACATTAGTGGCGGCCACTGGCGCTGGCCCAACGATGCAGCATCCTAGCATGGGCTGTTCGATTAAGTGGAGCTAATAAGTGGAGCTAACTCTAAACTAAGATAACCCAGGAGACTTATTATGACGTCAAAGTGGCCCATTCAATACCCCGATCGAATTCAACTTTATTCACTGGGAACCCCCAATGGACAAAAAGTTGCCATTGCTCTCGAAGAAATGGCCCTGCCCTATGAGGCTCATCGGGTCGATATTATGGCAGGCGATCAGTTTACCGATGAATTTATAGCAATTAACCCCAACTCAAAAATTCCCGCCATTGTTGATCCCAACGGGCCTGGGGGCGTTTCACTATCAGTATTCGAGTCTGGTGCAATTTTGATTTATTTGGCAGAAAAGTCAGGCCAATATTTGCCCACTGACCCGACAGTCCGTAGTGAGTGTTTGCAGTGGTTGTTTTTTCAAGTGGGTGGCGTGGGACCGATGTTTGGCCAGTTTGGCCACTTTTATAAGTACGCTAAGGAAAAGATTCCCTATGGCATTAATCGCTACCAAACAGAAGTTAAGCGTTTGTTGGGCGTTTTAGAGACGCAGCTGCAGGGACAAGATTATCTTCTAAAAGAGGGCTATACCATTGCTGATATGGCAACGTTCCCTTGGGTGGGTGCCCTCGATTGGGGGTATGGCGCAGCTGAGGTGTTCCAGCTACAGCAGGACTTTCCTAACGTGATGTCGTGGTATGAACGCTGTAGACAGCGACCGGCGGCGGCTCGTGGATTAGACGTGACGAAGTTGACTTAACCATTTTCTTAGCTATGGATGGTCCCGCAACACCCGGCTAAGCCCGTCCTATGTCTTTCTGTTTGGTTTAATTGGATTATGGTGTGCTTAATCGATCTTCTTAAGCTGAGTTATCTGATATTGCTGAGCTTCGCTTGTTTCAATTGAATCTTTTGGTGTCTTTACTGAATTGGTGGCGGTGATGAGTTTACCGGCTTCTGCAATGGTGACTTGATAACGTTCTTGGGTATGATGGCGATTCTTATAGACCATCTCCACCTTAGCTCCGGTGGCATTACGGGTCCAACGATCTAGCCATAGCTGTAGTAATTTGATAGGAATGTATCGCAGTAATGGATAGAGCAATCGCTGAATGCCTGTTAGTTTTTTTTGATAGGTGCGTGCTTTTTTAGGATAGGTGAGCCAATCCCATCCTATTTCCATCCACACGGCGCGTTCGGCAATTTGTTCAAACTTGGTGCCTCCAGACCAACCTCGATACAGCTGTTTTAGCTGACGATGATCGCCATTACGCTGTATTAACTGTGGCAAGTCCTCGAGTTCTAAATGTCCCCAAAATTGGCCAGTGGGCAGGTCGATGAGCGTTGGGGCAAACTGATGGCCGCCAAAGTGGGTGCTTTGCCAAATGCGCAGATTGGACTGGTCAGATTGTTGACGCAGCTGGCGATAGATGGGGGTGCCAAATCGACCGCAGGCCAGGTCAACCTGGGTGTGGGTGCAGACCAGCATTTCTCTTAGGTGCTGAGTGTCTTGCTGATAAGAGAGAAAAGGGGTGACTGTATTTTCCTTGCCCAGTAGCCGATTTAATAGGCCCAAGACTAGCGCGTTAGCTTGGTCTTCAGGAACCACGTACTCTTCTTTAAGGTATTTGGCAAACTGTTGGGCCGGCCGACGGTAGTAGATAATCCGGGTGAAGCCAGGGGTGGAGTATTCAGGATCGGGTGCGATCGCAATCGGCCTCACCATCACCCCTCGCCTAAAAACCAGCTGCTTAACCAGCGAAAACATCTGGCCGATCATCGGATTTTCTGCGAACATAGCCAAGGGCCAGGGCTGGGCAACTTCCACAAGCATCCAATAATCCACCTTGGGGGCAGACCCAATGGGATCTACACCCTTAGCTTTAGAGACCTGGGAGCAATAGCGACAGTCGGCAAGATTATCCGGCAGATTATCAATAAGTTGCATAGCCCATTCCTGAGATTGCTTCCTAATAAGCTTACGGATATCTTAACGTTTTTCAAGACTTGCTGAGCTTAAGCTTTTTTCTGATCAGTAGTTTTATGGCGTTGCTGATTTAGGGGATGAACCGCTCCGTTGAGATATGCGATGTGGCGATATTTAGCAGATAAAACCATACAGAAGATCAGCAATGCCCCAATTTTACTAGTAGTGTCAGTTTTACCCTTTACAGTATTGTTTTGTCTGGGCAACAACTCTACTAAGTCTGTTGTTCAAATTAGGCGTTAGATCCTGAGACCCACTTTTCCCAATTCTAAGGGAGATCAGAATCAAAGTCGCCAAGATTTGTGTTTCTCAAACACAACAAGAAATGTTACATAGAGCTAAATGCATCAGCCTAGAAAGGTTAGGCGGTGATCCTAATGCTGCAAACTAAAATTCTAATTGTTTGTTAAAAGCTTATTGATTTACCTTTGTGGTAGCACTAGCTTAGTGCTTATCAGGTAGCCTTTTATATCTGGTCATCCGCAACCTGGAGATATCTCCAGGTTGTTTCTTGCATTTTGACTTTTTCTAGATAGCTCTAATACTTGCTAAATAAGGGTTTGGTGAGATCTGTCCGCGCAAACAGCATCCACTTAAAGCGTTTATCTGCAGCTATCAAATAATCATGACAGAGACACCATAACTTAGGAGATTAAATTGTGACCATTCCTCTGTTGGCTTATAACCCAACCTCTCGAAATACTCGAGTGACTGCCTTCGATGTTGGTAATGAAGAGAGCCCTAAAATTTATGATCAAAGAAATTTATTGCAGGCCCAAGAATTAGACAGTCTGATCTATGCCGCTTACCGACAAATATTTAATGAGCAACAGACGATTGAATACCATCGTCAACGCTTTTTAGAATCACAGTTAAGAAGCAATCAAATTACTGTGCGGGACTTTATTCGAGGTCTGGTTACTGCCGATAGCTTTCGTCGTTGGGTGTATGACTGTAATAGCAACTATCGGTTTGTACAGCTGTGTGTTCAGCGAATATTAGGTCGAGATGTCTATGATCTCGCTGAAACTCGGGCTTGGTCAATCGTATTAGCGACCAAAGGGCTGTTGGGTTTTGTTGATAGTCTCTTAGATAGCAATGAATACCTTGAAACCTTTGGAGATGATACGGTACCTTATCAGCGGCGACGAATTTTGCCCCAGCGTGACGTGGGAGAGTTACCCTTTGCTCGCATGGCTCGCTATGGTCCAGCCCACCTCGAAAAGTTAATTTCTCTGGGCCATCAGTACAACATGAAGCCAATGGTGCCCAACTGGTGGGAATTTCCAAAAGCACCTACCTCACCGTTAGCCTATGTGGCAGGTAGTTTGGTTGCATTTTCAGTGTTGTATCTCATTGCGCTTGCCCCAGTGGTTTCACCCTAGCGCCGCTAGAGCGATACAAAAATTAAAAGAGGAAGTATTCTCAATAATTGAGGAATGCACTAGAGTTTACTTGAGCCTTATTGACCTTAAATGTCAATAAGGCTTGCTTTTGACTACAGGACTCATAACTATGACAACGTCTGTTGCAACCAGCGCAGCGGGCTCTCCGCCTTGGTGGGCGGGGAATGCTCGACTGGTGGACTTATCTGGACGACTGCTCGGGGCCCATGTTGCCCACGCGGGACTGATCGTTCTTTGGGCTGGCTTGATAACCCTATTTGAGGTCAGTCGTCTTGATGTGGCTCGTCCTTTATATGAGCAAGGCTTTATTTTGTTACCCAATCTGGCCCGTCTAGGCTATGGCCTAGGGGATGGGGGCTTGATTGTCGATAGTCACCCTTACTTTGTGGTGGGAGCTGTACATCTAATCAGTTCTGCGTTTCTGGGGTTTGGCGGTATTTTTCATACCCTGAAAGGCCCTGAAATCCTAGGTGGAAGCTATGCCTATGACTGGAATGATGGCGACAAAATGACCCAGATTTTGGGGTCACACCTGGTGCTGCTGGGCGGTGGTGCGTTGCTGCTCGTAGCTAAGGCTATGTTTCTGGGCGGACTGTACGATCCTTTAACCCAGTCAGTACATACTGTTTCACCCAATACCAATCCAGCTGAGATTTTTGGTTACCTATTTGCAGGCAAATTTTGGTTGGCAGGTGTAGACAACCTTCAAGATGTGGTGGGTGGGCATTTGTATATCGGCATTGTCCTGATTGCAGGTGGTCTCTGGCACATCTCTACTCAGCCTACGGCTTGGGTAAAGCAGCTGTTTATATTTTCGGGGGAGGCCTATCTGGCCTATAGCTTGGGCGCTCTGAGTCTGATGGCCTTTGTGGCTACCCTGTTTGTGTCTGTTAACTCTCTGGTATTTCCCACGGAATTTTTTGGCCCTACCTTAACGATTGAGTTTGACCGGGTGCCTTACTTCGTTAGTACTTCCCCCGTTGACGGTTATTCCTCGCGGGAATGGCTGGCCAATGCCCACTTCTGGTTGGGTTTCTTTTTCCTACAGGGTCATCTCTGGCATGCGCTGCGCTCAGCCGGTTTTGACTTTGGTCAAGGTCAAGTCACTCAGAACGTTGGTGGACGTGTTGCTGCCCCTGCTGAGCAAGTGGCTATTAGTCAACTCAAAGCTTAGATCTGTTCGAAACACAAACTAAACGAAAGCAAATTTATGACTGCAACTGCACTGAGTAGTCGACCCGTTTCCCAGCGTGTGGGCTGGTGGGCCGGTAATGCTCGATTTATTGATTTTTCTGGCAAACTCTTGGGGGCTCATGTGGCCCATGCGGGGCTGATCACCCTTTGGGCTGGAGCTATGACCCTGTTTGAGCTATCTCGCTATAGCCCAGATATACCGATGTACGATCAGGGGCTGATTTTGTTGCCTCATCTAGCCACTTATGGTGTTGGCATTGGTGAGGGCGGTGTCATTGTTGATGCCTATCCATTTTTGGCCGTTGGTATGTTCCATCTGGTGGCTTCAGCGGTGTTGGGAGCCGGTGGTCTCTATCATTCCTTTCTGGGGCCAGATCGGCTCAAGCAAGACAGCTCCTTTGCGGGCTTTTTTGGTTATGACTGGAGTGACGATCGCAAGATGACCACCATTATCGGCATTCATCTGGTGCTATTGGGGTTAGGAGCTTGGTTGCTCGTGGTCAAAGCTATGTTCTGGGGCGGATTGTATGATCCTGACCTCGGTGCGATGCGGGTGGTCGATAATCCTACCCTGAGCGCAGGAAAGATTTTTGGCTATCTGGTCGGTGCCCACGGCGAAGCCGGTATGGCTGCGGTGGATAACCTAGAAGATATTGTTGGTGGCCATATTTGGGTCGGTTTGATGTGTGTGCTGGGAGGGATTTGGCATATTGCCACCCGTCCCTTTGGTTGGGCTAAGCAGGTACTGGTCTACAACGGTGAGGCATACCTATCCTATAGTCTGGGTGCTTTGGCTTATATGGGCATCTTTGCCGGTTACTTTGTCACGGTGAATAACACGGCCTATCCAGAGGTGTTTTATGGCCCACTTGGGTTTTTGGGTAATCGTGAGGTGATACCCGCACGGACCTGGCTAGCCGCGTTTCATTTTGCTTTTGGCGGTCTGCTCTTAGCGGGGCATCTATGGCATGCGGTGCGGGCAAGGGCACAGGCCCAAGGCTATGACTTTGGTCGGGGTGATTTTGTGCTTAGCTACAACCCTGAGGTGGGCAACATGAACACCCCCCTCAATAGCTCTGATTTGAGCCTGTTGTGGATTAACAACTTACCCATTTACCGTCCTGGACTATCCCCCTTTTCCCGTGGGTTAGAAGTTGGCATGGCCCATGGCTACTTCTTATTTGGCCCCTTTGCCCTATTGGGACCTTTGCGCAGTACAGACCTAGCCGACTTAGCTGGACTGCTGTCTGCCTGTAGTCTGGTGCTGATTTTGACCTTAGGACTTTCCCTCTACGGTCGAGCAGCCTTTGTACCCAATAGGCCTGTGGCGGGAGAACTGCCTGAGAATCTTAAGTCTGCTGAAGGTTGGAGTCAGTTTGCAACTAGCTTTTTTGTCGGTGGTTCGGGGGGCGCGCTGTTTGCCTACTTGCTAGTCAGCAACAGCGAGCTGCTGCTGAATATCCAAAGTGCTGTGGGCTAAGCAGGCGATTTTCAAATCTTTCGAACTTCTTTTAAAAAGAATAATTCTCAATAAGTGAATTCCGTGTATACTCATCTAGAGACAAGTCTAATTGACTTTGATTATCAATTGGACGGGAATTCGCCAGGAGACTATGGCTCCGTCGCGTCCATAGTCTCCACTTTCTTTCAAGGTTGTTAAGGGAGTCGTTATGGCCAAAGTAGGTTTGTTTTATGGTTCTACTACGGGTAAAACCGCTGATGCCGCTGAGCAAGTGCAAGCAGCATTAGGTGGAGACTCAGTTGTAGATCTGATTGAGATTGAAGAGGCAAGTGCTCTTGCTGAGTATGATTGTTTGATCGTTGCCTGCCCCACCTGGAATATTGGTGAACTGCAGGACGATTGGGCGGCTGTGTTTGACGATCTAGATGATTTAGACTTTAGTGGCAAAACTGTTGCTTATATGGGAACAGGTGACCAGATTGGTTATGCTGACAACTTCATGGATGCCATGGGGCAGCTAGAAGAAAAGATTGCTAGCCTTGGTGGTAAAACCGTCGGCTATTGGTCTGCAGATGGCTATGATCATGAAGCGTCTCTTGCTATCCGTGATGGCAATAAGTTTTGTGGGTTAGCCCTAGACGACGATAACGAGTCTGAAAAAACTGAAGATCGAATTAAGACTTGGGTTGCTCAGATTAAGCAAGAAATGTCGCTTTAAGCTATCTGTTTACTCCTCTCTTTAGATAGCTTTTCCTAATGAGTTTAGTTAATAGCTTGATTCGCTGTAATAGCAGGGTGGCCAACTATTGACTAAACTCACTCTCGTTGACTTTGCGTTCTTTCTCTTTTCACTGTTATGAATGTTATTGCCCTGGCCCTACATATTGTAGGCGGTGTGGGAGTGACAGTTGGAATTTGTGCTGTTTTACTGTTTTGCGTATGGCGAGTACTGTATACGATTCAGCAGGGAACGAGCTATGTAAGACGGTTACATCAAATTCCCTGCAGTCGTTGCACTTACTTTACAGGTGACTATCGTCTAAAGTGTGCGGTTAATCCAATATCTGCATTAACCGAAGAGGCTATTGGTTGTGGTGATTACGTTTGCAATTCCCCTGCATATGGCAGCTTATGTTCTCAGGATAAGATGCCATATCAACACATTAAGGAGCTAGTGAAGCAATAGCTCGGTGCGTTCTTAGCACAGTTTTTTGGATTAGGTAGGTAGGTTAATAGAAATAGGAGCCTAAATAATGCAATCTCAATCAATGACAGATTCGATTGCTGTTAATGAGGCAGATGTAGCTAGTCTGTCTAAGCGTAGAGATTTTTCATGGCTACAGGGTAATGCTCGTCTGATTAATCGTACTGAACAGCTGTTGGGGGCACACCTGGCCCATGCAGGGTTAATTATGTTTTGGGCTGGGTCATTTACGCTGTTGGAAATTTCTCGCTACATTCCAGATGTGCCGATGGCAGACCAAGGTCTATTGTTATTACCCCGTTTGGCTAATCTGGGTTGGGTTAACAGCGGTGCGATGGATGCCTGGTTTGCGATCGCAATCCTCCATCTAGTTTCATCAGCCGTCCTCGCTGCGGGTGGTTTCTTCCATGTTTTTAATCAACGTTCCACCAGCTATGCGGTGGGCAATGACAAAATCATGGCCAAGGAAGAAGGTCTTTGGAGCAATCCAGCAACCCTGGGTTTTATTTTAGGACAGCACCTGATTTTCTTGGGCTTTGCCGCCTCATTATTTGTGTTGAAGGCCACCCGTTTTGGTGGTATTTACGATCCCGCATTAGGCACTGTTCATATCATAGATAATGTCACCACTAATCCGGCGATTATCTTTGGCTATCTCTTTGGGGTTACTCGCCACGGTTGGGACCCCATGGGCATGGCCGCAGTTGACAACTTATCGGATGTCGTCGGCGGCCATCTTTGGATATCTGTCATTTGTATCCTAGGCGGTATTTGGCACACGGTGCGAGCCCCCTTTGGCTGGTTCAAACAGCGCTTCATTTATGACGGCCACGTTATTTTATCTTTCAGCTTGGCTGGCGTTGGTTTGATGGCCCTGATATCAACCTTTTTTATCTTTAATGAGACAGTTTATCCTGTCGAAATCTTTGGTGATAATCGATTAAAGATGGCAGTTGTTCAAAGTTTGTTAGGAGTTGTCTTTTTAGGCGGCCATGTGTGGCATAATTTACTTGGGCAGAAAAACAGTGGTCGTCTCAGCGATTTATCTTACTATGAGGCAGCGATGGCAGGTTTTGCAACTGTTATTGTTGTAGCGTTTGCCATTGGGCTTAACAGCTTTACCTAGCGGTTTTTTAACTATGGATTCCTCTAGATCCATGCCGACTCATCTCTACCTGGTGGAGATGAGTTTTTTTTAGATATTCTTTTAGACCCATGTACAACAAGTATCAAGTAACGTTAAAAAATGATCGTTTAGGTCAAACGACTACAATAGAAGTATCAGAAGACTATTCTATTTTAGACGCGGCAAAGGAGATCGGTTTAAACTTTCCTATCCCCTGTCGTACCGGCACTTGTGATGCCTGTATTGGAAAACTTGTAATAGGTGACCTTGATCAAGCAGAACAATCATTTTTAGACGATACTCAAATCGCTGAGGGATATGCGCTGTTATGTCACTCCTATGCGCGCTCTGACTGTACGATAAACACTGATTGGGATGGAGGAATTTTAGAACATAATCCAACTATTGATCATTAAGGATGCATTACCTTTATGCCACTGTCTCTTCCCTATACCAACACACTACATATGAGCCCCTATGGCAAATCTGTTCCTTATCCTAGGAGTGGTCTGGGCAACCATGGCTTTAAAAATCTCAAACAGAGCCCCGATCTGATTGAGACGATTCCAGAATTGTCAACCGATCAGGGCTTAAAGTCTTTAGTAAAAACCTTAAATACTCAAGAGAGTAACTTCTTTAGTATTGGCTGTTTTAGTGATATCCGGAAGACTCTACAGGGCATGCGCCATCGAGGCTACATAGAATTTGCTTGGAATTGTACTACCTGTGTTCAGGATGCCGTTCACTATTTTTCACTATTTTTTCACTTTGATCAGTTTTTGCGAAACCGGGAGTTTAACCATCGCGTAAAGTTAGACTGGTTGATTGAAGAGGCTCAGTTTTCTGATATTGGTCTCTGTGGGTTTTGTTGTGCCATTTTTATTGACACATCTCCGTGTGAGCTAAAAGCTGATGCTGTTTGGCAAACCTCACTGCAAACAATTGAGTCCTTTTTCAATTCCATTCCAAAAACGTCTTCAACTGCTATTTATGCCGACTCAACTACACAATTCAATGGTGTGATGGCATAGACTGTTGCTAGCTCATGCATTTAACTCTATTGTGTTGACTAGTCCTAGGAGATTGATTTTGTTGTGGAAACCCATGAGTTTGATGTTGTTATTATCGGTGGTGGACCCGCAGGGTGTGCCTGTGCTCTTTATACGGCCCGTGCTGACTTAAAAACGGTTATTTTGGATAAAAATCCAGCTGTGGGAGCCTTGGCTATTACCCATAAAATTGCTAATTACCCTGGTGTAGCTGGTGATATGAGCGGTAGTACGTTGCTGGATATGATGCGTGATCAGGCGGTTGAGTATGGCGCGGTCTACCAGCGTTCCCAGGTCTTTAATATTGATGTAGAAGGTCCGCTTAAAAAAGCTTACACACCTGAGGGGATCTTTGCTGGGCGAGCTCTGGTTTTAGCAACAGGTGCCATGGGGCGCAAAGCATCATTTCCGGGAGAGGCTGAGTTTCTTGGCCGTGGGGTGAGCTATTGTGCGACCTGCGATGGAGCTTTTTATCGGGATCGTGAAGTGGCCGTTGTCGGCTCTAATCTGGAAGCGTTAGAAGAGGCACAGGTACTGACTAAATTTGCATCCACAGTGCATTGGATCACGCCTAAAGTTCCGAAATCTGATGATATGCATAGTCAGCAGCTATTGGAAATGGGCAATGTTAAACCTTGGAACCGAGCCCGTTTACTGAATATCCAAGGAGATATGATGGGGGTAAATAGTTTAAATATAAAACCGTTGGATGAATCTCCGATGGATCTGCCTGTCGATGGTGTGTTTATCTATCAAAGTGGCTCTAAACCGATCACAGACTTTATTAATGGTCAGGTGGTTCTTAATTCGGACGGGGGTGTACGGGTGGACGAGATGATGAACACATCTGTCGATGGTGTGTGGGCAATTGGGGATATTCGTAATACTCCCTTTAAACAGGCGGTTGTCGCCGCAGGTGACGGTTGTGTCGCTGCGATGTCCATTGATCGGTTTCTTAACAGTCGTAAAATCATCAAACCTGACTGGGATCATAAATAACCTTTGACAGCCCTCATCCTGGTGCAGGCAAATATTCTGGCAGCACTGTCAGACAGGCCAAAGCGGTATAGGTGAGGGCAAAGTAGGTTTCGAAGCGGGCAATATATTCAAACCGACAGTTGCAATACCAGTCTCGGAATAAAATAACGACGGCGAGCTTAAGTAATGCGATGCCTAGGGTGAGGGCCGTGACTAGGGAAAGCCATCCTAACCCATAGAGTGTGGCCGTTATTGCGATCGCAACGCTGTGATACACCAGGCTACCTTTGAGAGAACTGGTTTTAGCCTTTCGTAGTTTGATCGTAAAAACAGCACTGGCAAAAAAGAGGCTGTTCAGCAGCCATAGTCCAACTGCTTGGAACGTGAGGGTACCTGTATTTGTCCCATATACAAATAGGGTAGCCATACAGATGGCGGTAAACATAAAAATCTCGGTATCAATGGCTTTTTGTCGTCGTCGCAGGACAGCCACGATATCGAAACCTATTGCAACCACACTACCACCACAGATCCACAGTAATACCGGATGACGATAGGTGAGATAGGTGGCAATTGCGATCGCAATACCGCCATACACTCCGGCCCAGATCAGATACCGAGGTTTCCAGCTGCGACGCTGTTTTATTTGGACAATTAGCGGGTGTTCTGCCTGCAAACCAAGAAACGCCACAAGACAAGCTAGCCAAGTTTCCCAGGTCCATGTTTGAGCTAGGGACGCCCCTGTTAAGAGAGAGCCCGCCAACACTAATATCACCCCATGCTCAGGAGAAAACGTAGGCCAGTACAAAGGTTTATGACCATGGGAACGTGCTGCTGGGTCAATAAAACCAGCAACGTGAGAACTGCTCATTGTTGACGTTCGTGATAGTGACAGACTAGGTATAAAGAGTTATATGAGAATTATTCTTATTAAGAATATAGTACCGTAAAGCGAACTCAAGATAAAAAGATCTATTTTTAATAATTTAGATGTCTGCCCCATTGGGCCACCATAAATATTTTCAATGGATCGATCAGCTCGCAGGCATCCAGATAATGTCCTGATTTATGTTACCTATCTAGAGGGTTTAAAGTTGAGAATAGATAGCAATAGTCGCTATGCTTAATACAGTAGTAACCCATGCATAAAATTATGCGCTTTCAAAAATCTATTCCTCTATTTTTACTCGCCCTATTGCTCAGTGCGTCTCCCGCTATAGCCCAGCCGATTGAAGAAATCGCACAGCAGGGGTTAGAAGCGTATCGGGCTGGCGACTATGCTGCTGCCGTAGTCGCCTGGCAGAAGATGATTGAACTTGAGCCGCAGAACACAGATGCCTATAACAATTTAGGAGCTACCTTTTATCAGCTGGGTGAACTAGATAAAGCTGTAGAGGCTTACCGGCAAGCTTTAGAGATTAATGATAACAGTGCAGACACCTACAATAATCTAGGAACCGTCTTGGTTCTGCAAGAAAAATATGACGAAGCGATTGAAGCTTATGGTCAAGCAATTGAATTAGATCCAGAGCTGCCAGAAGCCTATGTTAATTTGGGTAATCTGTTACCCCCTGACCAGGCGGTTGCAGCCTATCAACAAGCGATTGAGCTTAAACCTGACTATGTGCAGGCCCATAACAATCTAGGGACAGTATTTGCTGACTTAGAACAGTATGACGATGCTATCTCAGCTTACAATCGAGCCCTTGAGATCGATCCTGATTTTCAAGCGGCTCAAGATAATTTGGCGTTGATAGAGTCTGCGATCTCAGAAGATGAAAGCCCTGATACGGATTCAACCGGTGATTAACTCTCTATCTGCTATTGCAGATTTTGAATAACTTCAAATGCTCATATAAGACATTAGAGGACTTGTGAGTAAGCCAGAAACCATTTGGAGAAACAACCTTAGATTTTTCTATGGGCGTGTCCCTGAAGAGATTATCTTTCAGCTAAAAATCAGGTAGCCTCAGGTTCCCCAGTGAATACACACGATAAGGTTCAGGTCTAGATAAATTTCTGGGAAATTAAATCTGTACAACCCTATCTAATACAGCTCATCTTCAGCATTGGTCTCAATTTTGCAATCCGACAGTGGATAGGTAACACACAATAAGGCATAACCAGCACTGAGCTGATCGTCATCTAAAAAAGACTGATCAGATTGGTCTATCGTCCCTTCTAAAATTTTCCCAGCACATGAAGAACAAGCGCCAGCGCGGCACGAAAAGGGTAAGTCCAATCCCTGTTCTTCAGCAACATCTAGAATATACTCATCTTCAGGTACCTCAACGGTTGCATTGATGTCATACTTTTCGTTAATGAAGGTGACTTTGTAAGTTTTCATACGCGTCATCAGTGATATGTAGAGTGTTAAAAGCCTGTGCAGGATTTATGCTGACACTATCAATATTGATTCGCAATAAACACAGTCGTAATTATATCATTCCAGTCTTGTGTTTGTTGAATTAAGCTGACATTTTCCTAAGAATCCTAATCCTGAGCTAATGCTCTGAATTCTATCGTTAGATGACGCATTAACAGTGAGGGCGTTGCTGATTCGCGGCATGGATTTATCTGTTAAATATAGTCCAAGCCTATATCTCAAAGGATCGGTTCATTTTCTAAATCAGCAATACCATAGTGAGTGGTACATTATCCAACAGTCTGATATTGCAGACGATATGAAGACTAAGCTGGTTACAGACTCTTGTATTACTAATTCAATAAGTATTAATGTCATTTAGGATTGATTCTCAATAGTAAATGTGCGATAGT
>ERZ1740072.410-NODE-410-length-17529-cov-5.629221_pt1 | contig 17529 bp, 18 predicted proteins | sample MGYA00581733_ERZ1740072 | MGnify/ENA primary metagenome ERZ1740072 (study PRJEB43018, sample SAMN04849741) | marine metagenome | isolation source: floating plastic debris | place: Pacific Ocean | collected 2008-08-30 | study: EMG produced TPA metagenomics assembly...
ATGGCCTGTTCGACCGGGCCACCGGGCACAAATTGCGTGAGGGTGAAGTTGACCAACAGGATGCCCAGCAAGGTCGGGATGACCAAGAGCAGCCTGCGCAGGATATAGGGGCCCATGCGATTACCTTAGCGCGCCAGAGGCTTTCAGCGCAGCGGCTTTTTCCTCATTGTACCACCAGAAATCCAGTTGCCCGAGCGCATAAGGCGGGATCGTTTCGGGGTACTCGTACATGTCGTAATGGGCGACCCAGTGGGTGGGTTTGTACCAAACGGGAATCATGATGAATTCGTAGCGCAGTGCGCGATCGAGCGCGGTCAGCGATGCCTCTTCATCTTCGCGGTTTGCGGCGTTCAGTGATGCCTCGATAATCGCGTCCACCATGGGGCTGGCGAGCCCGGCGGGGTTGAACAGCGAGAACTCTGCCGCCTCGGAGCCGTAGCGCTGCATGAGGCCGGTGCCTGTGCCGAGGAAGGCTGCGTAGGCGTCAAAAACCAGATCATAGTCCCGGTCGCGTTCGCGCGACGTGTATTGGGACGAGTCGACCTTTTCGAAAGTGATGTCGATGCCGAGCTTTTGGACGTTGGAGACGAAGTTTTCCATCGCTCCGGACAGCGTGTCGGCGGACGAGGAGTTGAACAGGTAGTTGAGTTTCAGCACCTGCCCGTCCTTGCGGCGGATGCCGTCGTCACCGACCAGCCAGCCGGCCTCATCCAGCAGTGCCATGGCTTTGCGTGCATTGCGCCGGTCAAACAAGCGCGCCTCGTTCGAGGTGTGGGGCATGCGTGCTTCGCTCGTCAGCATGTCGGCGGGAACCACATCGCCCAGAGACTCGAGGAAGGCGAGTTCCGAACCCTCGGGCAGGCCCGTGGCCATCAGCGGTGTGTCTTGGGTAAAGGATGCGCGCTGTTGGAACAGCCCGTATTGCAGGGACGCGTTTGTCCACTCAAAGTTATAGGCCAGCGAGACCGCTTCGCGCACACGCTTGTCCTTGAGCACTTCGGAGCCGAGGTTGAACACGATCCCCGAAGGTGTCGGAGGCGAGCCGTCAGGCAGTTCGGCCTGTACGATCGCGCCGCTGCGCACTTTGGGCGCGTCATAACCAGTCGCCCATTTTTTGCTGTCGTTTTCGGTGCGATAAGAAAATTAACCGGCAAGGAAGGCTTGGAACGCTGCCTCGGCATCCCCGAAATACTCGATCCGGATGCTGTCAAAGTTGTTGCGCCCCACGTTGAACGGCAAGTCAGCCGCCCAATAGTCGGGGTTGCGCTTGTAGACGATGCGGCGGTTCACATCCACGGAGTCGACCATGTATGGGCCGGAACCGGGCGAGATTTCCAAGCGGCTTTCATCAAGGCTGGCGCCGGTTTCTTCGTACCATTTCTTGGACCATGCGGGCACGTAGCCGACCTGATCAATCAGACTGCGGCGCGAGATGCCTTCGGTGAAATAGAATTTGATGGTGTGATCGTCGAGCACTTCGACCTTGGGGATGCGTTTGCGCACGGCGTCGGCGTAGGATTTCAGGCCCTCATCCAGCAACAGGTTGTGGCTGAACGCGATGTCGTGCGCTGTCACGGGCGAGCCGTCGGAGAACCGCGCCTCGGGGCGCATGTAGAAGATGACCCAGTTCTTGCCCTCGTCATATTCGATCCGCTCGCACAACAGGCAATAGCTTTCGCCGTAGACATCTGCCGGTACCGAGGTGCCGTTCACACCCTCTCCCAAAAGGCTTTCGTAAATCGAAGACGACAACGCGCCTGCGCGGCCCTTGCGCGTGTAGGGGTGCATTGAATCGAACGTGCCGACAGTGCCCAGCGATATTTCACCGCCCTTGGGGGCGTTCGGGTTCACGTAGTTAAAATGCGTAAAATCCTCGGGATATGTCAGATCGCCGTAAAAGGAATAGCCATGGCTGCTTATGGTTTTCTCGTGTCCGTCTGCACGTACGAGGCTGGCCAGCGCAAAGGTGGTGATCAGTCCCAAGATGCCCAAGGCCCCCCATCGGGTGGTTCGCGCACTGGCAGCTTTGGTCAGTGCCTTTGCTTGGTTTCGATCTTGGACTTTTCGCATTGCTGATCCTCCGTCTGGGGCATTCTGGGCCGTCTTGTTGTAGTGACATAAGCTAATGACGCCCGCTGCCAATATGCAACTTGAGAATATGTGATCTGGCGCGCTTGTGCGTGAGTGGACCCTATTGCGCGCACAAAAAAGCCGCCCACGTTGTGTGAGCGGCGTTTTCAGGACTTTGTCCGTGCAATCTGCCTTACTGGCTGGCGCGTTGGATATAGGCGTTCAGGTTTGCGCGGTCTTCGACGTCGCGATGGCCATTGTAGGCCATGGAGGTACCTGGTGCGTAGCTGCGCGGGTTTTCAAGGAAGCCGTTGAGGTTTTCCGGCGTCCAGACATCGGCCACTTCGGTCAGCGCACCTGAATAAGCGGCATACCCTTCGGCGACGCCAACATCACGGCCCACAACACCGTGCAGATAGGGGCCAACCCCGTTTGCGCCTGCTTCAAGCTTGTGACAAGCGCTGCACTGGCGGAACACGCGCGCACCGGCATCCGCATCAGCCACCGCAAACACGTCGGCAAAGGCGACTTCAACGACCTCTTCGTCGCTCACTTCGGCGCCAGTGTCGATCACATAGGATTGTTCGCCACCATGGCCGCCCGCGTGATAAAGCTCATCCGCCGCCCATTTTCCCAACAGTAAAACAAGCAGGGCCCCACACAGGCTCGCTGCAATCTTGGTGAAGGTCATCGTGTCGAACATTTGGAATCGGGTCCCCGTGTCGCGAGTTATTGTCCGCGGGTATCTACGGGTTCCCCTTGCCACTGGCAAGGTGTAGTAAGCGCGACCATTCGCCCTGCCCCTTGTTCATGCACGAGGCGGAGCTGTGCACGAAGGACGAAGTAAGATGGCAGATCGGATCGCGTTTCAGGGGGAGTTGGGCGCCTACAGCCACGAGGCTGTGGTCAAGGCGCGCCCGGATGCAACGCCGGTGCCCTGCACCACGTTCGAAGACGCGTTCGCCACGGTGCGGGATGGACGCGCCGATATGGCGATGCTGCCGGTCGAAAACACCACCTACGGACGGGTCGCGGACATTCACCGACTGCTTCCCGAAAGCGGCATGCATATCGTCGATGAGGCCTTTGTGCGTGTGCGCATCGCCCTGATGGCAATGCCGGGGCAGACGATCTCTGACATCAAGCACGTGCGCGCCCATCTGGTGCTGATCCCGCAGGCCCGTGCCTTTCTGGATGCCCACGGTATCACGTCCGAACCCGCCGCCGACAGTGCGGGGGCCGCGGCGGCCATTGCACAAGCCAGGGAAATGGGCGTGGGTGCTCTCGCTTCTGCCGTCGCCGCAGATATCCACGGGTTGGACATTCTGGCCCGCGATATCGAGGATCAGGGGCACAACACAACACGTTTCTTACTGATGTCGCCCGAGGCGGATATGTCCCGGCGGGGCGAAACGATCATCACCACCTTCGTTTTTGAAGTGCGCAACATCCCTGCAGCGCTGTACAAAGCGATGGGCGGTTTCGCGACCAACGGCGTCAACATGACCAAACTGGAAAGTTACATGGTCGGCGGCGCATTCACCGCCACTCAGTTCTATGCAGATGTCGAAGGGCACCCAGAGGATCCACCGGTCGCGCGCGCGCTGGAAGAGCTGTCTTTCTTCACCAATCGTCTGGATATCCTTGGCGTGTACCCAGCAGCGGCCAAGCGGGACTGACGCAAGGGTCGGCGGGTGGGCGCATTTGGCCCGTCAGGGCCGAACAGTCCAGCATCCGACCGCACTCAGGACGTGCTTTGCAACCGCTCGCCGAGGTTTTTAGCATAGTCCGCCACGCGGTCCTTGAACTTCTTTGTCAGGCTCGACTTGGCCAATTTCAAGGACTGGATCAAAAGGCGCGCAGACAGGTTCAGCGGCTTCATATCCAGAGCTACGGCCATGCGGGTACGGTTGCGCGACAATGCAAGCAGATCGACAGTGAATGTGGCGTCAATTCCGTTGGATTTGGCCGAAAACAACATCTGTTTGGGAGGATCAAACTCGATCAATTCCAGATCAAACGTCCGCTTGCGTCCCCGCGCGACGTATTTCACCTTCCAGCGCATGCCCACGCCGGGTTGGATCAGCGGGTCAACCCTTTGCAACTCCGCACCGCGCCGCATGGCGAGCCGCTCAAACGTCTCGAACTCGCACAGGGCCGCGAACACCCGTTCTATCGGGGCGGAAATGTCCTCTTGGGCGGAGAATTTCATGAGCAGGCCTGTGTGATTTTTGCCCCGTCACTGTCCGATTAATCCAGTGTGTCCGCAAGCCAGTTTTCAATCAAAAAGTGCGCAATGGCCCCCTTGCGCGCGGGCAGAATGGTGGGGTGCGCGCCTGCGAAAACAGTCATCATCTCTTCTCGGCTGACCCACATTGCGGCCTCAATTTCCATAGGATCAATGGTGATCTCTTGGCTTGTGGCATGGCCATGGCAGCCAAACATCAGTGAGGCCGGAAAAGGCCATGGCTGGCTCGACAAGTACGCGACCGCCCCGACCCGCACACCGGATTCCTCGAACACTTCGCGGCGAACGGCGGCCTCGAGCGTCTCGCCGGGCTCAACAAAACCGGCCAGCAGCGAAAACATCCCCTCCGGCCAACCGGGAGAGCGGCCCATCAGCACAGAATTGCCGTGGGTGATCAACATGATCACCACCGGGTCGGTGCGCGGGAAATGGTGTGCGTTGCAGGCAGGGCAGGTGCGTTGCCACCCGCCCATGGTCACGTCCGATGCTTCCCCGCATTTTGCGCAGAAGCGGTGGCTGGCGTGCCAGCCAAACACCGCCTTGGCCGTTGCTGCGAGTTCCGCATCACGCGGGCTCAGCCATGTCATCACGCGTCTGAGTTCCAGAAACACCTCATCGGCGCCAAAGTCCGGGTGGTGCTGTTCGGAGGGGTCCAGAAAGCCGCCCAACTGGCTTGCATCGAGGTTTTCGGGCTCCCAACCCGTCAAATCATGCGCAAAGCGGGGTGCGCCGTCTTCGCGCCCCAACAGGATCGGCGACGGATCGGCTGACGCCAGAACCGGGTGGTCCATTGGCAAACGCAGCAATTTGGCCGGGCGAGAACGTTCCATCAACGGTTTGCCTCGCCACAACAGGATGGTGCGCGCAGTTGGGTCTGCGGCGGCTGCAGCCAACGCGGCCGCGTCCCCCCGCACCTCGCCTGCACGGTCCAGACCGGACCCTCCGAATGTGACGTCTTCGGCGTGTCGCATGCCCCAATGCCCCCGTTTTCTTTGTCTCAAATTCTGCGCGCAGGCTTGGCACGGGCACAGGCTGGGTGCAATGGCGGCATATGGCCCACAGGTGAGAACGGATTGCGCCCGACCGGCGCGCACCCACTTGCCTTTATTCTACCTATGGACGCAGTATAGGGCATGAACTCGCCTTATGCTTTAGCTGAGTTGCGTATTCTGGCAACCAGCGATGTCCATATGCACCTGACCAATTGGGATGCGCTGCACCAGCGCCGTGTCGGTGGGCGCGGATTTGATGTGTTGGCAGGTACGCTCCAGAGGGCCCGGGACGCAGCCGAGGGGGCGTGCGTCATTTTGGACAACGGAGATTCGTTGCAGGGCACCCCCGTTGGAACGCATTGCGCATCCCGTCGAGGCGAAGAACACCATCCGTGGCCAGCGATACTCAACATGATGGGCTACGACGCGGTCGGGCTTGGGAACCACGATTTTGACTTCGGCGTGCCGTTTCTGGAGCGGATCGTCGCACAGACGTCCGCGCCCACACTATGCGCGAGCTTTTCATCTGGCAGCGTGAATGGCGTCAGACCGTTTGCACTGCTGACGCGAAGCCTCACTTGTTCAGACGGGCAAACGCGCGCCATCAAGATCGGTGTGACCTCTGTTTTGCCGCCACAAACGGCAATCTGGAACCACCGCTACCTGACGGGGTTGATTGCGTTTGACGACGGCATCGCTGCTGCCCGGCGCGCTGTTGCTGCGGTACAAGCGGAAGGGGCCGACATCGTCGTGCTCTTGTGCCATAGCGGGCTGGGCACGCGCGACGCGGACAACAAGGAAAACTTTGGTGTGCGGCTTGCCCATGCGGTTGAGGGGATCGACGCCATTGTCCTTGGCCATACGCATCAGCGCTTTCCCAGCGATGACGGCCCTTCCGATTTGAATGGAGTCCCGGCAGTGATGCCCGGCTATGCCGCCGAAGTGCTTGGTCAGATTGATCTGACGCTCAGCTGGAGCGCGCACGGCTGGCATGTCGCCGGCCACGACGTTTCGCTACTGGCACCGCGGGATGACGACGTCGCACACCCTTGCATTGCCCCACTTACCGCGCCCGCACTTGAGCGGACCCAAGCCATGTTGGACCGCACGCTTTCGCACAACAATGCCGGGCTGCACACCTATTTCGGAATGCTGAGGTCCGCACCATCAGATGCATTGGTGGCCCGCGCCATGATGGACGTCATCACAAAGCAGGTCGCGGGCACAGATTTGGACGACCTGCCCCTGCTCGCATCTGTTGTGCCGGTGACTTTGGGCGGGGTTTCGGGACCCGGCAACTATGTCGATATCCCCGCCGGACCGATTCAGGCACGCCATATCGCGATGCTGACGCCTTTTCCGAATGCGATCTGGGCGCTCGTTCTGACTGGGGCCGAACTGAGCCAATGGGTAGAGCGCGCAGCCGTATTCTTTGCCCCTGACTCCGGTGACAGTGGGAGGCTGGTCGATCCTGATGCCCCCTCTTTCAACTTTGACATGCTTTATGGGCTCGAGGCCGATATCGACCCCTTTCGCCCGGCGAGGTTTGACACCGCAGGGCAGTTGATCGACCCGACTGCACGGCGGGTACGGCGGCTCAGCTATGGCGGCACACCTGTGGATGAGGACGCAAGATTTCTTGTGGCAATGACCAGTTTTCGAGGTGCCGGTGGCGGAAATTTCCCCGGTGCCACCGAGAGCGCTCAAGTTGTTCGCACCAACCATGATTTGACGGACGCCATTCACCGCGCTGTGGAACGGGGAGCCATGCTGCCCCACCAGTCCTCAAGCGTTTGGCGGTTCGACACGCAGCGCCCGTCGCGCGTGTTCATCGAAACATCGCCACGTGCGCGCGCGCATCTGGACGAGATCGCTGCATTTGAGCCCGAGGTGATCGGAGAAAACGAAGCCGGGTTTCTTGAGGTTAGCGTGTTGATCTGAACAGGTGCTTGCGTAGACGAGAGGCCACGACTATATCAGCGATTGAGAGGTTGGCGCGGGCAGGCGCCTCGCCAACCCGGTCAGATCCGGAAGGAAGCAGCCGTAACGAGCCCCGCTTGGGTCGTTGTCAATCTCTCACCTTAGCGTGCGTTGCTGCGCAAGACGCGCGTCAGCCCGACAGCGGTTCGGAAGAACAGCGATAGGGTCGCAGCCGACTATCCAAACACTAACGTCAGAAACACTTCCGACATCCTACGGCTTACGCAGGCGTTTCCCCTACCCCTCCAACAACACTGGCCAAAGCGCCCGATTGCGCCGGGAAAACACGCTCAGATGCCCGACGCTGTCCAAGCCGTGGTCCTCCGGGTCGATCCGCACAACCTCTGCGTTGCCTGCGTAGTTCTGCGCCAACCGCTCCACACAATGGACTGGAATCAGATCATCATCCGTGAAGGCGTGCAGACGCACCTGTGCATCACTTGTCCAATTTGGCGCAGGCAGCCTTGGGCCAATATCGCTGGCATTGAATGCGCGTGACGTACACCACTTGCGCCACTGCCAGAACACACCGCCGGGCAGGTCTTCTCCGAAGCCCAACCGTTTGCCGGGCAGGAACCCGCAGATCGCGGTCGCCAATGGCCCGATGGTGAACCAGAAATTCATCGCGAGGGCGCGGTAGGGCCATGGATGATCGCTGTGATGCACCATGCCTGTCGCAACGCCGATCACGCGTTCGATGGAGTCCGTCTCGAGCTGGTTCGGCAACAGCATCGCACCCAGTGAGTGGCCCACAACCCACAAGGGGGTATCGGGCACGGCCCGGAGCATCGCGCGGCGGGCCGCCACCTGATCGCGGATCCCCCAATCTGACATATCAGCCCGTGAGGCGCGTAACGGGCCCGACCACGACCGACCCGTGTCCCGATAGTCATAAGTCAGACAGGCAATGCCACGCTCTGCCGCGAGCCAGCGGGCAAAATGGGTGTAAAACGTCTGAAAAACTCCCGTGGCGCTGTTCATTACGACGGCAGCAACAGGGGGGACATCGGGTCGGTAAAGACGCCCGACCAGTTCTGCCCCGTCCTCGGTTTTGAAAGTGACAGAGGTTTCATCGACGTGATGCAGGGGCGTGACGTTATCAAACATTGCGGTGCCTTTCATCCGTGAAAATCGCTAGACCAATCGGTCTAGTTCTAACACTGGACCAATCGGTCTAGTCCTGTCAAGATGCCTCTATGACTGACACCGCACGCCCCACCAAGGACCGCCTGATCCTTTCCGCCGCCACGCTGTTCCGCACGCGGGGCTATCACGGCGTGGGTCTGGCGGATGTGCTGGCCGAGGCGAAAGCGCCCAAAGGGTCGCTCTATCACCACTTTCCCAACGGCAAATCCGACCTTGCCATCGCCGCCGCCACTTGGGCGTCCGATGAGATGCTCAGACTGATCGCTGCAAGTTTTGACGGAGCTGAGACGTTCGGGGCCGGGGCAACGACCTTGTGTTACAAGCTCGCCAAGCTTTTTGACAAAACCGGATGGGACACCTGCCCGGTTGCCGCCACTCTGTTTGAGGGGCCGGACAACACCAAAATGCGCGCGCATGCGGCCCATATCTATGATGGGTGGATCGCCGAAGTGCTGGACCACGCCGAACGGCTGGGCCTGTCGGATCGGGATGCGCAATCCAAGGCCGAACATCTGTTCGTTCTGATCCAGGGCGGTTGGATGCTGGCGCGGGCGCGGCGCAATTCGGATGTTTTGCGCAGGCTTGCGCACCAGCTTTAGTCTTCAGGCTTGCCGAGCAACTGTAGCGGTGGACGTCGCCCCACGCGCCCCGTAGTCTTGGCAGGTCACAGCGAATCCATGCCCGAGGCCCCCTGAACACCGATGACAAACGCACAGCCCAAATATCAGGTTCTGGCCCGCAAATACCGCCCGGAAACCTTCGCCGATCTGGTCGGACAGGACGCCATGGTGCGCACCCTCAAAAACGCGTTTGAGGCGGACCGCATTGCGCAAGCCTTTGTGATGACTGGCATCCGCGGGACCGGCAAGACGACCACGGCGCGCATCATCGCCAAGGGCATGAACTGCGTCGGGCCGGATGGAAACGGCGGCCCCACGACCGAGCCGTGCGGGGTGTGCGAACCCTGCCGGGCGATCATGGAAGGGCGCCATGTGGACGTGCTGGAGATGGACGCGGCCTCGAACACTTCGGTCAACGACATCCGCGAAATCATCGACTCGGTGCATTATCGCGCGGCTTCGGCCCGCTACAAGATCTACATCATCGACGAAGTGCACATGCTGTCGACGAGCGCATTCAACGCGCTCTTGAAGACGCTTGAGGAACCACCCGAGCACGTCAAATTCATCTTTGCCACGACAGAGATTCGCAAAGTCCCCGTGACCGTGCTGTCGCGCTGCCAGCGGTTTGATTTGCGTCGGATTGAGCCCGAAGTGATGATTGCCCTGCTGCGCAAGATTGCCAGTGGCGAGGACGCGCAGATCACCGATGACGCGCTGGCGCTGATCACCCGCGCTGCCGAAGGGTCCGCGCGCGATGCGACGTCGCTGCTGGACCAGGCGATCAGCCATGGGGCCGGCGAAACGACCGCCGATCAGGTGCGCGCGATGCTCGGGCTGGCCGACCGGGGCCGGGTGCTGGATCTGTTCGACATGGTGCTGAAGGGCGATGCAAACGGCGCGCTGACCGAGTTGGGCGCGCAATATGCCGACGGGGCCGACCCGATGGCGGTGCTGCGAGATCTGGCCGAAATTACGCACTGGGTGGCTGTCGTTAAAATCACGCCCGAAGCCGCCGAAGACCCGACGATCTCACCCGATGAACGCAGCCGGGGTCTGGCCATGGCCGAGACGCTGCCGATGCGGGTGCTGACGCGGTTGTGGCAGATGCTGCTCAAGGCGCTGGACGAGGTGGGCATGGCCCCCAATGCGATGATGGCGGCCGAGATGGCGATCATCCGCCTGACCCATGTGGCTGACCTGCCCAGCCCGGATGAGTTGGTGCGCAAGTTGCAGAACGCGACACCGCCTGCCCCCGCTGCACAGCCCACGCCCGGCAGAGCGCCCTCTGGTGCGCAGGCCGTGGTGCAGGCGAAGGCACGGATGGCGTCCAACCCGAGTGCGGCGGGGCAAACCACCGCCCTTGCGCAGGATATAGACGCCGCCCTCGCTCGGTTTCCGACCTTTGAACATGTGTTAGAGCTGATCCGCGCCAATCGGGACGTCAAACTGCTGGTCGAGGTTGAGACCGGTCTGCGCCTTGCCGCCTATCAGCCCGGACGTATCGAATTCGTGCCTGCCGAGAATGCGCCGCGTGACCTTGCCCAACGGCTTGGCCAACGCTTGCAGGTCTGGACGGGCAACCGCTGGGCGGTTTCGGTGGTCAACGAAGGCGGCGCACCCACGGTGGCCGAAGTGCGCGACGCCGCCGATCTGGCGCTGAAGGAGGCGGCACGTGCGCACCCCCTGGTGCAGGCGGTCATGGCGAGTTTTCCAAAGGCCAGCATCACGTCGATCCGGACAGCACAAGAGATCGCCAATGCCGCCGAAGCAGAAGCTTTGCCGGAGGTGGATGACGAATGGGATCCTTTCGAAGAGGATTGAGTGTCGCGGTGGTACCGCTGCCCGCCTGGGCCGAGGCCTGCGACAAAGAACGCCCCTTTTGGGATGGAACGCATGTCAGCATGTCCGATGAGGTCATCTCGCAACTCTCTGACCCTTTCACCGCCATCGCTGTCTGCTTGTCGATTCTCCTGATTTTCCAAAGCCGTCGATTTCTGATCTTGCTCGGGGTATTCATCGTTGGTGTTTACGCTCTGATCTTTGTCGATCCTATGTACCTGGATGACGTCAAGTGGGCCGCCAAACAGGAAGACTGCATTGGAAATGGAGACCTCTGGTGGGCGATGCTTGGCGCGATTTTTGTCATTGGCTTGTATCGAACCGGACTCACATTTCGAAAGGCTGTGGTATGAGACACGCCCACCTGACCTTGCTCTTTTCCCTGCTGCCTTTGCCTGCCTTGGCAGAAGTGTGCGACAAGGTGCGCCCGTTCTGGACACCTGGCGCACCGGCGACGGCGTGGGACGAGTTTCTTGGGCTTATGGGAACGCCGCCTTCCCTTGTTCTGCTGGTCCTGACGGCATTGGCGGTCCGGTTTCGCCACCAGTGGGGCGCGGTGGTTGTGGTATTGCTCTGGACGGGCTGGATATCGCTGATCACCTTCTTTGGCGCGGACAATGACATACAGCGTATGGCCGTTGCAGAAGGCTGCGTCGGCTCACCCGTCTTGTTCATCGCGGTCGTGACTGCGATATGTGGCGGAATGATCCTTTACACTGCGCCGCGCGACACGCGGCACTGACCTCAACGGAGACAACACAATGCTCAAAGGACTAGGCGGGCTCGGCGATATGGCCGGGATGATGAAAAAAGCGCAGGAAATGCAGACCAAGATGGCGCAGATGCAGGACGACCTGCATGGCATCACTGTGACCGGCGAAAGTGGCGCGGGCCTTGTCAAAGCCACCGCGACGGCCAAGGGCGAGCTGACCAGCCTCGACATCGACCCGTCGATCTTCAATGGCGATGACAAAGAAGTGGTCGAAGACCTGATCCTTGCTGCCATTAAAGACGCGCAGGCCAAAGCAGGTGAGCGCGCGCAAGAAGAAATGGGCAAGCTGACCGAAGGCATGGGCCTGCCCGCCGGTATGAAACTGCCTTTCTAGGGGTCGCGCACGACCCGCGCACCCTCCTCTGGAACGCGGGTCGACACTGAAAGCGACGCGTCATCGCCACCGGTTTGCCCGGATACAAAGTGGCGGTGATAGAACTGGCGAAAGACGAACAGCGCCACCAGAAACACGGCGTAAATGATGAAGGCGATGCTAAGGCGTGCCATGCCTTCTTCGAACGTCAGGCCGCGGCCAACACCGCTGTTTCGGCGTGCGCCACCCCCTTCGGCGCTCGCAGCTTCGCCAACGCCGCTGGCACTGTGCTCGCTGTTGGAGCATTCCAGCTCAACGGACTCGTTCAGGCGTAGTGTATCCGGACGCAAATCGGGATCGACCTTAAACCCCCGACCGTCGGCAAGAGCGTCCGCCGCCTCAAGCACGCGACGCGCCGCACGCAAATCACCGCGCCTGATATCACCTGCCATCGACGTCAGCATCGCGTCCGGCGGCATGTGATCAAGGGCACGGCGCAAGGTTGAGCGCACAAACACACCAACCTCACCCCCGCGATCCAGCTGCTCGATCAGGGTGTTGTTCACCAGACGAAACGAATGAGGATAGGCACAGGCCAGCGCCGCGCCGGACAGTATGGTCCAGACGGTCAAAGTGCACAGCGCTTGCAAAATGTGCCGCATATCCCCTCAACACAAAGGTCAATTTGGCGGCAGTGTGCAGGGAACCTATTGAGAACAAATGAATCCGGGCCAAGCAATCTGCGCTTTCTGTCCTGAGCAATCAGCAATAGTGTTGCGTGCATGAGCAGTACCAAAGACATAGATGCCCTGATCGAGATGATGGCCAAACTCCCCGGACTTGGTCCGCGATCAGCCCGGCGCGCTGTGCTGCACCTGATCCGCAAAAGGGCGCTGTTGCTGACGCCCCTTGCAGACGTGATGCAAGTCGTCGCCGCCACCGCGCGGGAATGTATGAATTGCGGAAATGTAGGGACCGAAGACGTGTGCGATATCTGCACTTCGGAAAAGCGGGCCATCGGCGAATTATGCGTGGTCGAAGATGTCGCCGACCTTTGGGCGATGGAACGCTCGGGCGTGTTCAAAGGGCGCTATCACGTATTGGGCGGCACCCTGTCTGCGCTGGATGCAGTCGGTCCGGACGAATTGCGCATTCCGCGCCTGATTGACCGCGTCGAGACCGAAGACATCTCCGAAGTGATCCTTGCCCTCAATGCCACGATCGACGGGCAAACCACGGCTCATTACATCGCAGATCAGCTTGAGGGCCGCGTCCGCCTGACGTCGCTTGCGCAGGGCGTGCCGATTGGGGGCGAGTTGGATTATCTGGACGATGGGACGATCACGGCGGCGATGCGGGCGCGCAAAGCCTTGTAGCGGGCCAAACACAAAAGCGCCGCACCACCATGTTACCTTCCACTACTTAGGCAGAATAAGTTTCAAACCCTGAAATCGCAGCCTGCAGTCCTTCGTCCGTAACATCCTTGTGCAGCACCAGACGGGTTGTGCCTGTCGCGCCGCTCAGGCGGACGCCATGTGCCGCCATATGGTGTTGCAGCGCAGGTGTCACCCCACCGTTTGGCGTGAAAAAGATCATGTTGGTTGCCTGACTGACATCGCCATGGGCGGACAGTGCCTGCCCGAGGCGTTCCGCCCGCATTCGGTCTTCGGCGAGGCGTTCGACGTTGTTTGAAAGCGCATAGAGGCCTGCAGCCGCCAGCATCCCAGCCTGTCGCGTTCCGCCACCCAGCATCTTGCGCCAGCGGCGGGCGCGTTCGATCAGATCACGCGGACCCACGAGGACAGAACCGACCGGCGCGCCAAGTCCTTTGGAGAGGCAGATTGAAACGGTGTCAAAGATGCCCGCAAGGTCCGTCTCGGTGCATCTTAGCGCTTCGACCGCGTTAAAAAACCGAGCTCCGTCGAGGTGGACGGACAAATTGGCAGCGCGTGCGGCATCTGCTGCTGCCTGACAACGGGCCAAGGGCACCGCCATGCCATTGTGGGTGTTCTCCAGCGTCAGCAGCCGTGAGATGGCGTGATGCGAGTCGTCTTCTTTGACGGCTTGGTGGACCGTATCCGGTTCAATTGCGCCATCCGTCGCGACCGGCAGCGGGTCGAGCGCGATGCCACCCAGAACGGATGCGCCTGCCGCCTCGTATTTCCAGATGTGGTAGTCACGCCCGGTCAGAATCTCTTCGCCCCGCGCGCAGTGGCTGAGCAGTCCGACAAGGTTGCTTTGGGTCCCCGAGGTCAGAAACAGCCCCGCCTCTTTGCCCAGCCGTTCGGCGAGGGTGGCCTCAAGCCGGTTGACTGTGACGTCCTCGCCGTAGACGTCATCGCCCACCTCCGCCTCAGCCATGGCAGCCCGCATAGCCGCGTCAGGAGCGGTCACCGTATCACTGCGCAGATCACAGATGATCGGCACGGTCGGGGCGTCTTGCAAGGCGGAATACTGGTTCATCGGGTAACCCTTTTGATGAAACGAAAACGGACGCGCCTAACTTAGGCGCGCCCGGTCAATTTAGAAAGCTTGCGTTCGAGGTCAGGGCTGTTCGTCTTCGTCCGAACCATCCCCTTTGGGCAGATTGAACAGGCTGTCGGCATCCACAAGGGTGGATTTGTCCTCTTCATCCTCGTCCCCATCGACATCCATGGAAAGCGAGAAGGTCTCAAGCCCCTCGATGGCTGTTGGGATCTTAGGCTCAGCTTCCATGCCCAGCGACTGTTCTGTGCTGACCAGCTTGCGACGTTCGTCGTCGGACATCACGGGTGCATCGGCGGCCTTCTTGGCGGCGGCTTTTTGGACAGCGGCGTCCAGTTCGGACTGTTTGGTCAGGCCAAGAGCCACAGGATCAACAGGCTGAATGTTCGAGATGTTCCAATGGCTGCGGTCGCGAATCGACTGGATCGTCGGCTTGGTTGTGCCCACCAATTTGGAGATCTGACCGTCGGTCAGTTCGGGATGGAATTTCACCAGCCAATAAATCGCAGCAGGGCGGTCCTGACGCTTGGACAGTGGGGTATAGCGAGGGCCACGGCGCTTTTCCTCACCTGCGGCGGCCGCGTAGTATTTCAGAGCCAACTTGTGTAGCGGGTTCTTTTCACCTGCGTCGATTTCTTCCTGCGTCAACTGGTTGTTGGCAATGGGATCAAAGCCTTTGACGCCTGCAGCCACGTCCCCATCGGCAATGCCCTGCACTTCCAACTCGTGCATCTCAACAAAGTCAGCGATCTGTTTGAAGCTGAGGGTCGTGTTGTCCACCAGCCAGACGGCGGTGGCGCGTGCCATGATCGGTTTTGCCATTTTAGTGCTCCTTCGCGCATATCTGTCCCGTCGCCTGAAATAGGCGGCCTTGGCGAGCAAGGCGGGTTTCCGTTGTGGGGGAACTTGGACGCCGTATAAGTGGCGGCGCGGAAAAAGGAAAGCCCAATGCGTATTCTGTTCATCTGGCTGTGTCTGGCCCTGCCCCTCCATGCCGACGGGGAAAAGGCGGGCACGTTCGATTATTATGTCCTTAGCCTCAGCTGGTCGCCCAACTGGTGCGCCTATGAAGGGGATGCGCGCGGATCAGACCAGTGTGACGCCCGTCACGATCACGGGTGGATCATGCACGGGCTTTGGCCACAGTTCCATCGCGGCTATCCCTCCTATTGCCCCACATCCGCACGCGCGCCCTCGCGGAGCATGACCTCGGGGATGGCGGACATCATGGGCACGTCCGGACTGGCCTGGCATCAGTGGAAGAAACACGGTGTCTGCTCGGGGCTGTCCGCGCGCGATTACTATGCCGTGTCGCGGGAGGCCTACGCCCGTGTCGTGCGTCCGGAGGTGTTCCGCAAGCTTGATCGCGAGGTCAAACTGCCCGCTTCCGTGGTGGAAGAGGCGTTCCTGAAGGCCAACCCGGATATGGAAGCGGACGGGATCACGATCACGTGCCGTCAGGGTTACATTCAGGAGGCGCGGATATGTCTGTCACGCGATCTGTCCCTCGTACCCTGCGGTCAGGATGTCGTGCGCGACTGCAATGCACAGGATGCGCTATTCACTCCGATCCGCTGACGGCGCCCATCCGGGCGGGCGCGTCATATAGCGCCACGCGTCTCCCCATGTGCGCGCGCCTCGCATGTCGCGCCACAGGCCGGGCAGTTCTGAAAACCAGACCTTTATGGGATTGCGGCTGTCGAAATCGCGCTTCAGACCATAGCGCGGAGTTTCGTCTTCGGGTTGAAAGGTGCCGAAAAGCTGATCCCAGATGACGGTGATCCCGCCATAGTTCTTGTCCAGATACTTGTCGTCGCACCCATGGTGCACCCGGTGGTTCGACGGGCTGTTCATGACCAGATCAAAGCCGGGCAGTTTTCCAACCAGTTCCGTGTGTATCCATGTCTGGTAGGCCAGTACCACGATGATCCCGAAAAACACCATCTCGGGAGAGAACCCCATCAAAATCAATGGTATATGCGCGATCAGGCTCCAAACACCTTCGAGCGGGCCAAATCGTATGCCTGTCACGATGTTGTATTCGCGCGAGGAATGGTGGACCGCGTGTTGCGTCCACAAAAGCCGCACTTCATGGGCGATCCGGTGTTCCCAGTAATAGGTGAAATCCGCCGCAATCAGCGCCAAAACCACCGACCACCACGCAAGCGGAATGCTCCAACTGACCAGCGCCTCTGACAACAGATAGTACAGGCCGTAGGCAAAGGTGAGCACGAACACCTCGATCAGAATCGAGGGGATTTGGGTCGACGCGCTGACTGCCATTTCTGCGAGCGATCGGCCCTTGTGAGACCCTTTGAACAGAACCTCGGCCACTTCGATAAGCAGGATTGCTCCCCCAATCAAAAAGAACGCTTCATCAATTCTGGTGCCAAGCGTTTCCAGCATGTCCAGGGTCATGGTTTTAATCCTTTTGTAAGAGTACGCCACGCCAGATCGGCCGCTTGTTTCGGCGTCGCGTCACCGGCGGCTACCATCGCCCAACCGGCATAAATGAGGTTGTCGTAAGCCTGCACGATCCACGCTGTTGGCACATGTGGGGCGAATGTGCCTTCCGCCTTGGCTGCCTCGATATCGTTGGAAAGGTCGCGTTCTTGCGCCGCGTACACCTCGAGCACGCGCGGATCGTTGCTGGCCGCTTCGGTGGCCAGAAACATGTGGCGCGCCGCGAGCGGCAGGATCGCACCAAGCGCCACGCGCAGCCCTTCTGTGTACGTCGTGCATTCGGCCACCGCCGCCTCCACGGCTGCGTCCAGTTCTTGTGCCGCGGTCAGGGTCAGCGCGACCATCAGGTCATCGCGGCCCGCAAAGTAGCGATGCAGCGTCGCGCGCCCGACACCGGCCTGTGTGGCCACCTCTGCCAAGGATGCGCCGGGATTCTGGCTGAACACGTCAAAGGCCGCATTCAGTATGAGGGTTCGATTTGATACATTCTTGTCTCTCATGAGACAGAAATGTCTCAATTTGTGATGGAGTTCAAGATGTCCCAGTAAATTATTGCGCCGAGAAACCGATTGGTTGATGCGGACCTGCGAACTTAACGT
>ERZ1740072.411-NODE-411-length-17518-cov-5.655844_pt1 | contig 17518 bp, 19 predicted proteins | sample MGYA00581733_ERZ1740072 | MGnify/ENA primary metagenome ERZ1740072 (study PRJEB43018, sample SAMN04849741) | marine metagenome | isolation source: floating plastic debris | place: Pacific Ocean | collected 2008-08-30 | study: EMG produced TPA metagenomics assembly...
ATCCGTCCTGCCGCTTTCAGCGCGCCGCGCAAGGACGGATCATAAAGTTGCAGGGCCTTGGACACGCCGTGCTTGACCGCACCGGCCTGACCGGACAAGCCGCCGCCCTTGACTGTGGCAACCACGTCAAACTGGCCTTCGACGCCAGCAACCGAGAACGGCTGGGCAAGGATCATTTGCAGCACGGGGCGCGCAAAGTAATCGTTCATGTCTTTGCCGTTCACCGTGACTTTGCCGGAACCGGGCTTGATCCAGACACGGGCGACCGCGTCCTTACGTTTGCCAGTGGCATAGGAACGGCCCAGTGCGTCACGCACAGGTTCGCGGTGGATCACTTCAGCTTCGACCGGGGCGGCGTCGCCAGCCACGGCTTGCAGGTCTTCGAGTGTGTTGATTTCGTCGGCCATGCTCATGCGCTCCGCGTGTTTTTCTTGTTCATGGATGCCACATCCAGAACTTCGGGGCTTTGCGCCTCGTGGGGGTGATCGCCGCCTGCATAGACGCGCAGGTTGGTCATGATCTCGCGGCTCAGACGGTTGCCGGGCAGCATGCGCTTGACCGCTTGGGTCACAACGCGCTCGGGGTGCGCGCCTTCAAGGATCTGCTCTTTGGTGCGGCTTTTGATCCCGCCGGGGTGACCGGTGTGCCAGTAGAAGTTCTCCTGACGCTTGTTGCCGGTCATCTGGATCTTCTCAGCATTGATAATGATGACATTGTCACCACAGTCCATGTGCGGCGTGTAAGACGCCTTGTGCTTGCCACGCAGGCGCATGGCGACAATCGAGGCAAGACGGCCCAGCACTACGCCTTCGGCGTCGATGAGGATCCATTTCTTGTCGATGTCCGCAGGTGTTGCGGTATAGGTTTTCATGTGTCGCATCCCTTGGGGGGCTCGAATTTCGGATTGGGCGGGTATAGGCGGGGCGCAAATGCACGTCAACGGGCATATGACAGTTTTAAATGTTCAAAAACAAGGCCTTGCAAATAAGGTATTATTATACCCCATCATTTTGCGCGTTTCCACCCTTGCAATGCCTGCACCGCTCCAACAAGAGAAGAAAGCACGTCTTTACTGTTTCTGAGCCCATATGTTTCTAAGCCTTGCCATCCCTGCCCTCGCCGCCCTTGCGCTGATCGCATTCGGGACGCTTGCGGGCATTCCGGCGATGCGCAAGCTGATCACCGTCTACGAGGCAAAACACGAGCTCAAGCACGGTTCGACCGGCTGGTTGCGCAGCATCGGGGGCTGGTCGATCATCGCGTTCTGGCTGATGACCACATGGTTTCTGGCCACGATCATTGGCGATTGGGGTGTTACGGGTGATCTGGACGGGGCGATTGCCCGGTCATGGTTGCGTCTGCGTGTGTTGCTAGAGATCGCGATTGCGATCATGGGAGAGGACTAATGACCGCGCCCGTCATCCAGTCTGATCTGAAATGTGCCACGTGCGCGGGCCAGTGTGTCTACGACCCAGCCGTGCAGGCCTTGAAATGCGCAAGCTGCGGAAACATTACTTCGCTGGAAACCCCAGACGACGGCGCTGCGGCAGACGAATTCCCCTATGATCCGCTGGCGCCCACGTCAGAAGTGCAGGTTGAGTTCGACAGCATCGCGCACAGTTGCGAAACCTGTGGCGGGACGGTGACGTTTGTGACCCAGTCGCTCAGCACCCGGTGTCCCTACTGTGACGGGCCGGTGGTGGTCGACACACAAGACAGCGGGTTCGAGCCCATGGCCCTGATCCCGTTCCGCGTGCCCGAACAGGACGCCCAAGGGTTTGCACAAGCCTGGGTGCGCAAACGCATCGGCGCTCCGAATGATCTAGCGGGCGTGGTGGCCAAAGCACGCGTGGCAGGCATCTATGTCCCCTTCTGGACCTTTGATAGCAACGAGTTGATCCAATACTGGGCCAGCTACCGCGTGCGGCGCAACAAACGCACTGTGACGCGCCAAACCTCTGGTGCGTTGCAGATGCGCTTTGACGATATGCTGGTGCCCGCCTCGCACCATGTGACCCCGTTGATCCGCGACGGCATCCTGCACGACTTTTTCCCCGAGCGGCTGCGCCCCTATCGCGCAGGCTATCTGTCAGGCTTTGCCGCCGAACAGCACCACCAGACGCTGAGCGAAGGACTGGAGCGCAAGGGCAATGAAAAGGCGCTGTTGATCCGAAACCGGATCAAGAGGCACGTGAACAAATCCGGCGTGCACAACATCCGCTATCACACTGACACAAACGGCATTCACTATCGGCGCATCCTGCTGCCTGTCTGGATCCTGCACTACAGCTACAATGGAACAGCAAAGAAGGTTGTGGTCTGTGGCATCGAAGGGCGCGCCTACGGAGAACGTCCGTTTTCGGCATGGAAGCTGGCGGGCTATGCGGCGGTGCTGACAACGCTGGCCGTTGGGTTGGGGCTGGCTTGGGGTGCGGCGGGGTTACTTTAACTGGGCAGGTCAACACCTTGGGGCGGAATGGCGTAAGTGAGGCTCGCGCGCGCGACAGGTTTCTCCATCCCTTCGGAATAGATCAACACATCAGAAACCGACAGTTGCTTGCCCAGCTTCAACAAACGCCCCTTGCCGATCAGATCGACCCCTGCGGCGGGTTTGCGCATGAAATCAATTGAACAATTCGTGGTCACCGCCAGCGCGCGCGGCCCGATCTGGGCCAGCGTCACCATATAGGCCGTCACATCCGCGAGGGAGAACATCGCCGGGCCTGATACCGTGCCGCCGGGACGCAAATGGCGATCCTGCACAAACAGTCGCAAGGTCACAGTGTCCTCGCTGACCTCTTCCACATGGAATTCGCCCGCCACTTCTAAAAACACTTTGCCCAGAAAGGCGTTCATTTCAGCGGCGTCCATCACTGGGGCCATGCTTTTCCTCCTCGCACAATTGCCCTAGGGTTCGCTGCAAATACGAGGGAGAGCAAGATGGCAATTCTGGAACGTGAGGTCACGGGTGCTGTGATGCATCTGCGGATGAATGCGCCCGAGCGTTTGAACGCGCTGAGTGACGAGATGATTGCAGCACTACACGGCGCGCTGGACGAAGTGGCCGAGGATCGCAGCGTGCGTGCCGTGGTGCTGTCGGGTACGGGCAAGGCGTTTTGCGCAGGCCATGACCTGAAACAGATGACCGCAGGACGCCAGAACGCCGATGGCGGTGCAGCCTATTTCAAGGACCTGTTTGATCGCTGCGCGGCGATGATGGCCCGCATTCAGTCCCTGCCCCAGCCTGTGATTGCTCAAGTGCATGGAAGCGCGACAGCCGCCTGATGCCTGCTGGTCGCGACCTGCGATCTGGCCGTGGCCGCCCATGGCACGCGCTTTGGCGTCAACGGCGTCAATATTGGGCTGTTCTGTTCAACACCCATGGTCGCCCTGTCCCGCAACATCCCCCGCAAGCAGGCGTTTGAAATGCTGACGACGGGTGAGTTCATCGAAGCCGAACGTGCTGCGACGCTGGGCCTGATCAATCGGGCCGTCGCACCCGAAGACCTTGAAAGTGAGACAAACGCCCTCGCCGATCAGCTGGCTGGCAAGCTTGGCTCAGCCGTGCGCGTCGGAAAAGAGGCGTTTTATGCACAGATTCAGATGTCTGTCGCTGACGCATACACCTATACCGGGCAGGTGATGGTGGACAATATGATCCACCCTGACACCAAAGAAGGCATTGATGCCTTTATCAACAAACGCCCTCCGGAGTGGTCTCAGTAGGTTTTGGGCCATGTAAACAAGCACACTCAAAGGTTGTTTCCAATACGGCATCGGATTGTTTACGAATGAGCACTACCAATTTGGGCGCAAATGAGGCACAAATGGGTCACGGTTAATAACCGCTTTACGATTTTGGGTCGCCGACTGGCGGAAGGTCCCTCCAGGTCAGCCTCTCTACTGACCGACCATCCCCGCAGCGGCGACCCCAAAAGTCCCCCCACCCTGATCAAAGTTGCGCATGCGGCCGCGGTGTCCTACATCCGCCTCATGACAGATAAATTGCATATCGTTGGCGGCGGCATGGCCGGATCCGAAGCGGCCTGGCAAGCGGCCAATATGGGCGTGCCCGTGGTGATCCACGAGATGCGGCCCAAAGTTGGCACTTTCGCGCACCAGACCGGGCTTTTGGGCGAAATGGTCTGCTCGAACTCGTTCCGCTCGGATGACAGCGAACAGAACGCAGTTGGTTTGTTGCATTGGGAAATGCGCGCAGCGGACGGTTTGATCATGGCGACTGCGGATCAACATCGCCTGCCTGCGGGTGGGGCGCTGGCGGTGGATCGCGACCCGTTTGCCCAGTCCGTGACCGACGCGCTGATGGCGCACCCCAACATCTCGGTCGAATATGGCGAGATCACGGAACTGCCCGACGACGGAAACTGGATTTTTGCAACCGGCCCGCTGACGTCTACGGCCCTGGGCCAGGCCATCGCCGCTGAAACCGGCGGCGAAGCGCTCGCCTTTTTCGACGCCATCGCCCCAATCGTCTATTTCGACAGCATCGACATGTCCAAAGCGTGGATGCAGTCACGCTATGACAAGGGCGAAACCGAAGAAGAGCGGACCGCCTACCTCAACTGCCCGATGGATCGCGACCAGTACGAGGCGTTCATCGATGCGCTGCTGGCCTCCGACAAGACCGAGTTCAAAGAAGGCGAAACGGCCGGTTATTTCGACGGCTGCCTGCCCATCGAAGTGATGGCAGAACGCGGGCGCGAAACATTGCGCTTTGGCCCGATGAAACCCGTGGGGCTGACCAACCCCCATGCGCCAGACGTCACACCCTATGCCGTTGTTCAGCTGCGCCGCGACAACAAGCTGGGCACACTTTACAACATCGTCGGCTTTCAAACCAAGATGAAGTACGGCGCGCAAACCGATGTTTTCAAGTGTATTCCGGGATTGGAAAATGCCAGTTTTGCCCGTCTGGGCGGTATCCACCGCAACACGTTCCTCAACAGCCCTACCTTGCTCACCCCCGACATGCGCCTGAAGTCGCGGCCCAACATTCGTTTTGCCGGGCAAATCACCGGAGTTGAAGGATACGTCGAATCCGCCGCCATGGGGCTGCTGGCCGGACGCATGGCGGCCACGGAAATTCTGGGCGGCACGCTGGACATCCCCCCGAATACAACGGCAATGGGCGCACTGATCACGCACATTACCGGCGGGGCCGACGCCAAGACCTTTCAGCCGATGAACGTCAATTTCGGCCTGTTCCCCCCGGTCGAAGGCCTCAAAGGCGGGCGGCGCGGACGCAAAGACCGCTACAAGGCCTATACCGACCGAGCAAAGGCCGACTGGCAAAACTGGCTGGCACCCCAAGCCCGCGCGGCCTGACCGTTCAACAACAAAAAAGAACGCGGGCAGTGCCCAGTGTGTCGGCAGTATCAACACGCTGGACGTCCACGGCCTGCCGCGGCTAGCATGCCGCATGACAAAATTTCTGGACAAAGCCTATACGGCGCGCGACGCCGCTTCGACACGGGAGCTGTACGACGACTGGGCCGCAAGCTACGAGGCAGAAGTGGCCGAAAACGGCTATGCCACACCCGGGCGCTGTGCTGCCGCCCTCAAACGCTACGCCGAGGATCTGAGCACGCCTGTTCTGGATTTCGGCTGCGGCACGGGCCTGTCCGGCCTTGCGCTGAAATTGGCCGGGTTTGAAACTATCGATGGCGTCGACCTGTCCGCGGAGATGCTAGAAGGCGCGCGCGCCAAGGACGTCTATCGCCACCTTGACCAGATCGAGGCTGGCGCGGAACTGCCACGCAAAGACTACGCTTTGTGCGCAGCGATCGGCGTAATTGGCGCCGGAGCAGCCCCGATCGAAGTTCTACACATCCTGATGCGCGCCCTGCCGCGCGATGGCAAACTGGTGTTTTCCTTCAACGACCACGCGCTCGAAGAACCCGAAAACGAAGCCGGAATCGCCGAATGGACCGATTGCGGTGCCGCGCGGTTGCTGTTCAAAGAGCACGGGCCCCACCTTCCCGGAATCGGGTTAAAGTCCAACGTCTACGTACTTGAAAAAGCGTGACATTCACCACCCGCTTTGCACCATCTCCGACAGGCCCGCTGCATCTGGGCCATGCCTATTCCGCGTTGCTGGCCCACGACATGGCGCAGGCACAAGGCGGCGACTTCCTTCTCCGGATTGAGGACATCGACCAGTCCCGCGCCCGTCCGGACTGGGAGGCGCAGATCTTCGAGGACCTCAAGTGGCTGGGTTTGTGGTGGCCGGAACCCGTTTTGCGCCAGTCAGAACGCCAAGCGGTGTATAATGCTGCACTTGACCAGCTTTGGCAGCGCGGCCTGCTCTTTGAATGCACCTGTACCCGCGCCGATATCAAAAACGCGCTCGCCGCCCCTCAGGAAGGCGTGCCAACGCACGGACCTGACGGGCTGATCTATCCCGGCACCTGCCGCGGCAGCTGGGAGCAGAGTTTTTCTGACACACACCCCCGGCCCCGCAACACGGTTCTAAGGTTGGACATGGATGCCGCCTGCCGGCAGGCGGGGTTTGAGCCGAGAATCGAAAGCGGCTCACCCTGGGACGGCTTTCTTGGGTTCACAGAAACGGGGACGGGGCCCGAGAGACAGACGGGATTGGTTGAATTCCGGGCAAGCGACATGCAGCGCGCCGTTGGTGATATCGTTGTGGCCCGCCGTGACATGGGCACATCCTATCACCTGTCCGTGGTGCTGGACGACGCGGCCCAAGGCGTTACCCATGTGATACGCGGCGCCGACCTTTTTGAAGCCACGAAGATCCACGTGGTGCTGCAACGCCTGTTGGACCTGCCGACCCCTATCTATCACCACCATCGCCTCATTCGCGATGACGTCGGAAAACGCCTTGCCAAACGCGACGATGCGCGTGCGATTTCAAAATACCGGGCCGAAGGTGCGACGCCTTCAGACATTCGCGCCATGGTCGGCCTCGAATCTTCTCTGATTTAGAGAACCTCGGGGCAAACCGCCCCCTACTCGGGCTCCATCAGCACAACCTCGGTTCCATCTTGCACTTCGGTGTAAAAACACGTCCGCCGCCCAGTATGACAGGCAGGCCCGGTCTGGTTCACCTGCATCAGCAGACAATCACGATCACAATCCACACACAGAGACACCAGTTCCTGCACGTGCCCGGACGTCTCACCCTTGATCCAGAAGGACTGGCGCGAGCGCGACCAATAGGTCACGCGCCCGGTCTCAAGCGTGCGCGCCACGGCCTCGGCATTCATCCATGCCATCATCAACACCTCTCCACTTGCAGCATCCTGAGCGATCGCGGGCACCAACCCTTGTGCATTATATGTAAGGGTCGCAGGGTCAAAGGGCGTGGACATAACAAAACCTTTTTGCATCTGGCTTGGGCGGGCTTATGTAGGACGGAAAGGCAACCGACACCAGAGCCGGAGGGGACATGCCCGCCGATACCGACCTGATCAAACTCTACTCGACCCGCATTCTAGCGCTGGCCGCAGAAATTCCGCACACGACGCGGCTGACGGACGCCGATGCGACGGTCAAAAAACGCTCTCCCTTGTGCGGATCGGCGGTGACGGTGGATGTGCGCGTTGCGGATGGCCGCATCACCGACTTTGCACAAGACGTCAGAGCCTGCGCCCTGGGACAAGCGGCGGCGGCTGTCACTGGGAAGGCCGTGATCGGGCGCAGCCTGCCCGAGATCGAGGCGGCCCGCGATGGCCTGCGCGCCATGCTGAAATCCGGCGGGGACGTGCCTGATGCCCCATTTGACGGGTTCGAAGTGCTTGGCCCTGCCAAGGATTTCAAGAACCGGCACGCATCGATCCTGCTGGCCATTGAGGCCACAGCAGAGGCGATGGAACAAGCCTTGCAGGCCGACTGCGCCTAACTTTTCCTGAATTGGCGAAAAAAAGCGCCGCACATCCGGGGTGGGATGGCGGCGCCAGGTAAAGCGTGTCTTGCAGGGGACGGATCCGAGGCCCTGCGGGAAACAGGGTCACTTGGCGGCAGGCAGAGCCGGTCAGTGAAAACGCCAATTGGGACGGGCGCGAAGGTGGATCACAGGCAAGTACGCAGGCAGAAACTCAGATCAGAACAGGCAAGTACAAGGCCACCACCAGCATCACTGTCAGCGCCGCCGCCCCCAACACATCCTGAAGCAAAGTGGCCTCGGCGCGGGTTGCAACATCTTTGAGTGTGCGAAGTGTTGTCATGTCAGTGCCCTTCCTTGAAGTTGCCTCTTTGTTCTCATATTCTTAACGTTCCGTAAAGAACTTTTTAAGAACACTTGCGAACTTTTTGGCACAGATTGGGCTAACCGACTGAAATCAAACGGATCGCTTCGTCCTGCCGCATCAGCCAAAGAAGAACACGGATTGCCGCCCCGCGCGGGCTGGACAGGTCAGGATCGTATGCCAACGCCTTGCGCGCATCGCTTTGGGCAATGGCCATAAGGGTCGCCTGCCGATCAAGGTCAGCGATGCGGAAGCGGGGCACGCCCGATTGCGCCGTGCCGATGAGATCCCCGTATCCTCGCATCTGCAAATCGGTCTCGGCAATCTGAAAGCCGTCCTCGGTGGCGCGCAGCACCTCCAACCGCTTTTGTCCGGTTTCCGACAGAGGCGCCTGATACATCAGCAAACAGGTTGAGGCCGCCTCGCCCCGCCCCACCCGACCGCGCAACTGATGGAGTTGCGCAAGGCCAAAGGTCTCCGCCCGCTCGATCACCATGATGGTTGCATTGGGGATGTTCACGCCCACTTCGATCACGGTCGTGGCGACCAACACGCCCGTCTCACCGGCCTGGAATTTGGCCATGGCTGCGTCTTTTTCAGCGGGAGGCATCTGCCCGTGGACCAGGCCCACGCGTCCCTCGCCCAGTGCCGAGCGCAGACGTTTGAACCGCTCTTCGGCGGCTGTCAGGTCTACCGCTTCGCTTTCCTCGACCAGTGGACAGACCCAGTAACACTGCCGCCCCTCGTCCATCACCACGCGCAGGCGCGTGATCACTTCGTCCATGCGGTCTGTGCTGACCAGAGCCGTCTTGATCGGTTTGCGCCCGGGGGGCTTTTCGTCGAGGATCGAGACGTCCATGTCGCCGTATTGCGCCAGTGCAAGACTGCGCGGGATGGGCGTGGCCGTCATCACCAATACGTCCGAGCCTACCCCCTTTTTGCCCAAGGCAAGCCGTTGGCGCACGCCAAAGCGGTGCTGTTCATCGACAATGCCGATGCGCAGGTCGTTAAACACCACGTCGTCCTGAAACACCGCATGGGTGCCCACAAGGATCTGGATGTCGCCGCGGGCAAGGGCGGCCAGCTTGGCGCGACGCTCTGCGCCCTTGTCCCGGCCTGTGAGGATTTCCAGCACCACACCGGCATTCTCCGCCAGTGGCTGCAACCCCTCAAGGTGTTGGCGTGCAAGGATTTCTGTGGGGGCCATCATGACGCCTTGCCCGCCCGCCTCGACCGCGATGAGCAGCGCCATGAAGGCCACCAGCGTCTTTCCTGCGCCTACATCGCCTTGCAGCAATCGATTCATGCGGGTGGGTGCGGCCATGTCGTCAGCGATCTGTGCAATCGCGCGATCCTGCGCGCCCGTCGCGGCATATGGCAGGCCAGCGCGCACCTTGGCCTGCAATACGCCTGTCCCTTGCGTCACCTGCCCCGGTGCCTTGCGTTCGGATGCGCGCGCAAGAGCAAGGGTGATCTGATGGGCCAGCAATTCGTCATAGGCCAGACGGGTGCGGGCAAGGCTGGTCGGGGCCAGATCCGCCTGCCCTGCAGGGGCATGGACCTCGGTCATCGCATCCGCAAAACCAGGCCATTTCGCCGAGGCGATCTGGTTCGGGTCAATCCACTCCTCAAACGCAGGCATGCGGCTCAGCGCGGCCCGCGTGGCCTTGAACATCGTTTTTTGCGTCACGCCCGCCGTCAGCGGATAGACCGGTTCATATGTGGGGATATCTCCAGCCTCTTCCACGGGCAGGATGTGGTCGGGGTGGACCATGTTGGCGATGCCATCGAACAGTTCAACCCGGCCTGAGACGATCCTCTCGGACCCTGCAGGCAACACTTTGTTCAGGTAGTCGCTGCGCCCATGGAAGAAGACGAGTTGGAACGAGGTTTCCGCATCTTCGGCATGGATGCGGTAGGCCCCGCCCCGGCCGCGCGCCGGAATATGCGCGCCCACTTTGATTTTAACCGTCAGAGTAGTCGGCAAGACCGCACCCTGAATGCTGTCCCGCAGGGCCCGGTCGATGCCGGTGTGAGGCAGCGTAAACAGCAGATCACGCGGCGTGGCGATGCCAAGGCCGCCCATGTTCTGAGCGGTTTTTGGGCCCACCCCTTCCAGCGTTTCCAGATCAGCAAAGAGCGGGAACAGGATTTCTGGGCGGCTCATGCTGTGCCGATCAGGTCCAGCCAGCCGTCTTCGTCCAGCGTTTCTATGCCCAGCTCTGCGGCTTTTTTCGCCTTGGACCCCGCGCCCGGACCTGCGACCAGAAGGTCCGTTTTGGCGCTGACAGAGCCTGACACCTTGGCCCCAAGAGCCTCTGCACGCGCTTTGGCCTCCGCACGCGTCATCTTTTCCAGTGTACCTGTGAAGACAACCGTTTTGCCCGCCACGGGGCTGCCTTCTGTGTCCGGGCGCGTGGATTCTTTGATTTTCAGGTGTGCGACAAGACGGTCGATGCTCGCAATCTCGGCCTCTTGGTTAAACGTGGTGGCCAGTGCGTGGGCCATCACCGCACCGACTCCGTCGATGCTCAGCAGGTCATCCCATGCGGCGTTGCCTTCTTCGGCGCTGCGCATTGCCGCATCGAACGCCTCCCAAGTGCCGTAATGCGTGGCCAGCAAATTGGCAGCCGCCTCGCCCACATGGCGGATGCCGAGGGCAAAGATCACGCGATTGAGGTCGATGCTGCGTTTTTCGTCTATGGCGTCAAAGAGGTTAGCGGCAGACTTGTCGCCCCAGCCTTCGCGGTTTTTGAGTTGCTGGACGCCACTGCCGTAGCGATCGCCCAGCGTGAAGATGTCAGCAGGCTCCGCGATCCAACCATCCGTGTGGAATTGTTCGACTTGTTTGGCCCCTAACCCTTCGATGTCAAAGGCGCTGCGTGAGACAAAATGCTTCAGCTTCTCAACGGCTTGGGCAGGACAGATCAGACCACCTGTGCAGCGCCGGATAGCGTCACCCTGTTCGCGCACCGCCTCGCTGTCGCATTCGGGGCAGCGGTCGGGCATTTGGAACGGGACCGCATCTTCGGGCCGTTTGTTCAAATCGACGTCGGCCACTTTGGGGATCACGTCGCCCGCGCGGTAGACTTGCACCCAGTCCCCCACGCGGATGTCCTTGCCCGCACGGATCTCTTCACCCTTGTTGTCGCGCCCGGCGATGTAATCTTCGTTGTGCAGTGTCGCGTTCGACACCACGACACCGCCCACGGTCACAGGGGTCAGGCGCGCAACCGGCGAAAGTGCTCCGGTGCGCCCCACCTGAATGTCGATCGCCTCAAGCCGGGTCCAGGCCAGTTCGGCCGGGAACTTATGCGCCATCGCCCAGCGCGGCGTGGTCGAGCGAAAACCGAGACGCGCCTGCAGGCCGAGATCATTGACCTTGTAGACGACACCGTCGATGTCATAGCCGAGGGCCGCGCGCAGTTGTTCAATCTTGCGGTAGTGCGCGATCATCTCTTCGGGTCCATCGCACAGCGCCGTCAGGTCATTGGTTTGAAAGCCGAGAGTCTGAAGCCGTTCGATGGCACCGTGCTGAGTGTCTGCCAGCGGGGCAGACAAAGCTCCCCATGCATATGCAAAGAACCTCAAGGGCCGCGCGCGGGTAATGGCGCTGTCCAACTGGCGCAGCGATCCGGCTGCAGCATTGCGCGGGTTCGCGAAAGTTTTTTGACCGGCTTCCGTCTGGCGGACATTCAGCGCCTCGAAATCCGAATGAGACATGTAAACCTCGCCGCGCACTTCGAGAACGTCGGGGGCATTTGTGAGCGTCTGGGGCACGTCGGCACTGGTGCGGGCATTGACGGTGACGTTCTCGCCCACCGATCCATCCCCACGGGTTGCGGCCTGCACCAACACGCCGTCCTCGTAGCGCAATGACAGGGACAAGCCGTCGATCTTGGGCTCTGCGGTGTAAGCGACCGACGCATCAGCACCGAGTCCAAGATATTTGCGCACGCGCCCATCGAATTCGCCCACATCCGCATCTTCAAAAGCATTGGAGAGGGACAGCATTGCGACGGCATGGGTGACTTTCGAGAACCCGTCCGCAGGTGCGGCGCCGACCTGCTCGGACGGGCTGTCTTCGCGTTTCAGGCCTGGGAAGCGCGCCTCGATCTCTGCATTGCGCCGCTTGAGGGCATCATAGTCGGCGTCCGTGATCTCTGGCGCGTCATTGGTGTGATAGGCGCGGTTGGCCTGATCCAGAATGTCTGCCAACCGAGCGAGTTCAGCCTTGGCATCCTGTTCCGACAGGTCTTGGGTGGGTGTCTCGGCGCTCACGTTTGTCCCCGCTTGGTTCTGGCCAAGAGATAAAAGCGTGTGAGCGCCGGGTCCAGTCATAGAAGACACATTTGGGACGCAGAGGTTCGCCCGGGAGAAGAAAAAAGCCGACGTGAGGGTCCCTAGCGTCGGCTTATCTCAAGTCTTGTCGGTCAGGTCAGGCGCCGACGGCCAGTCGCGTGTCATCGTCCTGTTGCACCGGTTCAGGATCACGCAGAACATAGCCGCGGCCCCATACTGTCTCGATATAGTTTTCGCCGCCTGTCGCCACGCTCAGTTTCTTTCGCAGCTTGCAGATGAACACATCAATGATCTTGAGTTCAGGTTCATCCATCCCGCCATAAAGGTGGTTGAGAAACATTTCCTTGGTCAGCGTTGTGCCTTTGCGCAACGAGAGCAGTTCCAGCATCTGATACTCTTTGCCGGTCAGGTGCACCGCCTTGTTTTCGACGCTCACAGTCTTGGCATCCAGGTTCACCGATACAATGCCTGTATCAATCACGGACTGTGAGTGCCCCTTGGATCTGCGAATGATGGCATGAATGCGCGCCACAAGTTCCTCGCGGTGGAAGGGTTTGGTCAGGTAGTCATCCGCGCCAAATCCAAATCCTTTGATCTTGTTTTCCGTATCGTCCGACCCCGACAGGATCAGAATAGGTGTTTCAATCCTCGAAAGACGCAACTGGCGTAGCACCTCGTGCCCGTTCATATCCGGCAGGTCTAGGTCAAGAAGGATCAAATCGTAATCATAAAGCTTGGCCAGATCGATCCCTTCCTCCCCCAAATCGGTCGCATAGACGTTCAGGTTCGCATGGGTCAGCATCAACTCAATACTTTTGGAGGTCGTCGGATCGTCTTCTACAAGCAGCACGCGCATTCAATCGGTCTCCACAATGGGGTGTCGGTGTCGAACTAAACGTGAACCCAAAAGGTTAACCACACGTTACTCCTGTGGGTTTTATAGCTTAACAACCTAAAGTTGTCTATACCGTTGCACAGCGGTGGCCTTCAGCGCCTCTTCTCCATGGTCTGAAACGGCCCTTACCCATGCCAAAAACTCTTCTTCGCTTAGGGAATAGCGCTCCAATGCCTCTGGCTGTGTGAGCAATCCGTAAAGCACACCGCGCACGACCGCCGCCTTGCGTGATGCAACCCAGCGGCGAGTGGTCGGGGGCGGCAAGTTGGCCCGCGTCAACACCGTACCATCCGGCAAAGTGATCGCACGGGGTCCATCTACTTTTTTCAAATACATCGCACTGCTCATCATTACGTTTCCAGCAGCATGCGCCTGCGACCCTAATGGCGGGTTAAACCGCCCCTTGAGACTATTTCGCATTTTCATATATATGCGCCGAACCCTCCCGGAGACTTCGCCATGCTTGACCAGTCCGGTCCGCTCAACTCATTGGGCTTTGCCAAAGCCCCTGCTGACACACGTGTTGTCGTTGCCATGTCCGGCGGCGTGGACAGTTCTGTTGTGGCGGCTGAGCTGAAGGCGCAAGGCTATGACGTGGTGGGGGTGACGCTGCAGCTTTATGACCATGGTGCGGCCCTGGCCAAGAAGGGTGCGTGCTGTGCAGGCATCGATATCCATGATGCGCGCCGTGTGGCCGAGGAAATGGGCTTTCCCCACTACGTGCTCGACTATGAAAACGTGTTCAAAGACGCGGTGATAGACGAATTTGCCGACAGTTATCTGGGTGGCGCCACCCCAGTGCCCTGCATCCGTTGCAACGAGCGGGTGAAGTTCAAGGACTTGCTGGAGACGGCCAAGGACCTTGAGGCCGATTGCATGGCAACGGGCCACTATATCCAGCGCAAGATGGGCGAAGCCGGCCCAGAACTGCACAGTGCGGCGGACGCGAACCGGGATCAAAGCTATTTCCTGTTTTCGACCACACCTACGCAGCTCGACTACCTGCGCTTTCCGCTGGGGCATTTGCCATCCAAGGACGACACCCGCGCACTGGCGGCCAAGTACGGGCTGCCCGTCGCGGACAAGCCCGACAGTCAGGACATTTGTTTCGTGCCCAATGGGGACTATGCCGCCGTGATCCGCAAGCTGCGCCCCGAGGCTGCGGCCCCGGGTGATATCGTGGATGTCGAGGGCCGCGTGCTGGCGCACCATGATGGTGTGGTGAACTACACAATCGGACAGCGCCGCGGGCTTGGAATCGGCGGATTGGCTGACCCGCTCTATGTAGTGAAACTGGATGCCGATGCCCGTCAGGTCATCGTCGGGCCCAAAGAGATGCTGGCCACCCGTACCGTTCCTGTGCGTGAAGTGAACTGGTTGGGCGATGCCCCCTTCGCTTCACGCGATGAATGGCATGTGGCGGTCAAAGTCCGCTCGACCCGCCCCCCCACGGACGCGGTGATTCGCCCCATCAGCGACACCGAAGCCACGGTGGAGCTGGTCGCTGCCGAAGCAGGTGTATCGCCGGGGCAGGCCTGTGTGTTTTATGATCGGGACTCCAGCCGCATCTACGGCGGGGGATGGATCCACAAAGGCTAGCGCAATGCGCTATGTCGCGACGCTTGTGCCAGATAAGCGTCCAGGCGGGCCTCGAACTCGGAACCAACGTCCATTTGTGGGCGCGACTCCGGGTACCCGGCTTCTGCTTCCCATTCTGCGACCAAAGCGGTCGCCGCCCAAAAGGCCGCGCGCGGATCCCGATTTGAGCGCAGTGCTTCGTCAAAGAATGCACGTCCCCACCAAGTCCAGTCGTTGTCATCTGAGCAGCCGAACGAAGTTGTGTCAGCTGAGGCTGCAGTCACGATCATTCTGTCTGGCGCTGCGATGTCGTCTACAAACGAGCCAGAATAGCAAGACGACACCACAATCATTGCATTGCGTATGCCCGAGCGCGCGAGCATCGACGCAAACTGTGTCGCTTCCAGATCGGTGGTGCCTGCATCCCAAAAATCCAGAGAGAATAAATCATGAGATCCATGCGACGTCAGGAACACAAAGGCCAGATCGTCTGGACCCATCTTCTCTGCAATCGCGGTCAGGGCAAGTTCAAGATTGTGGTTGTTGGCAAGGGGGTATGCAACGGGGTCAGCTTCTGAATTGAGCAAGCGCATCGTGCGCTCACCCGCATCATAGCGTTCGCTGAACAGGTCAACGACGGATTGCGTTTCTCTTTGGAAAACCCGCTGGTACGCCGTGCCGCCGACCGTCAACGCAAAGACGTCAATCACATCAGGGTCACCGGCGCGCAGGGCATCGATCTGTTGCGCCATTAATGCGGGTTGGGACAGATAAAGCTCTTCGACATCCACATAGGTGTAGGCTTCGTCACCCGCCAATGCCTCTTCGTGATAAAAAACAGACTCATATGGAAAGAAACAAGCAACGCCGACCGTAAAGACCACGTGCATGATTACAGTGCCAACCGCGCCGCGCGCGGCAACCATCTGACCCGCATAGGCAAAGGACCAGGTCACCGATGCAAGAACATACAGGTTGATGCCAGCGTTCAGGGTTTCAAAAACCGTATCGGGCATGCCGGTCGCAACCGCGAGCAAATAGCAACACAAATTCAACAGTGATGACGCCCAGAGCAGCGTTGCCGCATAGCCCGCGCGCCGATCGCGCCGGATGAACAGGATCAGCGACAGCCCAATGACAAACATGTAAAGGCCCACGATCGCGAACTGGCTGGTCACACCTTGGGGGCTGTATTCACGCCATTGGCCCGCCCACAAGGCATGTTCGACCAATATCGTCATCATCAAAACAACGACGCCGGCAAGGACAGCACCCAGACGCATGGGGTTCGGACCGATGGGCTGACGCCGAAATGTCAGACTGCGCAGAACACCTGCACGGGTTGGCAAGGCAAGGGTCATATCACAGCGTTCTCTTTGATCCAGCTGTACGAAGACTAGGAATGCAATCTGACTAAAATATGGCTCCAAACCCAATTCCCTGACTGGACAGGTGACCGGCCTCATGATCAGTTTAGTCGACATCCAAAATACAGGCGAAACGAAATGCAATTGAGCACATCAAACGCGATAGTAACCGGCGGTGCCTCTGGTCTGGGTGAGGCAACGGCCCGTTATTTCGCGTCGCAAGGCGCGCAGGTCACCCTACTGGACCGCGATGCAACACGCGGGGCGCAGGTGGCAGACGAAATCGGTGGGTTTTTTGCACAGACCGACGTGACGGATGAGGCATCTGTTCAGGCGGCAATCGATTTGGGAATGGCCAAGATGGGCGGGATCAGTGTGGCGGTGAACTGCGCAGGGATCGCACTCGGCATCAAGACAGTGGGCCGCGACGGCCCCCACCCCCTGCCCGCCTTTCAGCAAACCATCGACATCAATCTGGTGGGCAGCTTCAACGTCGCCCGCCTTGCCGCAGCGGCCATGGCCGGGAATGACCCCGAACCCGATGGCGCGCGCGGGGTGATCATCAACACGGCCTCTGTCGCTGCCTTTGACGGGCAAAAGGGACAGGCCGCCTATGCCGCATCCAAAGGCGGGATAGTGGGCATGACCCTGCCTATGGCGCGTGATCTGGCGAGTTCCGGTGTGCGCGTGATGACCATCGCACCGGGCATCTTCAAGACGCCAATGCTGGCCGGACTGCCAGAGGATGTGCAGGCCGCACTGGCGGCGGACGTGCCCAACCCGGCACGTCTGGGCGATCCATCTGAATTCGCGCGGCTGGCCGGGTTCATCGTCGAAATGGGATATTTGAATGGCGAGGTGATCCGTTTGGATGGCGCCTTGCGGATGCGGTAAAGGAACGCTGCGATGTGGCAGGGAAAATTGCTGAGCATTCATACAACACCGAAGGCGCGCGCGCCCATGATCGGCCATGACGCGGCTGAATTGATTGCAGGTGTCGGCATCGCCGGGGATCGCTATGCCAAAGGCATCGACACCGGAACCTACTCTGCTCAACCGGACGTGCGCGAAGTGACCCTGCTCGAGGTAGAGACGCTGGAGGCGCTGGCCCGTGACCACGACATCGTGCTGGACCCGCAGGAACA
>ERZ1740072.413-NODE-413-length-17449-cov-5.526733_pt1 | contig 17449 bp, 16 predicted proteins | sample MGYA00581733_ERZ1740072 | MGnify/ENA primary metagenome ERZ1740072 (study PRJEB43018, sample SAMN04849741) | marine metagenome | isolation source: floating plastic debris | place: Pacific Ocean | collected 2008-08-30 | study: EMG produced TPA metagenomics assembly...
TCGCCCACATCGCCCCAGAGCGAGGCGTCAGCAGGTAATCGGTGGCGTCCTCATTCACTTCCCACCCTGACAGCAGCGACGGCGCAAAGGTGCCATCGGTCTGATACTCGACAAGGTATTCCAGATAACCGCGGGTGTAGTTCGACATCTGCGGCCAGTCATAGGTGCGCGGGTCTTTCAGCGCCTTGACCGAGCTTTCGATGCGCAGGGTGCCGCCGGACTGGGCATGGCCCGCCGCGCGCGCAGGCTGCGCCAGCCCGAGCAACCCGTAGGCACCGGCGGCAGTCACGCCCAGTGATGTGGCACGGGTCAGAAATTCGCGGCGGCTCAAGGTGCCAGCACGCACTTCGTCGGCATAAGATTTCGCAGCGGGGTGAATGGAATTCAGATCGGTCATGGAAATAAGCCTTTGGGGTTGTTCAAGGGTACAAAAGCGCAGTGCCTTCGGGCGGAACGTTCATCGAACCGCGTCGCCGTTAATCTTAGCGTGTGTGGCGCTCAAACCAAGCCTGCGGCTGCAATCGCTTGACCTCTGGCCGTGTTCCGCCCAAGTCTGCTTGGAAACAGAGCAGGAGCCCAAAACTGTGGCCACACCCCCCTTTGCCCCGTTCGAGTGGATGATCGCATGGCGCTATCTGCGCGCCCGCCGGGCCACCGGTGGCGGCAGCACGATGACGTGGATCAGTCTGATCGGGATCACGCTGGCCGTCTTTGCCCTGATCGCTACTTTGTCGGTGCGCTCCGGCTTTCGCGCGGAGTTCGTGGACACGATCCTTGGGGCCAATGCACATGTCACGGTCTATCAAATCGGCGAGGTCACTCCGACGGGTGCGATTGATCGCACGATCGACGACTATGATGCCCGCGCAGAGGCACTGCGCGCTGTGCCGGGTGTAACCCGTGCAGCGCCAATTGTGCGGGGGCAAGTGATGGCGAACCTGCGTCAAAGCAATGCCGGCGTTGAAGTCTACGGGATATCGCCCGAGAACCTTGCCAGCCTGCCGCGTATCGCTGACCCTGAAACCGCCCGCGGCGATATCGCGCTCTTTGAACAGGGCGTGGCGATTGGGTCAGGCGTGGCGCAGGAACTGGGCGCGCAGGTGGGGGACCGGATCAAGCTGATATCGCCCAATGGCGTCAAGACAGCGTTTGGGACGTCCCCGCGCATCAATGCCTATGAGGTGACATACATCTTTTCCGCCGGGCGCTACGACATTGACCGGGTGCGGGTCTACCTGCCTCTGGCCGAGGCACAATCGTTCTTTAACCGCGAGGGGGTCGTGGACGAGATCGAAGTCATGGTGGAGAACCCGGAGGCGGTGGACAGCTATGCCACCGTGCTGATGCAAACCGCAGGGGAACGAACGCAACTGTGGACGTGGCGCGACGCGTCGGGCAGTTTTTTGCGCGCACTTGAGGTTGAGGACAACGTGATGTTCATCATCCTGTCTATCCTTGTGCTGATTGCGGCGATGAACATCGTCTCGGGCCTGATCATGCTGGTTAAGAACAAGGGGCGTGACATCGGCATTCTGCGCACAATGGGCCTGACAGAAGGCTCGATCCTACGCGTGTTCTTCATCTGCGGGGCGTTTACGGGCATGATTGGCACGGCGATGGGCGTTGTGCTTGGATGTCTCTTTGCCCTTTATATTGATCCGCTGTTTTCACTGGTAAACTACCTGATGGGCGGAGGCGTTTGGGATCCATCCATTCGCGGCATCTATGCGCTGCCAGCCCAGTTGAATCTGTCGGATGTGCTCAGCGCGGTTTGCCTTTCGCTGGGTCTGTCTTTTATCGTCACCATTTTCCCGGCACGCCGCGCGGCCCGCATGAACCCGGTCGAGGCGTTGCGCTATGAGTGATGTGGTGCTGGAACTGAGGGGCATCGCCAAAACCTACAACGCGGGCAAGCCGTCAGAAGTTGCAGTATTGCGCGGTGTGGACCTGAAGGTGGGTAAGGGCGAAGTGGTGGCCCTTGTCGCGCCGTCTGGCGCGGGCAAGTCGACGCTGCTGCACATTGCAGGTCTTTTGGATACGCCGGATCGGGGCACGGTTGAGTTGGCCGGGCAGAACCTCACCGGGCAATCTGATCGCCGCCGTACGCTGGCGCGGCGCGCGGATGTTGGTTTTATCTATCAATTCCACCACCTCTTGCCCGAGTTCTCTGCCATGGAAAACATCGTGCTGCCGCAACTGAGCAATGGCACTTCCAAAGGGGCTGCGACCGAGCGCGCGACCATGCTGCTCGATAAAGTTGGGGTGGGTCCACGCGCGCATCACCGCCCGGCGGAACTGTCTGGCGGGGAACAACAGCGCGTCGCCTTTTGCCGGGCGCTGGCCAATGGTCCGCGTTTGCTCTTGGCCGATGAACCGACCGGAAACCTTGCTCCTGCCACCTCTGACCAAGTGTTTGATGCGCTGATGGGGCTGGTGCGCGACACCGGCCTTTCGGCGCTGATTGCAACCCACAACCTTGATCTCGCCGCCCGGATGGACCGCACCTTGCGCTTGGATGGCGGTCAACTGAACCCTCCGCAATAGCGCAAGGCTCTGCGAAGTCCTGCCACGTGCTTGACGCATCCCTTCCGGTTTGGTCAGACTGTGCGGCACGGCCTCTGCCGTCAAGGAATTGCACTATGACTACCGTTTCCCTGTCAGATATTGAGCGCACCGTTCAGGCCGCTCTGACCAACCATGGCGCGGGCACATTTGCAGCTGCCGAAGTTGCACGTGCCGTTGCGCGGGCAGAAGCGACCGGCAACCGGATTTGCGGGCTCTATTATCTTGAAAGCTACTGCGCTCAGCTAAAAACAGGCCGTGTGCAGGGCGATGTCGTGCCCGTTGTCACCGCAGCGCGCCCGGCAGCCATTCATGTGGATGCGTTGATGGGATTTGCCCAACCGGCCTTTGCCTATGGCCTTGCCCCCGCACTGGATGCCGCACGTCAGTTCGGTGTGGCAACGCTTGCGGTGGGGCACGCGCATACATGTACATCGCTTGGTTATTTCACCGAACAGATTGCATCTGCGGGTTTGATTGGTTTGGGGATGACCAACGCCTCGCCCATCGTGGCACCCCCTGGTGGCAAGACGCGGATGATCGGCACCAATCCTATTGCCTTTTCCGTACCAGACGGGGCGGGCGGGCTGGCCATGCAGTTCGATCAATCCACAACCACGGTCGCTCTTGGCAAGATCACCATGGCGAAGGCTGCGGGCGAAGCGATCCCGCTTGGTTGGGCGCTGGACGCAGATGGCAATCCAACGACCGATCCGGAGGCGGCACTTGCCGGGTCTCTCGTATCCATGGGTGGGTACAAAGGTTGGGGTTTTGGCCTAATGGCGGAACTGTTGACCGCAGGTATGACGGGCGGAGTGCTCAGCCGTGATGTCAAACCGCTCAAGGCGGCAGAAGGACCACCGCACGACCTTGGCCAATTCTACATTCTGATTGATCCAAGCACCTCGGGCGACTTTGCCCGCCGCGTCGAAGAACTGAGCGACCTGATCGCGCTGGATGAGGGCGGGCGCATGCCCGGACAGCACCGTGTGATTGCTGACCCGGTAAAGGTGGACGCGGCGGCATGGGAACAGGCGCTGGCACTGGCGGGCTAGGGCCGAACACGCGGCTGCTTCAGGCCTGCTGCGTCAGCCACACTCCGGCGGCCATCAACGCAATCCCGCCCATGCGCGCCGGACTAAGAGCCGTGGCCTGTGCGCCAAACAGGCCGAAATGGTCAATGGCCGCTGCACTTATCAACTGACCAATCAGCACGAAAAACACCGCGTTGCCGATGCCAAAATGCGGAGCAATGAACGTGATCGAGAGAACGTAGAAAGCAATCAGCGCACCGCCCAAAAACAAGTGTTTGGGCGCCTCAGCCACCTTTGCCCACCCATGCCCGCACTTCAGCGCATATGCCACGGCCGCTGTGGTCAGCGCCACTTTGAACAACACTGTGGCCGCCGCTGCCGGGTTGCCCAGCCGTGTGCCAAGCGCTGCGTTGAGTGCGGCGAGGATCGGAATGCCGATGCCGGCCAGCAGCATGATGAGGGCGTAATAGGCCATGGGTGATCTTTCCCTTTCAGACATCGCTCAGCCGCAGATCCCGTCAAGCTCCACCCCGTCCCACGGCAGGCGCACATCGTGTTGGCGCGACTGGGGCAGGGCGGCGACGGGCATCGCGACCGAGATCAGGGCGTGCAGCCGCTCTGTGCGTGGGGCCTGCGGGGCGAGGGCGCGGCAACAGACGAACTCTTCTACGATCGTCCCTTGTTGTTCGAACCCGAATTCGGAGAATTCCCGTTCAGCATTGATATCAAACAGGTATGGATCATCGCTGACGGTGTGTTCACGCGCGGCACGCAGAGGGGAGTAGCCCGTCACATCCCGGTTTTGCCATTGCCAGACATGGGTCAACTCATGGGCAAGCAGCATGGCCGCGATCAGATTGATCTCTCCGGGATAGTCCGGGACGTAGTCGTCCAGATACCAGTCCTTGTCAAAAAGCACATGCTGCCAAAGGGCGACGGCGGCAGGTTTGGCAGTGACGATGGCATCTGCATCGCTGGGGGGCGGAAGGATCAATTCACGGCAGGTGGTGCGGGGACGGGCCTTGCGGCGAAAGGTGACTGCCCGCGTGGGTGCGCCGTCCACAAGGCGCACGCGCTTGGTGTCCAGAGCATCCCCATGGATTGTCGCGGAAAAGGCGATTTCAGCCTCTGTGAGGGGCCGCCCACAGCCTGCGAGCAGGGCAAGGATCAAAAGCGTACGCAAGAACATGCGCACACTAGGGGCCAGATCGGTTTCGGGATCAAGAAGCAACTGCGTGAACACGGCGGCTGTTATCCCGGCAGTGCAAAAGTGGCCGTGGCATGGGCAATTGGCTTGTGCGCAGGCAAGGCTGTCAGGGTACAGCGGGCAAAAAGCATGGAGCGTCCCGCGCGCAGCACTTCCGCCTCGGCCCGCACCGTATCGCCTGTGCCGGGGCGCAGAAACTGGGTGTCGAGTGTGATGGTCGCCACGGGAATCATCTGCCCCAGATTCGCGCCTGCAGCCAGTACCATGGCCGTGTCTGCAAGGGTCGCGAGGGTTTGGCCTGCCACAATTCCCCCAACCCGCGCGACTGCGTCTGTAATGGGTATGTCAACAGTCACGCCCGTATGGTCGCATTGTGTAACAGTTGGGGAGAGTGCCAGAACCCACGGGGCAAAGCTTTCGTTCAAGAAACGTTGGGCATCGGGGGCTGTGATCATACCGCTAGCCTGCGGTATTGTGCCGAGTGATGCAAGGATTTGGGCAAAATCCCGCTGAGCAAGAATCCGGTCCCTAAAATGCCTTGAAGATGCCTAGATGTGGTAAACTGCTGTACACCTTTGTGGGCGAAAAAGTATCAGGCCGCGGATGAGTGAGTGTCCGACGGTTTGTAACGAGTATGAAGGCGAGGGCGAAAGCTCTCGCCTTTTTCATGTGTCCACGCAAAGGGCACGTTGCCCGGCAGAGCAGTCTGAAAGACTGCGCGAGAGGGCCAGCGCCGGGCCGCCCCTCGGCACGGTGGCTTGGAAACACTGACTATTTGACGACCGATCTGCAGAGTCGCCTGCACAGACGCCCCGCGTCTGTGCCGCCCCCGACCGCCCCCATGGGCGGGGAAGACTGCGTCACCCCCGGGGCTTACGCCCTCTGCGGCCTCAAAGGCTCCACTGGAGCCTTTGCGTCACCCCCGGGGCTTACGCCCTCTGCGGCCTCAAAGGCTCCACTGGAGCCTTTGCAAGACGGCCTCCGACCCGCGGTCGGGGGGCAGTGTCCGCACTGGTATCAGTTCGCCTAACTCGGAAATGGTTTCTTTGGTACTTTTTTAGCCAGTTCTGCGACCTCAGCCTTTAGAATAAACTGGTCTCGGATCAGTGCTTCAAGGATCTCTAGCATTGTTTTTAACTGCTGCGGTTTAGGACTCCAGCCAGCGTGTGCCGCAGCGTTCCCAGCATTTATGAGGACTTCCAAGATGCCTTTTTGAACGCCACTGATATGACCGCCCTTCCGCATCGCTTCCAGTTTCTCAGCGAAAGAAAAATGACTTTCTACATCCAAAAATAGGGAAACGCGATCAAATGCTGTTCTCATTCCAATGGCAGCCAGTATTGGCATTTCATTATTCATTGCCTTGTAAATACTATGCAGCAGGTCGAACAGAACTTGGTCGCTTGAAGACAAGTTGAAACCAGCCCAGCTAGGTGTCGGTGTTTTGGGGACTGACGGCCACAAGGTTTTTACTTCGTTGTATTCAATTTCTTCTTTCCCTGTGGTGTGGTCGTAGTAAAGAAAGTAGTCTTCTGAGTTGCTGCTTGCTTTCGCAAAAAAAATTGTTTCACAACCTCTGCATTGAAAAACGTAGTACTCTTCTTTCCCTTGGATATCAGGTGCATCCCAACGCTGGTATTTTTCGAACAAGGTATCGACGCGCGTTTCTTTCTCGCACTCAGGGCATGCTGCTCTTCTCAAATCTAACTTGCCAAAGGCGCTGTAGTCACTATCACTCAAACATCCAACTCCTCCACAAACCGCGCATTCTCCTGAATGTACTGAAACCGCATCTCCGGCTTTTTCCCCATCAGGCGCTCGACCAGATCGCCCGTTTCTCCGGGCTCATCATCGTCAATCGACACGCGGATCAGTTTGCGCGTCGCGGGGTTCATGGTGGTGTCTTTCAGGTCCTTCGCGTCCATCTCGCCCAGACCCTTGAACCGGGATACGTCGATCTTGCCCTTTCCGCCCAGACCGCTCTCCATCAGTGCGTTCTTTTCGACCTCGTCCAGACAATAGACACGGCGAGCCCCTTGGGTCAGACGGAACAGCGGCGGGCAGGCGAGATACAGGTGGCCCGCATCAATCATGGGGCGCATCTGCGTGTAAAAGAACGTCATCAAGAGGGCCGCGATATGGGCGCCGTCCACGTCCGCATCGGTCATGATGATGACCTTGTCATAGCGCAGGTCATCGACGTTGAACTTGGCCCCCAGACCCACGCCAAGCGCTTGGGTCAGGTCGGAAATCTCGGCATTGGAGCCCAGTTTCGAGGATGCGGCCCCAAGTACGTTCAAAATCTTGCCGCGCAGGGGCAGCAGCGCCTGCGTCTTACGGTCTCGCGCCATTTTGGCGGACCCACCCGCGCTGTCGCCCTCGACGATGAACAACTCTGTGCCTTCGCGGGACTTGTTAGAACAGTCAGTAAGCTTGCCCGGCAGGCGCAGTTTTTGCGTGGCCGTCTTGCGCGCCGTCTCTTTTTCCTGACGACGGCGCAGGCGTTCTTCGGCCCGCAGCACAAGGAAATCGAGGATCGCACCCGCAGATTTCGTATCCGCCGCCAGCCAGTTGTCAAAGTGGTCCCGCACGGAGTTTTCGACCATGCGCTGCGCGTCCACCGTGGCCAGCCGGTCCTTGGTCTGGCCGACGAATTCCGGTTCGCGGATGAAACAGGACACCAGCGCGCCTGCGCCCGTGGTCAGGTCCTCGCGCGTGATGGTGGAGGCCTTGCGGTTGTTCACCAACTCGCCGTAGGCCTTGATACCCTTGAGGATCGCAGCCCAGAACCCGGCCTCGTGCGTGCCGCCTTCGGGCGTCGGCACGGTGTTGCAGTATGACTGGATGAACCCGTCGCGCGCGGGCGTCCAGTTGATCGCCCATTCGACCTTGCCCGGCACCTGGAATTTCTCGAAAGACACGGAGCCTGAGAACGGGGCATCGGCATAGGTGGTCGCGCCCGCCATCACTTCGTTCAAATAGTCGGCAAGGCCACCGGGAAAGTGGAACGTCGCCTCGGTTGGCGTCTCGCCATCCTGAATGGCCGTTTTCCAGCGGATTTCGACCCCGGAGAACAGGTACGCCTTGGAGCGCGCCATCTTGAACAGGCGCGCGGGCTGCAGGCTGAGCGAGCCAAAGATCTCCGCATCCGGGTGGAAGGGGACGGCGGTGCCGCGCCGGTTGGGAGCGGATCCGACTTTCTCCAACGGTCCCTGCGGCAGGCCGCGCGAAAATTCCATCGCGTAAAGCTCGCGGTTGCGCGCAACCTCGACCCGCAGGTGGTCGGACAGAGCATTCACGACGGACGAGCCGACACCGTGCAGCCCACCCGAGGTCTCATAGCTGTCGCCCGAAAACTTGCCGCCTGCATTCAGCGTGCAAAAGATGATCTCAAGCGCGGATTTGGACGGGTCCTTGGGGTGCGGATCGGTCGGAATGCCCCGCCCGTTGTCGCGCACGGACACGTGGCCGTTTTCGTGCAGTTCCACTTCGATCCATGTGGCATGGCCCGCGACGGCCTCGTCCATGGAATTGTCGATGATCTCGGCGACCATATGGTGCAGCGCGCGGTCATCCTTGCCCCCGATATACATGCCGGGGCGCAGGCGGACGTGTTCCATATCCTCCAGCACCTGAATGGAAGAGGCGTCATAGTCAGAAGGCCCTTTTGCGGCCCCGCTCAACAGGTCGGTCATGGCAGCTGCTCTTTTTTGTTTGTTGAGGCCGAGTATGACAGACGGTCATTTGCGGGGGAAGGGGGTAGCGCGCCTGATAAAAGAGCGGTGCGTGGAAAAGAAAAAGGCGGGACTCTGACCCGCCTTGCATTCGTTCTGCGATATGATCCCTTAGCTGGTTTTCTTGCTGCGGCCTATAAAGCCCAATCCGCCGACACCGGCTAGCAAGAACCATGCGGCGGCTGGTAGCGGTACGGGCGTGGCTGTGAACAGGAAGTCGTTGGCGCCAAGTCCTGGTCCGCCATCAACCCAACCTTCACCGGTGACATACGTGCCTTTCGGGGCTCCGCGGAAGGCGTCGTCAGTAAAGTCGAAGTATCCATTGGGTCCGCGTGACTTGGTGCCGAGGTCCAAATCGCCACCGCCGGTAGCAGCCCCAATGACACGGCCAAAGCTCAGGTCGTTTTAGACGAGAAACAAACCTGAAGAAACGCCCGGGGACGCCTCAATGTCCGTCACATCTTTCATGAAGTATTCGAAATCGAACGTGTTAACCGTTGTTTTGACACCGTTAACGAGACCCGTGCTCTCGACGACTGTGCCGTACATCTTCGCTGTCCCTGCGTCGGAGTCATAAACAAGAATGCCTCAGCGCCATTTCCAAAATAGAAGTAGCGTGCGGTGGGTTTTTCCCGGTCCAAACGCAGTCCAGAGTCGTGCGTACTGCTGTTACCTCCAAGTGGATGGTCGGCCAACTTGTACGTAAATGTCGCGGCGTGTGATCCTGTCGCCATAATCAAAGCGACGGCTGCCACCGCAATAGTCTTCAAATAGTTTTTCAGAACGGATCCTCACCTAACGATTTACTTGCAGTGTCTAAACTACGCCCGATTAGGTCAGTAGGCCGGCCTTTTTGAAATGCAATTAAAGCTACCTTTGCGGGTATTTTGGAATTTAAGGTATTTAAAACAAACAGATGTGTGGTATCGTGGGGTGGGGCAATTGTCGTTTTGTTTTCGCCATATCCGAGAACAACATGTCCCAATTTGGCCCAATTGTAGTTCAATTCCACTAGGGGTTAGTAATTTAAACCTATGCGGGAAAGGCTGCGAATCGCTTCATGCGATGACCTTTTCGTGGCCTGAACGCTTGGTTTACCCAGGCCAACGCTTCCCCAGAATGCCCGCAACCTGCTGTTCATCAATCACCTTGCGATAATGTTTCATCGAATGATCCGGTCCAAACACCGACCGACGCGCCAACGCCCGATGCACATGGCCCATGTGGTGAAACGATCCGGGCAGGTCACATACGGCGTCGTCATCCCGGTTCACGCACAGACACAAGTGCGAATGCTTGATCGCGCCGCGACTGCGGCGGGGGCGGGGGGCGGCAAAGCCGATACCAGGTACACCATATGTGCGCACCAGAATTTGCGTGGCCGCCGCCCCCAGCGAGTGTCCGATGATGTACTTGGGTCGTAGCCGCTCGCGTTCGAGCCACGCATAAATCATCTGTGCGTGGCGCAGGAATCCCTGATGCCAGCTCGTGCCTGATGCCCCGGCCTCGGTGTCATCATCGTTCAGGCGGAACCGCTTGCCCCCGATGTTGAGGATGCGCAGATTGAACTTGAGATAGTCAGCCACCGAGTTTGATCCCGGTATCAGCAGGATATCCCCCTTCAGAAACAGCGCCTGCACATCGTCCTCGTCCAATTCTTTGCGCAAAGCAGTCGCGAGCGAGGGATTGGCGCGCCCGGCATATGAGGCTTCTGCCATTTGGGCGGCAAGTTTGATGTCGTAGCTATGGGTCATGGCAATACCTTTTGTTGAATGATTGCCACTATGGCGCGAAAACTCCGACCTGAAAAGTAAGGTTAACCCAACCAGTTCCGGATAATCTCGGCCACGCGCTTTGGGTGTTGGTGCAGCACCCAGTGGTCCCCATCCAGGATCGAAACACGGGTCAGATCGGGCACAAATTCTTCAAGCCCTTGTGTCGCCTCAGGCAGCAGGGCTGTGTCGCCTTCGCCCCAGATCAGCAGATGGGGGCGATGGACCATGAACCGTTCGAGAGGCATCTCGGGGAGGTCGACCGGCGCCCCGGGTTTTGCCACCACCAAAGGCGAAGCGCGATACCAATTGATCATGCCGCGCAGGCCCGATTGCCGCCACGCGGCCTTTTGCGCCTCAAGCACATCGCCCGTCAGCCATGACGTGTCCATGTGGGATGAAAACATGTCCATAAGGCGGGCGAAGTCATCCGCTTCCAGCGCGGCGTCCGCCTTGGGATTGCGCAGCTTGTCGATGTAGTGCGAGGCCGCTGACTGCGCGCCGCCTGCGGCGGTAGCATCCTGAAAGACGACCGGGTGCACGCCGTTAGCAACAATCAGATGGCTGACCAGATCAGGGCGAAACATCGCCAGTCCGTAAGCCACAGCCGATCCCCAATCATGCCCGACCACGATCAAAGGCTCTGTTCCGATCAGGGCGGCCATGTCGCCCACCAGCGCCTCCATGCGATACTCTTCCACCGCGTCTGGTGCGTAGCTGGCACCATAACCGCGTTGATCAGGAGCGATGCAGTGAAACCGGTCCGACAACAGCATGGCCAGATCGTTCCAGGCCCCACCGTATTCGGGAAAGCCATGCAACATCAGCATCTTGGGAAGTCCTTCGACCCCCCATTCGCGCACCGTAAAGCTGTGCCCGTTCAATTCCTTTTCAGAGACGCGCATCATTCGCCCTTTTCCTTGGTCTCAAACTGCAAACCCTTAGCTGTGCGCGGTGCAAAGCCTGTCCAGTAGGTGTGATCCTCTGTCGGTTTTCCCTCATCATCAAGCGCGACAATCCCATCGCCTGCCTTTGGGGTCAGCGCCAGATAGTCAGCCATGTCCGCCTCTGCCTTCAAATGCAGTCCCATAAAGGCGGTGGCAAAATGCTGCGCGATATTGTTCATGCGCGTCGTGTCCCAAACTGCATCGGCGTAGTGTTCAAAGGGAGCAAAATCGAGCACTTCGGATGGCGCCCAGCTTTCGGCAGGGGCGGGCATCGGGGCGGCCGCATTGTGATTGGCGTATTCAAACGTAAGCAGGTGGCGATCCGTGCCGACGGCCCGCTCAAAGATGCCGCGCATGGCGCCGTAAACGGACACATCATCGTCACTTCCAGCCATCAAAAGCAACGGCACACGCATTCCTGCCATATCTGCTGGATCCCAGAAGCCCGCGTTGTTGCCCCATGGATGTATGGCAATCACCGCTTTGATGCGCGGGTCCATCAGGGCCTCATGGCTGTCCGATCCGGCGAGATGCTGTGCCAAAAGCCCATTGGGCGTCCCCCAGCTCAGCTCGGTCGCGGCTTGGGTTACGCCCGCCCCGCCAAAGATCAGCGCGCCATAGCCACCCATGGAGTAGCCGATCACTCCCGTGTTGTCGGCATCGACGATATCGCCCAATGGCCCTTCCAAGGCCGCCATGTGATTCACCACAAAAGCCTGATCCAAGGGGCGGTTGAGCAAGGTGGAGCCAAACGCACCCTGATCGGAATAGGTGCTGTCCGTGTGATCAATGGACACTGCTACATATCCCTTGGAGGCGAGGTTTTCGCCCAGATGGCTCATCAGGTAGCGGTTGCCCGGATAGCCGTGGCTGATCACGATCAACGGAAACTGCGCCCCGCTTGCAGGCACCGCGTCGCGTTTGGCACGGCCCGTGAGCGTCACCTCTGTGACGCCGTCGCGCAAGTTGGCGGTATAGCTGCCCCCCTGTACGGTGCCGAGTTCCGCCGGATACCAGACCTCCAATGTCAGCGGACGGTCATAGCGTGGCACGTCGTCTCCTTGAATGCCAAGCACGTCGATGCTGTCGGGTATGGTGGCGGAAAGGGTCTGCACGCCGATGGCAAACATCCCGTAAGGTGCAAGGGCAGGTGCGTCGGGGCGCACCTGATCGATGGGATTGGCCAGTGCAGCGGTCGTCATGGCCGCAGCGATTGCGGTGATGGCAGGAACAGTGCGGAGGGTCATGTGATCTTCTTCCTTTACAGGTTGTCCGGCGGCGCGTGCGCTTTGGGAAATACCCTTATTGCGAGAATCATTGTGACAGAGCCCCGCGCTGGATCAAGAGGTATCACAGGCACATGACATTGGCGCTCCATCGCTCAGTTTTGTCCGTCTCGGGGTTGAGGCGGCTCGACCACGTCGCTACATCTTCGATATGCCTACGTTCCGCTCCTCTTTTTTGGCGCTTTGCCTCTGCACCAGCCCGATGATTGCTCAGGCGCATCCGCATGTTTTTATCGACACGACTTTGCGGGCGGTTGTTGATGCGGATGGCACCTTCAAAGGGCTTGAGGTGCAGTGGTCCTATGATGATTTCTATTCCCTCCTGATCTTTGCCGATCTGGGGATGGATTCAGATGGTGATGGTCGGTTGCGCGATGATGAACTCGCGCGATTGGACGGTTTCGATCTGCAATGGGTTGAGGGCTATGAAGGTGACAGTTATGCCCGTCAAAACGGCGTGCCGGTCGCCCTTGGCCCACCCGAGGCGCGGGGCACACGGGTCGAGGACGGGCGCATCATCACCACCCATTTTCGCGCAGCCGACGCGCCGGCGGCAGGCCTTGAAATCAAGGCGTTCGACCCGACTTTCTACACCGCTTATGCGCTTGTGGGGCAGATCGAAGTAGATGGGCCGTGCACGGCGATGATAGAACCTGCCGACCTTGATGCGGCCTACAGCAGGCTCGAAGAACTGCTTTACGCCACCCCGGAAGCGGACGCGACGGACTACTACCCCGAAGTTGGCGAGTCATTTGCCGATACGGTGTTGCTGTCATGCGACTCCTGAGGATTGGTGTCCTCTTGGCGGCAGCGGCTGTGCTGCTGTGGCTGTTCGGCTTTGGCGGTATGGGGGATTTGTCCCGCTGGGCCAACGCACAGCAGCGTGAAACGCAAAATGCGCTGGCCCAGGGCCTGCGTGCCGTGCGTGCGGGCGAGGCGGGTGCATGGGCGACGCTGATGGGCCTCTGCGCGGCGTATGGCTTTTTCCATGCTGTCGGCCCGGGGCATGGCAAGCTGGTGATTGGTGGATATGGGGCAGCGGCGCGCGTGACCGCATGGCGGCTGTCTGCCTTGGCTTTGGCGTCCTCTGTGGCCCAAGCGGTGGCGGCGATCCTGCTGGTGGGGGCAGGGGCCCTCGTTTTGGGATGGAGCCGCACGCAAATGACGGACGCCGCCGACAAGGTGCTTGCCCCTGCCAGTTACATCGCGATCGCTTTGGTCGGTGCATGGTTGCTCATACGCGGGGCACGGCGCGCGTTCGCGACTGTGGCAACTCACGCAACAGAGCACGCGCATGCTCACGCCCATGGCCATGCACACGACCACGCACATGGGGTCGACGCGGACGGAAACTGCGAAACATGTGGACATGCCCATGCCCCGAGCGTCGCGCAGGTTGAGGCCGTGACATCCTGGCGCGACGCCGCGGCTATCGTCTTTTCCATAGCGATCCGCCCCTGCACCGGCGCGGTCTTCTTGTTGATACTGTGTTTTGCGCTTGGCATCCCTTGGGCAGGTATTGCAGGTGCGTTGGTCATGGGGCTGGGCACGGCCAGTGTGACCGTTCTTGTGGCGGTGGCTGCAGTAAGTGCGCGGACATCTGCTCTGTCCGGGTTCAGCGGGGAAGGGGCCGTGCGTGCCATGGCGCTGATCGAAGTTGTCGCCGGCGGCTTCATCGCCCTTATCGCCACGGCACTGGCCTTGCCGCTCCTCTGAACCGGGCGCTTGCGGGACCCGTGCCCGTCGGAAACATCTGAGGTCTTTCCTTGCCCAAAAAGCAGGCGTAAGGGGAAACCATGGCCCTTTCGCACATGTCATATGCCGGACACGCCCGCGCGGTGATGGTCCTTGGCCTGCCCTTGATCGGTGGACACTTGGGGCAAGTGGCCATCGGCATGACCGATACAGTCATGCTGGGCCGCTACGGGATTGACGAACTGGCCGCGATCACTGCGGCGGGGTCTATGTTTTTTGTGCTGTTCCTGATGGGGTCTGGCTTTGCATGGGCGGTGATGCCCATGGTCGCCTCCTATGATGCCGAAGGGGACGAGGTGAACCTGCGCCGGGCCACCCGGATGGGCCTGTGGCTCAGCACCGCTTTTGCGGTGATCGCCATGCCGGTGATGATCTGGTCAGAGCCGTTGCTGCTGGCGACGGGACAGAATGCGCAAGTGGCAGCCGACGGTGCGGCCTATCTGCAAATTGCGGGCTGGGGACTGTTTCCGGGGCTGATCGTGATGACGTTCAAAAGCTACCTTGCGGCCCTGGAACGGACGCAAATCGTACTGTGGATCACGCTTTTGGCCGCGCTGACCAACGGGCTGGCCAACTACGCCCTTATCTTTGGCAACTGGGGCGCACCTGAGATGGGGATCGAGGGAGCCGCGATTGCGTCGGTCGTCACACAGATCATCTCACTGATCGGGATAATCGTCTATGCCCTTTGGGCCCTGCCAGAACACGGTATCCTTGTGCGGCTGTGGCGACCGGACTTTGATATGATGGGTCGTGTGTTCCGCCTTGGCTGGCCCATCGGGTTGACGAGCCTGTCTGAAAGCGGGCTGTTTGCGGCCTCTGCGTTGATGATGGGATGGTTTGGCAACGTGGCCCAAGCGGCGCACGGGATCGCGGTACAACTGGCGGCGATCACCTTCATGGTTCATCTGGGCCTGAGAAATGTTGCCACGATAAGCGCAGGTAATGCCTATGGGCGCCGCGATCTTGATCACATGAAGCGCGGGGCGCGCATGGTCATCGTCATGAGCCTTGTCATGGCGCTCGCTACAATCGTGCTGTTCTTTGCGGTACCTGAATTGCTCATCAGCATCTTTGTGGATGCAAATCAGGAGGCGCGGGATGAAGTGGTGGCTCTTGGGGTGGTTTTGTTGGCGCTCGCTGCCCTGTTCCAGCTGATGGATGGTGCTCAGGTCGTGGCCTTGGGGCTGCTGCGCGGCGTGCAGGACGCAAAAGTGCCAATGGTGCTGGCGGCAATCTCTTACTGGGGGATCGGCATGCCTGTGTCCTACGTCCTGGGCTACGTGATGGGCTGGGAAGGTGTCGGGATATGGCTGGGACTTGTGATCGGTCTGGCCTGCGCAGGTGTGGCGCTGATGTATCGATATTGGTGGATCATGGTGCCAAGACTGGGTGCTGGCGCCGGGACGGACGCTGTTTCCGCCTCCTGACGAAGCCGGAAAGACGCCCCGCCCGCCGTCCCAAACGCGCTAGTGCCCGGAGGTCAGCCTGTCAGCCTTCTTGCGCACCAGAACAGACCGCAGGTCGTGCATTGCAAGCAACAAAGCGTCCGTCACGTCTTCGAGTTGCTCGTGGCTCGCGCGCGATTGTGCCCACTGGGTGGTCAGGTTGAGGTAGTCCACTGCTCGGTGAATGTCGTCGATATCGCGACGCGCGAGCACATCCGACCGCTCGGCCATCCATGCCTTAATCCGGGTAAGGTCAGCGTCTGATAGGGTGCGATCCCCGTGCGGCTTGATCTCACCGTTGCGGATGTTGATCACCGCGATCTGGTCCATCTCGATCCGGCGCTGGCGGTTTTCGGTGTCCACACGAAACACCGCCGCCCCATTCTCGCGCACCCGAAAGTAATAGTCAGGGAGTTCGGTGCCCATGTGCCCTCGCTTATGTCAGTCCCGCACAGAAGGTCTGAATGCGGGTGCAGGCCTCTTTCAGGGCCTCGTCAGAGGTAGCGTAGCTGACGCGGAAGTTTGGGGATAGCCCAAAGGCCGCGCCAAAGACCACGGCCACACCCGTCTCTTCCAGCAGTGCGGTTGAAAAGGCCGCGTCATCCACGATCTTTGTGCCTCCGGCCGAGGTTTTCCCGATGCAGCCCGCAATGGAGGGATAGACGTAGCACGCTCCGTCCGGAACCGGACAGGCGATGCCTTCAGCCGCGTTCGGCATCTCCTCCACCAGATCGCGACGGCGTTTGAAAAGCTCGTTGTTGGGGACAATGAAGTCCTGCGTGCCGTTCAGCGCCTCAAGGGCCGCATACTGGCTGATCGAACAGGGGTTCGAGGTTGATTGTGACTGCACTTTGCGCATCGCCCTGATCAACTCTTCGGGCCCGGCAGCATAGCCAATGCGCCAGCCTGTCATGGAATAGGCTTTGGAGACGCCGTTGACCGTCAGAGTGCGATCATAGAGGCGCGGTTCGACCTGCGCAGGTGTGCAGAACTCGAAATCATCATAGACGAGGTGTTCATACATATCGTCCGACATCACGTGCACATGCGGGTGGCGCATCAGCACGTCAGTGATCTCTTTCAGCTCCGCGCGGGTATAACCGGCGCCTGTCGGGTTCGATGGCGAGTTGAAGATCAGCCACTTGGTCTTGTCGGTGATCGCGGCTTCCAGCTGATCTGCGGTCAGCTTGAACCCGGTTTGCAGCGACGCCTCTGCGATCACTGGCGTGCCACCGGCCAGCAGCACCATATCCGGGTAGCTCACCCAATAGGGTGCCGGGATCACAACCTCGTCACCCTCGTTCAGAGTGGCCATCAACGCGTTGTACAAAATCTGTTTGCCGCCCGAGGCCACGGTCACCTTCGCGGGCGTGTAGTCCAGATCGTTGTCGCGCTTGAACTTGTCCACGATGGCCTGTTTCAGTTCGGCAATGCCATCGACAGCTGTGTACTTGGTCTTGCCCAGGGCAATCGCGACCACAGCGGCGTCCTTGATGTTTTGCGGCGTGTCGAAGTCAGGCTCCCCCGCGCCGAGGCCAATGATGTCTTTGCCTTCGGCCTTGAGTGCTGCCACTTTGCCCGTCAATGCGACAGTCGGGGACGGTTTGACGCGGTCAAGCGTCGCGGAAAGGAATGTCATCTGGGTCCGGGCCTCGCTAAAAGGGTGTCGCGACCTGTCATATGCGCGAGACCCGGTGCGGGCAA
>ERZ1740072.415-NODE-415-length-17416-cov-6.124474_pt1 | contig 17416 bp, 18 predicted proteins | sample MGYA00581733_ERZ1740072 | MGnify/ENA primary metagenome ERZ1740072 (study PRJEB43018, sample SAMN04849741) | marine metagenome | isolation source: floating plastic debris | place: Pacific Ocean | collected 2008-08-30 | study: EMG produced TPA metagenomics assembly...
CTTACGGGCCCTATTACATCTGGGGCGCGACCGCGCGTATATTGCGCGCATGGACCGACGCCCTGCCGCAGAATTAGACCCAAACACGCCGTTTCTGAACGATCCGGCGGCGCAAAGCCTGTGTGCCGCTCTTGAAGCGGCTGGGTTCAAGGCACTGTTTGTGGGTGGGTGTGTGCGCAACGCCCTTTTGCACCGCCCGGCGAGCGACATCGACATCGCCACGGACGCCACACCGGATCAGGTGATCGAAGTTGCGGCACTGTCAGGGTTTCGCGCCGTGCCAACCGGAATCGCGCATGGCACCGTGACTGTTGTCGTTGACGCCACCGCGTTCGAAGTCACCACCTTTCGCCGTGACGTGGAAACAGATGGCCGCCGCGCGGTTGTCGCCTTCTCCAAAGACGTGGCAGAGGATGCGCGCCGCCGGGATTTCACGATGAACGCGATCTATGCGGACCGGACGGGCACAGTTGTTGATCCGCTGCACGGTTTGCCTGACCTACGCGCTGGGCGTGTGCGGTTCATCGAAGATGCAGGCCAGCGTATCCGCGAGGATTATCTACGCACGCTGCGCTTCTTTCGCTTTCACGCCTATTATGCAGACCCGGATCAGAGGTGGGATGCCGATGCTTTGGCCGGAATTGCCGAGAATCTGGACGGGTTAGAGACGCTTTCGGCTGAACGTGTCGGCAGTGAGATGATCAAGCTGCTGGCAGCCCCGGACCCGGCACCGGCGTTGGCCGTTATGGCGAAGACCGGCGTTCTGGGCTGTGTCTTGCCCGGTGCGGATGTGACTTTGGTCGCACCTTTGGTCCATCTTGAACACAGTTCGGGCATCGGCCCGGACCCCATGGCCCGTCTGGCGGCCTTGGGCGGGGAAGATGTGGCACAGCGCTTGCGGTTGTCCCGATCTGACCAGAAGCGGCTTGAGTCGATCCGCACCCATAGTGCCGGCTTCTATGCGCCCAAAGCCACCGGTTACGTTGCCGGAGAACAGGCGGGTCTAGGCGCAATTCTGCTCCGGTCGGCGATGGCCAACACTGTCTTGGACGCTGCAACCGTGTCCGCTGTGAAAGAAGGTGCTACAACGGTTTTTCCGATCAAAGCCAGTGACTTGCCCCATTTGAAGGGCAAAGCGCTGGGCGCTGCGCTTGCCGCGCTCAAGGCGGAGTGGCTGGCCTCTGACCTCACCAAAACCAAAAGACAGCTTTTGAGCGCGTGACTTTTGACGCGTTGAACGCTAAGTGTGCTGTGAACACGGAGGGTAACAACATGTTTCGCGGGATCTGGAACGACACCTGATATTGTCGCCGATCGTCTGAAGTGACGAACCGGGCCTTGGCCTGCTTCACACCCATGTTGCACCACATCTTTACGAGACACTCCAATGTTCAAGTACTTTGAATCCCTTATCGATCCTTACACCTCGTACACCGAGAACGACACGCCACCGACGCGAATCTGGCCGTTCCTTCTAGGCTATTCGCAGCCCTTCAAACGGGTGTTTGTCCTGGCGGCCATCATGTCGGTTGTCGTTGCTTCGATCGAGGTCGGTCTGATCTATTACATGGGCCGGGTGGTCGATTTGCTGGGCACGTCGCCGGGCGAATTCTGGGCAGCGCACGGAACAGAGGTGGCTTTGGTAGCCGTGTTCGTTCTGGTGGCCCGTCCGATATTGCAGGGCCTCGACGTTCTGCTGCTCAACAACGCGATCTTGCCGAACTTTCCCACGCTGATCCGTTGGCGGTCGCATAAACACGTGCTGCGCCAGTCTGTTGGGTGGTTCGAGAACGACTTTGCCGGACGGATCGCGAACCGGATCATGCAAACCCCGCGCTCGGCAGGTGAGGTGATCTTTCAGGTTTTTGACGCCATCTCGTTTTCGCTGGCCTACCTTGTTGGTGCTGCGGTGTTGCTCATGGTGGCAGATGTGCGTCTGCTGCTGCCGCTTGTCATATGGTTCGCCCTCTATGCCGCTTTGGTCGTGTGGACTGTCCGCCGCATTGGCCCGGCGTCTAAGGCATCGTCCGACGCCCGGTCGCAGCTGACCGGCAAGATCGTGGATGCGTACACCAACATCCATTCGGTCAAGATGTTTGCCCATCACGAACGCGAACTTGACTATGCGAAGGACGCGATTCAGCACACCCGCGCCACGTTCATGCGGGAAATGCGTCTGTTCACGATCATGGACGTCATTCTGGTTTTCCTGAACGGTTTGCTGATTGTTGGCGTTGTTGGCTGGGCGATCCTGTTGTGGACCCAGGGTGCCGCCAGTGTGGGCGTCGTTGCCGCTGCCACCGCGTTAACCTTGCGCCTTAATGCGATGACCGGCTGGATCATGTGGGCGCTGACCTCGTTCTTTCAGGAACTGGGTGTGGTGGCCGAAGGGATGGAGACGATTGCACAGCCCATCACGCTGGTCGATTCCAAGGATGCCAAGCCCTTGCAGATCACCAAGGGCGAGATCGGCGTGCATGATCTGACTCACCATTATGGGCGGGACAGCGGCGGTTTGGAGGCGATCAGCGTTACAATTCGTCCGGGTGAAAAAGTGGGCCTTGTGGGCCGGTCCGGTGCGGGCAAGTCCACCTTGGTCAAACTGCTGTTGCGGTTTTACGATCCCGAATCTGGTCGGATCGAGATTGATGGTCAGGACATCACTCACGTCACGCAGGACAGTTTGCGTCTGAACATTGGTATGGTGCAGCAGGACAGTTCATTGTTGCACCGGTCGGTGCGGGAAAACATCCTGTATGGTCGCCCCGATGCGACTGAGGAACAGATGATCGAAGCCGCAAATCAGGCGCAGGCGCATGATTTCATCCTTGATCTGGCTGATCCTCAGGGGCGTTCGGGTTACGATGCGCAAGTGGGCGAACGCGGCGTGAAGCTGTCCGGTGGGCAGCGTCAGCGGGTGACTCTTGCGCGTGTGATTCTGAAGAACGCGCCGATCCTTTTGCTGGATGAGGCGACAAGCGCGCTCGACAGTGAAGTTGAAGCGGCGATTCAGGATACCCTCTATAAAATGATGGAGGGCAAGACGGTGATTGCCATCGCACACCGCCTGTCCACCATCGCCGAAATGGACCGCATTCTGGTGCTGGACGGCGGGAAAATCGTCGAAGACGGCGCGCATGACGCGCTTTTGGCGCAAGGTGGCCTATATTCGGAGTTCTGGGCACGTCAATCCGGCGGGTTCATAGGAGCCGAGGCTGCCGAGTGACCATATCTGATTGGATCAATTCCTTTCGTCGCGCGGAAGGACCGCCACCGCAGACGCTGTGGCCATTTATGCGCTGGTGTTTGTCTGGTGCATGGCCCGCCCTGTGGCTGGCTGCGTTCTGTTCGGCTGCGGCAGGCGCGCTTGAGGCTGGAACCGCCTTGATCCTGGGCTGGGTGATTGACGCAACTGTTGCCTTGGGTCCGGATGGATTCTTTTCTGTCACCAATATCGGTTTGATCGCCGGTGCCTTGGCGTTTTTTCTGATCGCACGGCCGATCCTGTTCGGGTTCAGTGCGGCCACGAACGCGATTATAGTTCAGCCCAACGTAAACCCACTTGTGTTGTCGCGGTTGCATCGATGGACGCTGGGCCAATCGGTTGGCTTTTTAGACGACGATTTCGCCGGACGAATAGCGCATAAGCAGATGCAGGCTGCGAGGGCGGGCACGGATGTGGTGTCCGAATTCATCATCGTCGTGGCCTTTGCTTTGGCTTCGCTGGTTGGGTCCGTTCTGTTGTTGCTGGCCATTGACTGGCGCGTGGCGCTGGGATTTGCGGTGTGGCTGGTGTGCTATTTTTCTCTGATCCGCTGGTATCTGCCGCGCATCCGCAAGCGGTCTGCTGCGCGGGCAGCATCGCGGGCGATGGTGTCGGGGCAGGTAGTCGATACGATCACCAACATCAAAACGGTCAAGCTGTTTGCCCATGACGATCACGAAGCTCAGGCGGCGCTGGGGGCGATGGCGACATTCCGGAAGGACGCCGTGCAGTTTGGTATCCTGTCAGCTGGCTTTCGCTTTGCCCTGATGGCTTTGGCGGGGCTTTTGCCTGTGCTGTTGCTGGGTGGCACGATCCTGATGTGGCAGCGCGGGCTCGCGACCCCCGGTGATATCGTCGCCTCCGGTGCTATCGCGATCCGGATTGCGCAGATGACCGGATGGGTCAGTTTCACGCTGATGGCGATCTATTCCAACATTGGCGAAGTTGAGGACGGCATGCGTACGCTGACCCCGCGCGCGCGCGTTGAGGATGCAACGGACGCCAAAGTGCTGGACGTGCCAAAGGGTGAGATCACGCTGGATCATCTTGGCTTTGCATATGGCCGCGACACGGGCGGCATTCAGGACATTTCGCTGACCATCAAGCCGGGTGAAAAGGTGGGGATCGTTGGCGCCTCGGGCGCGGGCAAATCAACTCTCGTGTCGTTGCTATTGCGTCTCTATGAACCGGAAAATGGCCGTATTTTGATCGACGGACAGGACACCAAAGCCGTCACTCAGGACAGCCTGCGCCACAATATCGGGATGGTCACGCAGGAAACCGCGATGTTTAATCGCTCTGCCCGTGACAATATCCTGTATGGCCGGCCTCACGCGGATGAGGCGGCGATGATTGCGGCTGCCAAGAAGGCCGAGGCGCATGACTTTATCCTTGATTTGCAAGATCACAGGGGGCGTCAGGGCTATGAGGCGCATCTGGGTGAACGGGGTGTGAAGCTTTCTGGCGGTCAGCGTCAGCGGATCGCGCTGGCCCGTGCGATCCTGAAGGACGCGCCGATCCTTGTGCTGGATGAGGCAACAAGTGCGCTGGATTCCGAGGTTGAAGCGGCCATTCAAACGGCTCTCTCCCGCGTGATGGAAGGCAAGACCGTGCTTGCCATCGCGCACCGTCTATCCACATTGACCGAGATGGACCGCATCGTTGTGATGGATGCGGGCCGGATCGTGGAACAGGGTCCGCATGAGACGCTGTTGGCTAAAGGTGGCCTTTATGCCCGCTACTGGCAGCGTCAGTCGGGCGGCTTCATCAGCACACAGGCCGCCGAATAGGGGTTTTTCCCGCGCGCCTGGCCAGTTACCCCTAGGCCCATGACAACAGTGACGATTGAGCGATTGGGCCAACAGGGCGACGGCGTTGCGCGCGGGCCTTTGTTCGTGCCCCTGACCCTGCCGGGTGAAGTGGTGAGCGGGACGCAAGAGGGCGACACGCTGGTGGATATTTCCATCGACACGCCGTCACCTGATCGCATCAAGGCCCCCTGCCCCCATTTTCGATCCTGTGGGGGCTGTCAGTTGCAACATGCCAGTGACGATCTGGTGGCGGAATGGAAGCGGGAACTGGTCGTTACCGCGCTGGCTGTTCATGGCATCGAAACAGAGGTGCACCCAACCCTCACGTCCCCTGATACATCTCGCAGGCGCGCAACATTTACCGCCCGGCGGACCAAAAAAGGCGCCATGGTCGGATTTCATGCCCGCAAGTCGGATGCGATCATCCCTGTGCCAAACTGCATTCTGGTAACGCCTGCATTGGCTTCGGTTGCTCCCTTGGCCGAGGCGTTGGCCATCGCGGGGGCCAGCCGCAAGGGTGCGTTGAGTGTGACAGTCACCGAAGGTATCGAAGCCTTGGATATTGCCGTGACCGGAGGCAAGCCGCTGGATGGTCCGCTGCGAGTCGTGTTGGCGGGCCTGTGTGAGGCGCACCGTCTCGCTCGCCTGACTTGGGACGATGAGTTGATCGGAATGCGCGTTCCCCCGGCGCAGGCCATCGGAAACACAAAAGTCACGCCACCCCCCGGCGCTTTCCTCCAAGCCACGCAACATGGGCAAGACACTCTGACCGAATTGGTACAAAACATCGTAGGAGACGCCAAATCTGTCGCTGACCTGTTTGCAGGGTGCGGAACTTTTGCCCTTCAGCTTGCCGAAACTGCAGAAGTCCTCGCAGTCGAAGGCGCGCCTGAGATGGTGAAGGCATTGGATACAGGATGGCGGCAAGCGTTGGGTTTGAAACGGATTCGAACCGAGGCACGTGATCTGTTTCGCCGCCCACTGTTGCCGGACGAGCTTGCTCGTTTTGATGCTGTTGTCCTTGATCCGCCCCGTGCGGGGGCCGCGGCCCAGATTGCGGAACTGGCCAAAGCCAAGCCAGCGACGATCGCCCATGTCTCTTGCAACCCGCAAACGTTTGCGCGCGACGCCGCAACGTTGCTCGATGCCGGATATGTGCTCGAATGGGTGCAACCGGTGGATCAGTTTCGATGGTCTGCGCACGTAGAACTTGTCGGATCATTCCGTCTGTCGCATACGCGATAAGACAGAGGAGAGCTCGAATGATTGATCGCGCACGCATGGCCGAATTTTTGGAAGGCCCCAAATTCAGCAACTTTATCATGGGCGTGATCGTGGTGAACGCGATCACCCTTGGTCTAGAGACCTCTGAAACAGCCGTTTCCGTAGCCGGTGGGCTGATCGATCTGATTGATCAAATCTGCCTCACCATCTTCGTCATCGAAATCATTGCCAAGCTGATTGCCGTCCGTCTCAACTTTTTCAAGAGCGGTTGGAACATCTTTGATTTTGTAATCGTCGGTATTGCGCTTGCGCCCGGGACCGAGGGACTGTCGGTGTTGCGTGCACTGCGCATCCTGCGTGTTCTGCGCGTTATCTCCGTCGCGCCAAGCCTGCGCCGCGTGGTCGAAGGGTTTGTCACCGCCCTACCCGGCATGGGCAGCGTGTTTGTTCTGATGGCGATGATCTTTTACATCGGCGCGGTGATGGCGACCAAGCTATTTGGGGCTGCATTTCCCGAATGGTTCGGAACGCTGGGCCTCAGTGGCTATTCCCTTTTCCAGATCATGACGCTCGAATCGTGGTCGATGGGCATCGTGCGTCCGGTGATGAAAGAGTTTCCATACGCTTGGGCATTCTTTGTGCCGTTCATCATGGTCACCACTTTTGCGGTTGTGAACCTGTTGGTCGGTCTGATTGTGAATTCCATGCAGGATGCGCATTCAGAGGAATCCAATGCGGCGACGGATGAGTATCGTGATCTTGTGATCAAACGTCTGGATGAAATTGAAGCGAAGCTGGACAAGCGCGAGTCGTAGCCCGTGATCACGGGCAGGTGATCGGTTGCGGCAAAAACCCGCTATGCGATTTACCCCTAAAGGTGATAATTTCCCCCAAAATACAAAAAGCGATGTTGGGACAGGAATTCGATGAAGCGCAGACACTTGATGATGGGCGGTGTGGCAGCAATCGGTTTGGGTGCCTGCACACAAAGTAAATTTCGCAGGTATACCGGACCTGAAATCACCGGAATCGTTGTGAACAAAGAAGCAAGAAAGATGTATCTCTTGCATCATGGTTCGGTGATTGAAGACTACAAGATTGACCTTGGGTTTGCCCCTATTGGCGACAAATTCTACGAAGGCGATGGTCGTACACCTGAAGGTACGTACCTAATCGACAGGCGCAATCCTAATAGCCAGTTCCATCTGTCTTTGGGAATTTCCTATCCAAACGAGCGTGATCGGGCCGAGGCGGCCGCACTGGGTAAGCCACCAGGCGGTGACATCTTTATTCATGGCAACACAACGGGCTTTCGCACCGGCAAAAAGGACTGGACATGGGGTTGTATCGCCGTATCGAACCGCGAGATGGAAGACGTCTATGCAATGGTACGCAACGGGACGCCCATCCAGATCAACGCGTGACGGTCAGCTTGATGGAATCGATGCGACGTTTGGATTTGCTTCATCGATAGCCGCAGCATCCGGATCGTCGACTGCGTCTGGAACCAGCCGTGACGCAGATGGGTTGGAGATTGGTATAAGCGGCGCGTTGCTGGGGTCACCCATCACCATCGTCCACCAGATCTTGCCATTGGGTTCCTGAAACCACGCAAATCCCATCTCACGTGCACGGGGTGACATTATGGTGCGGCGGGTGTCGTTCTGCTCCATCCACGCGCCAAGGGTCTCAAGCTCTGTTTCGTAGGTTTCCGAGATATTCTCACCCACGAGGCTGCCCTGATATCCCACGCGTGCCAGACGGTCGATTGGTGACGATCCATCAGACCCGAAGTGCCAGGGGCGGTTCTGTAGTGACATATCTTTTGCATGGGTCGCGGCCGCGGCGTTTAGCTGAGGATTGAGCTCAACCGCAGGTGCCCCTTGGGATGATCTTAGTGCGTTGACCGAATCGAGCATGCGGAACTGCAGTTTGGCTGTATCGTTGTTGCGTATACGGTAGAGTTTGGGTGCGGATCGCCCATCTGCACCCACAGTGGTCTGTACTGGAGCAGAGGCACATGCGGTGAGCGCCAAAAGAGCAATAAGAAGGAAAGAGACTGTACGCATTGATCCTGCACATAATTTGTAATGTTCGTTCATGTCGATATCCGCTTGCGCGTTGCAATACAAACGCACATCGGCGTGATCCTGCGAGATGACAGTCCTTTGATTTGCGACTGCGACATTCGCGCAATAAATTACGTTCAAATTCGCGAGAACACCTTAGGAGAGGCATGTAATGTCCAAACCACGCTTTAATTCGACCAGCCGACGCGCTTTTTTGGCCGGCTCAGCCGCTTTTTTGGGCGCGCCGGCCATCGCGCAGACCGCAGCCGGGCAGGCGGAACGTGATCCAACGCTTTCTGTGCGCCGCAACATCTCAAGCTTTCGTACGCTGGACTGGCAGCCCTATTTTGACAATCTGCGTAATGGCGCAATTCTGGTCGATATCGACAGCCGCGCTGTGCATTACTGGAATGCAGAGCAGACGATATACAAGCTTTATCCATCTAGCGTGCCGCTGACAGACGATCTCACACGACGCGGGCGCACGCAGGTTATTCTCAAGGATCCTGAGCCAGATTGGCGTCCGACTCCGTCGATGAAAAAGCGAAACCCTGAATGGCCTGACTATATCGGTCCTGGTCCTCAGAACCCTCTGGGCACGCGCTCGTTGCACCTCAGCTGGACATACTATCGTATCCACGGCACGCACGATACGCGCAAGATTGGACGTAAATCCTCGAATGGCTGCATCGGTCTTTACAATGAACATATCGAAGAATTGTACGAAATGGCGAAAGTCGGAACACAAGTGTTGCTAATTTGACGACATCCGACCGGTTACCGGTGTTCAACTTTAAATCACACTTTGCAATCGCACCGCATTGCTGTTTACACAGAGCTACGAGGTAAGTCTTGGGTGCGTTGGGGCACAAATTTCCCGCGCGCGTAACTGGAGGTTATTAATATGAAAAAACTCGTTCTCGCCGCTGCTTTGACTGCTGCTGCTTCGACCGCATTCGCCGGCGCTCCTGCCGATCCGATCATCGAAGCTCCTGTTATCGTCGAAGAAACAACAGGAACATCCGGCGGTTGGGTTCTCCCAATCCTGCTGCTGATCCTGGTTGCTGCGGCTGTTGCGGACTAATCGTCCCTGACAACAAAGACAAAAAAGGCGGTGCATCAGCGCCGCCTTTTTTACATCTTTCTACCGGTGTTTGGCTTTACGCAAGCCAGCCCTGCAGGTTTTCTTCGATGACCGTGCCGAGCGCATCGATATGGGCATCATCGTCGTTGAGACACGGGATATAGGTGAAGTGTTCACCACCGGCATGCTCAAAACTCTCTTTGATCTCTTCGTTGATTTCTTCAAGCGTTTCGATGCAATCCGCTGAGAACGCGGGTGCACAGACGGCGATGTTCTTTTTTCCCGCCTCGGCAAGACGCGCAACTTCTTCAACCGTGTAGGGTTGCAGCCACTCTTCTGGTCCAAATTTGGACTGAAAAGTCGTTTTGATTTCGGTATCCGCCCAACCCAACCGCTCCTTAAGTAGGCGCGTCGTCTTCTGGCATTGGCAATGGTAGGGATCGCCCTCCATGAGATAGCGGATCGGCACACCGTGATAGCTGCACACAAGTATGTCGGGCCGCGTGTCCAGGTTGGCGTAGGCCCGTTCGATGGATTGAGCGAGAGCTTCGATATACTTTGGATGCTGGTAATAGGGCTCAACCGTTCGCGTCGTTGGTTGCCATTTTTCAAGCATCATGGCCCGGAAAAACTCGTCATTGGCCGTTGCAGATGTGGCTCCCGCATAATGTGGATATAGCGGAAAGAAGAGAATTTTTTGACATCCTGCTTCACGCATTTCGCGCACTTTGGACTTGGTAGAAGGGTTGCCATACCGCATGCAGAAATCGACCATCACCTGATCACCATAGCGATCATGCATGGCTGCTTTGATCTTGGTGGTTTGGTCTTTGGTTATCGTCATCAACGGGCTTTCACCCGCTTCATGATTCCATATGGATTTGTAGGCTGCTCCGGATGAAAACGGCCGTTTCGTCAGGATAATCAGTTGTAGCAGCGGTTGCCAAACCCACGGAGAATAGTCGATTACACGTCGGTCCGACAAAAATTCGTTCAGGTACCGTCGCATCGACCAGTAGTCATAGTTGTCCGGTGTGCCCAAGTTGGCCAGCAAGATACCCACGCGCACAGGCGGAATGGCCGGGTGGTCATCGGCGGCGTGTTGCGGGCGCGTCATCGCTTTGCTGGCATCAAGCATTTCGGGCAGGTTCCTATCTATATTGACACCCAGATAAACGGATTTGCCTTCAGGTCAATCTGGCAGCGACGTTTCGTCCGTTCGAAGGGCATCTGCCAGCCGCGCTTGTGCAGACCCAGGACGTAGCGGCTTGGGCTGGCTGTCGTCCGGCGCCCACCCGGTCAGAACGATCAATTCAAAGGTGGCAGTGATCCCACCGTCGCAGTGCGCAAAGGTATCAAAATAAAGGTTTGCGGCCTCTTTCAGAACGCTGGGCCGTGTTGGGTGACGCAGACGTGTGTGTAGCGCGTTGCCTTCGCCCATTGCGCGCAAATCGCGCATCAGGTGCCACATGGATTGATATCGAACGGTCAGAGCGACGGTATCAGCCACGGGCAGAGCCAAACCGGCACGCTGTAACAGCGCCCCCAGATCGCGTACTTCTCCCATTGGTGCGACCCGTGGTGACAAGCCGCCCGTTACAGACACTTCGGTCTGGGCCAATACGCTGCGCAATTCGTGCAGAGTTTGGCCGCCCAACGCCACAGCCAGCAGCATCCCGTCAGGCTTCAGGGCCCGACGGCACTGGATCAATTGCCCAACCGGGTCGTTTGCCCAATGCAAGCCAAGGCTGTGGATCACAAGGTCATGAGCGCCGACGGTGAGTGGCAACACATCTGTTTCAGGCACAACAAGGGCGTTGGTGATTGCTCCATGCCACACCTTTGGAAAGGCCGCGACAATTGCTGGCGTAAGAAAGGTTTTATTAACCAGTTCCAGCCGATCCTTGATCTCGTCCCGCGCGACCTCTTGCAAAAACAATGCGTTGGCACGGGCACGATTGCGTGCCAGCGCAGTCGTGTCGGTCAAGCGGGGTGTGGCGTCAGAGTTTGGCATGGGCGCATAGGTAGAGGAATTTATGGGCCTAATACAAACAACACTTGCCGCTATCTACCCGCCGCGCTGTTTGGGTTGTGGTGAAACGGTCGACAGCGACTTTGGTTTGTGTGGCGCATGTTGGGGTCAGGCGCAGTTCATTGGCGGCGCGTCTTGTGACAGTTGCAGCACGCCATTGCCGGGCGCAGAATCAGAGGATGCATTGAACTGTGACGCTTGCATGCGGGCACCAAAACCCTGGGCGCATGGACGCGCAGCGCTTGTCTATGCGGGTATGGGACGCAAGCTTATTCTAGGTCTCAAACATGGCGATCGACAGGAAATCGCACGTCCTGCCGCGCTTTGGATGCGCAGCGCGGCTCAAGATCTCATTACTGAACAGACGCTGATAGCGCCCGTTCCGTTGCATTGGTTGCGTCTGGCAAAACGGCGCTACAATCAATCTGCGTTGATCGCAAAAAGCCTGTCTGATCTGACTAGGTGTGACTGGTGCCCTGACCTGCTGGATCGCCCAATACGCACGCCATCGCTTGATGGTAAGACGCGCGCGCAGCGTGCAGATATTCTGGAGGGTGCCATTCGCATAAACCCGCGCCGCAAACACCGGATCATTGGAAGAACGGTCTTGCTGGTGGATGATGTGATGACAACTGGGGCGACTTTGACGGCGTGTACTGACGCCTTGATACGTGCCGGCGCGCATCAGGTATGCGTGAGCGTACTGGCGCGGGCGGTCAAAGACACCTAAGTCTGTATTCGACAGATTTGGCGTCAAAAGGACGAATCCATGAAACCCGTTGAAATATACACCTCTCCGCTTTGCGGCTTTTGCCATGCAGCCAAACGATTGCTCAACGAAAAAGGCGTTGAGTTCGCAGAAGTCGACGTTTTGAAGCAGCCAGAGCGCAAACCCGAAATGATTCAGCGCGCCAATGGTGGGCACACAGTTCCGCAGATTTTTGTGGGTGATATCCATGTGGGGGGCTGTGATGATCTTTATGCGTTGGAGCGCGCCGGTAAACTCGACGGCCTGCTTGCTGCCTAAATGAAGACGGCGCTATTGCAGCTCAACGTTTCGGATGATCCGGTTGCCAACTTGCCGGGCACCGTACAGATGGTGCGGCAGGCCGTCGATATGGGGGCCGAATTCGTGCTGACCCCCGAAGTGACCAACTGCCTGAGCACCAGCCGTGCACATCAGAAACAGGTGCTCAGGGATGAGGCGCAGGATGCCACTTTGGCGGCCTTACGAGACGTAGCGGCAGAGTGTGGCATTCATTTGCTGATCGGGTCGCTCGCGCTGACCACGAACGATCCAGACGGGCGCTTTGCCAACCGGTCCTTCATGATCGGGCCGGATGGGGCTGTTCTGGCGCGCTATGACAAGATCCACATGTTTGACGTTGCCCTGTCCGAGACGGAAACCTACACGGAATCGTCCGGATATCGCCCAGGCAGCCAAGCGGTGCTGGCTCAACCTGCCTTTGCGCCTGTGGGTATGGCTGTGTGTTACGATATGCGTTTCCCAAAACTGGCCGAAGCGCTGGTGACTGCAGGTGCGCACATCCTCACCTACCCGTCCGCTTTTTCCCCCGTGACTGGTGCGGCCCATTGGCACAGTCTGTTGCGCGCCCGTGCAATCGAGGCGGGTGCGTGGGTACTGGCGCCGGCCCAGACAGGTCAGCATGCAGGCCGGGCTGGCGCGCTGCGCAGCACCTATGGACATAGTCTTGCCGTCGACCCTTGGGGTGAGGTCGTGCTTGACGCGGGCGAAGCACCGGGCGTTTATGTGTTTGATATGGAATTGGACAAAGTGGCCGAGGCGCGTCGTCGCATACCCGCACGGGACAATGCACGCCCCTTTGACGGCCCCTAAAGGTGCATGAGTACAGAGAAAAACGCATTGGCCATTTCGCTGTTCAGCGAAGTGCTCGCAGCGGATCAGATGGTCCGCTATCGGCTGAGCCGTGTGTTGCCCAAGGGCATGGAAATTTCGCATTTTTCGGTGCTGAACCATTTGGTCTGGCATGATGCCGAACGTAGTCCTGCCCAATTGGCTGAAACGTTCAATGTAACGCGCGGCGCGATGACCAACACTCTCAACCGACTGGAATGGGCCGGACATATCCATATTCGCCCGGATTGGGACGACGCACGCCGCAAGATGGTCGCGATCAGTCCGGCAGGTCGGCGCGCCCGCGATCAGGCCCTCAGCGCGATTGCGCCCATGGTCGGTGAAGTCATTGACCGACTGGGCGAGGATCGGGTCAGAGAGACTTTGCCGATCCTGCGCCAATTGCGCGTTCAGATGTCGGACAAGCCCAAACCTAGTTAGGCTTGGGTTTCAGGCTTGCCGTAACGTAGTTCACGCTCAGATCACGATCTGACAATTTCCAGCTCCACGTAAGTGGATTGAACACAAAACCCTGCCGATCGACAGGATCGAGGCCGGCATTGCGCAACAGATCGAACAACTCGTCAGGTGTGATGAACTTGTTCCATTCATGCGTGCCTTTGGGCAGCCAACGCATTATGTGTTCGGCCCCGACAATCGCCATGACATAGGATTTGGGATTCCGGTTGATCGTCGAACAGACGTGCAACCCACCGGGCTTCAACAATTCACGACAAGCGGTGAGGTAGGCAAGTGGATCGGCCACATGCTCGACCACCTCCATATTCAGCACCACGTCGAACTGTTCACCGGCTGCAGCCATATCCTCGGCTGTGGTGTGACGGTAATCGATGTTCAGCCCGGATTGTTCGGCGTGCACCTTTGCCACGGGAATATTCCGCTCAGCCGCATCCGCGCCGACCACCTCCGCGCCAAGCCGTGCCATAGGTTCTGCCAACAGTCCCCCGCCGCAGCCGATATCCAGAATCCGCAGACCTTCGAAAGCTGATGGTTTGGTCAAATCGCGGTCAAATTCAGCGGCGATCTGGCTGGTGATGTAATCCAGCCGACAGGGATTCAGCATGTGTAACGGCTTGAATTTCCCGTTTGGGTCCCACCATTCTGCCGCCATCGCCTCAAATTTTGCGATCTCGGACGGGTCAACGGTGGTTTGATGCGTTTGCATTTTCGTCTCCGTATGCTCATGTGCGTTTCAAGCCCTATGTAGGTCAGTAATGGACAAACACAGTGACCAAAAGCGCGCGGTGCAATATCTGTACCCGCCCATCGACCCCTACGACCAACAGATGTTGGACGTCGGACAGGGGCATCGTGTCTATGTTGAGCAATGCGGCAACCCCTCAGGCATCCCTGTTGTGGTGCTGCATGGTGGCCCCGGTGGAGGGTGTAGCCCGGCTATGCGCCGTTATTTTGACCCAGAACGCTACCGTGTCATCCTTTTTGACCAGCGCGGCTGTGGTCGTTCGCGCCCCCATGCGTCGGTGACCAACAACACCACGTGGCATCTGGTGGATGATATTGAGCTGATACGTCGCACCCTGGATATCGACGCGTGGATCGTTTTTGGCGGCAGTTGGGGCGCGACGTTGTCATTGATTTATGCTCAGTCCCACCCGGCGCGCGTGCGAAACATCGTCTTGCGCGGCGTGTTCCTCATGACTCAGCGCGAACTGGACTGGTTCTATGGCGGTGGTGCTGGACGGTTCTGGCCCGAAGTCTGGAGCCGTTTTGAGGCCCTTGTGCCCGAAGACGAGCGTGGTGATTTGATTGCCGCGTATAACCGGCGGCTCTTTTCCGGCGACATGGCGATGGAGACACGGTTCGCGCGTGCGTGGTCGTCTTGGGAAAATGCGCTTGCGTCGATTCACTCAACAGGATCCGGCGGAGAGGCCCCAGGGGGCTATGCCCGCGCCTTTGCCCGGCTTGAGAATCACTATTTCACCAATGCAGGCTTCCTAGAGTTTGACGGCCAAATTCTCGCCCATGCAGGTCGGATCAAGCATATTCCGGGCACCATCGTGCAGGGTCGTTATGACATGATCTGTCCACCCGAGAGCGCTTATGCGCTGTCCAAGGCATGGCCAAATGCCGATCTCAAGATGATCCGAAATGCAGGGCACGCCTTGTCTGAGCCGGGAATTTCGGCTGAACTGGTGCGCACGATGGACAGGATTGCAGGAAAATGACCCGGCCCGTTACACAAATCGACCGCCGGGCGCTCTTTACCTCTGGCGCCGCTGCCGCGTTGCTGGCGGCGACGGGCGTTTCTGCAACGCCGCAGCGCGGCGGGCGGTTGCGGGCGGCCTTGTCCATGCCGCTTTTTGATCAGGCTGTGGCGGCGACCGTGTTTGACAATCTGACAGAAGTCGCCGCTGACGGGACCCTGCGCGGGGACCTTGCAACCAGTTGGTCGTCAGATGCGCGGGCGATGCGCTGGCGGTTCACACTGCGTAACGATGTGGCGTTTCATGCCGGCACGGAATTTGGTGCCGAGCATGTGCGATCCCTGCCCATGACCGTTGAGGTGATTGATCCGGTCACGGTCGATATCATGCTCGACACTCCCAATCCGAACCTACCCTATCTTCTTGCGCATCCCGGATTTGAGATCAAATCAGAGAGCGGTGCAGGCACTGGTCTCTATTCGGTGCAAAAGCTGGAACCGGGCCGCCATTTCATCGGCACCCGCGTGACGGACCACTGGAAAAAGCAGGCCGGTTGGTTTGACAGCGTCGAGTTCGTGCAGTTCAGCGCAGATGACGTCCGCGCCGAGGCGCTGCGCGACGGGTTGGTCGATGTCGCAGATATTGCAGCCCTTGACCCCTTGTCCGACCCGCGCGATTTCCAGATCCTGCCCGGTGGTCAGTCACCGACACATATCGCAGCCACGTCCGTGGCGGTGCCCTTGTCCGTCGGCAAATCATGGCCGCTGGACAATCTGCGCATGGCCGAGCGGTGGTGGATGGGCTGAAAATTTGACTCTTTTTTCAGTGACTTAGCGTTAACCCATTGAATCTGAAGAGTGAATCGGAATCTAGCATTGACATTTGGTCACTAAGGGCGCATATCTTGTTCATACCGGCCAATGGCAAGTCTGTTGGTTCAAGAGCCGTAGTCGCGAAAGTGACGCGGCTCTTGCTGTATGGAATGACAAGATTTAGTGTATAGAGATGCGTGCTTGCGTTTTTATTGACGGTTTCAATTTTTACCATCGCAGGCTGAAGTCTTCCAAAACCAAGTGGACCAACTTCAAGCGGCTTTCAGAAGAGTTGCTTGATGAAGAAGATGAAATCCAAAGAATTCGGTACTTTACCGCTGATGTCAGTCCGAAAGCGGGCGACGAACTGGCGCCAGAGCGTCAGGCAACTTATTTTCGCGCGCTCAAGACCTTACCAGAGCTTGAAATTCACAAAGGCTCATTCTTAACGACTACTGAAGTGCGCCCACTGGCTTGCAATCCAGAAATTTTCGTTCGTGTTCGAGATACGGAAGAAAAGGGTTCAGATGTGAACTTAGCGTCTCATCTGCTGCTGGATGCTTTCAACGACACATTTGAAGTTTGTCTCATTTTGTCGCAAGATACCGATCTCTTGGAGCCCTTACGAATAGTATCTGAAGAGTTTGGAAAAACGGTAGTTCTTGGTTGGTTCAGTGCTCCGCAACCAGGTAAAAGACACAGGCGATACGCTTCTGCCGTAAGGCATGTTTCGGATGGAATGTTGAAAAGGGCACAATTTCCAGATCCGGTTATCGGCCGAGGTGGCGCAAAAATCTACAAGCCTAAACTTTGGCAATCCGACTAACCCTTGCAGACTCGGGCCGACGTGCGTATATGCCCTTCAACAGCGGCGCGCTGGGGTCCAAACCCAGCCCACCACCGAGAAGTACCAACGGGCCGCGCGCCCGTTTTTTTGTGCCTGAAAGACCCATGAACAACGACCTTATAGCCAAAGCTGCCATTGACCGTCGCCTAGCCGAAATCATCACCCCGGTGATCGAGGATCTGGGCTATGAGCTGGTGCGCGTGCGGTTGA
>ERZ1740072.416-NODE-416-length-17388-cov-16.169272_pt1 | contig 17388 bp, 15 predicted proteins | sample MGYA00581733_ERZ1740072 | MGnify/ENA primary metagenome ERZ1740072 (study PRJEB43018, sample SAMN04849741) | marine metagenome | isolation source: floating plastic debris | place: Pacific Ocean | collected 2008-08-30 | study: EMG produced TPA metagenomics...
CGCCACCGACTGGGGCGACAGCACAAACAAAAACACATCGGAATTCTCAATGCCCCGACAAATCTCCTGCTGAAAGTCCGCCCCCGTCGCAATACTCTCCTGGTCAAACCAGGTGCGCTTCCCCTGAATTTGCAACGCCTCATTCAACCGCCGCGCAAAGTCCGCATCCACCCGTGAATAGGATACAAACACATCCAACGCCCCATCCGAGGGCTGCCGCAAACTCTCGGCAATAAACTGTTCTTGCAACTCCGTCGGTGGTTGCCCATGGGTGCGGGCCACCTTCAGCCAATTCTCTGCTCGCCGCAGGATATATCCCCGCAATAACATGGTCGGGTTCTGCTGCTGCCGCTCCCACTTCAGTGCCTGGGTCAGCCAGGTCTTATGCTCGGTGTAATACGCCGCTTCAGTATTTAGCTGCTTTAGAAGTTCACTTTCATCGGCCAGATAGTCACTGGCTTGGCTGTTATCCGTCAGGTCTATATACTGCAACGACTTCAGGCTATCTGGCACCATCTCGTCATCAGTGGGCGCAGCCAAAATCGGAATCACACGCTTGTGCAGTTGCAACGCCATAGCCAACTCCCGCTGGCAATAATCAGACTGGGCCGCATGGGGCGACAGGATAAAAATCACGTTGTCCGCTTCTTCTAGCCCTCGGGCAATGGCACCGTGATAATCCTGACTGGTTTGAATATCCGTGCGGTAGTTCCACACCGTAATCCCCCGCCGCATCAACGATTGCCGAATTTGCTCTGCGGTGTCTTGATCCTGGTCGTCGTGACACAAAAACACCTGGGTCATCAGGTTATTCGCGTTTTTCGTCGCTTCAGTAATGAACTCACAGTGCAACGGCGTCGGCTCGCACGGGGCCGCCTCATCGGCAAAGTGAATATTCAGCCATTTCTCGGCTTCTATACGCTCATTCCCCACCAGCAAATACCGTGTCTGACGATGGTTCCGCTCCCATGTGAGCGCCTGCAGCAATAACTGTGTATGGCGCTGCACATAGTCCTGATGCAGTGGGAATAGGGATAGCAAACCCTGTAGCGACTGTTCAAAGTCATGCCCTTCAGAGAAAAAGATCCAGTTCAGCTTGCTAACGGTCTCGTTGAGATTCTCAAAGCTGCTATGTTTCTTTGCTGTCTGAAACGCCTGCCAGTCTTCCTCTGTGCCAATGGGGTTACGCTGCTGCCAGACATCTCGATCAATAGCCTCCACATGCATGATGGGGATAATCCGCTTGCCACACCGCAGCGCCAGATTCAGTTCCTTATCGCAGTAGGGCGAGTTCACCGACGAGGGCGAAATCACATATAGAAACGCATAGGATCTCTCAATGCCATTATCAATGCGTTCTTGGAAGTCCGTTGCCAGGGGAATGTCATCAAAATCAAACCACACACTCAACCCAGCAGCTGCAAGACGGTCCTTTAGCTGAATTGCAAACGCCTTACTATCCGTGCGTCCGTAAGAGATAAATGCATCCTGGAAAACAGCCATGAAATTCAGATTTAGGAACAGGGAATTTCTCCCTTTTTACCAGTTCCTAAGGGAAAATTTCGACCCTTTTCATGACATCCATTTGACTGCACCATCACCCGATTGGCACATCCCCTAAAGAGACAAAGGTTAGCAGCCATCATTCATCAACGTGATCGGCGTAATCGGTCTTATCGTCGATACAAAGCGTCACAATGCTGCCGCGAAAAATACGCAGCGCCATTCAAACCCAGTTAATTCAAGACTTCTAATTATTTCAAAGCGGTGATGTAGCAATCGAACTTCATTACAAATGCTCCAGGTATAGCGAGCGACCCGAAATCACTCCACAAACTTTGTATCCATCTATACATTAAAAACCAATAAAAGTTGATGCTGAACCGCTGGAGTCAAGGCTTCTAACTAGCAAACCCTTGAGGTAACCGGTCACATTTAGGGCTCCTGAGTATTAGCCATCTTAAATTGGCAAAAATCCGAGTGAACCTTGGAAACCGCTTATAGCGACTGCTTATTTTAGGAGTGCAGATCTATGCTTGCTTTTTCTAACCCAGCCACTGTTTATCGCGCCGTTCCCCCGAAGGACTCTCGCCCCCAGAAGCGACCTCGCTTAGTTGCAACTTGGCAAACTGTCAATGGCAAACTGGTCTGTCATTGGGTCCCTGTCCAACCATCCCTAGAACAGTAGGGCCACAATAACCTAGGGGCACCGTTTGCCAGGTGCTTCTGACAACGATCATTACTCTTTAACCTGATCTAAACGTACTTTGCGTAGGGGAACTGCCTGATTAGGCAGCGCCGAGGGCAAAAAGCGACAGGGCCGTTGAACGGCTTGATACAGCACATCTTCATATACTTCTGCCTCAACCACGTAGGCCCCAAACCGTTCGAGATGGGGATTCATCATTTGGGCATCGAATAGGAGAAAGTTTTGCGATCGCAACCACTCCACCAGCCTTACCATCGCCACCTTCGAACCATCGGGGATGTTAAAAAACATCGACTCCCCGATAAATGCGCCCCCTAGCACTATTCCTAAAATAGCCCCCGCCAGCTGATCCCCCTGCCATGCTTCAAAGCTGTGGGCATGCCCCGCTCGATGCAACATACGATAGATTGCCTTCAGCTCATCAGAAATCCAGGTCGTTGTGCGATCGGCACAGCCCTCAATCACCCCATTAAAATCTCGATTAAACGCAATCTCAAACCGATCCTGATTAAGCACCCGCCGCAGTGATTTAGGGTAACGAAATCGATCGTCTAAGGGAATCAGTGCTCGTTTGTGGCTGGAATACCAATTCAGCGTTTGGTAATCACTATCGGCCATCAAAAAATAGCCCTGGGCATAGCACTGCAAAATATGGGGAATCGAGTAAGCCATAGCAGCTGAGATAGCGGGGATATCAACTCGCCCATTACATTCTTCAAACCCTTCCTCTACCGTAGCCTAAAAAAACTTACCCTAAAAGAACCTAAAACCGAAAACATACAGTTTCCGCTGCCGCATTCGCCATGACAGAACCGATTCAGTCCGTCACATTACCAGCCTCTCAAAATCCAGAGCAGGAAGGCGAATGGCTAAAAGCATCACTGCAACAGTGGTTAGACACCGAGTTTTTACCAGAAGCCGTCAATCAAGACATAGCCCAGCGCGCGTCTCAGGTCTTCGTCCGTCAGCGTATGGAAGGGGAAAACGAGCTGATTCCTTTAGTCATGGCAATTTTGACAGAAATGCAGGCCTTCGACTTTTCCAAAAGTTTCTACAGCGAGTTTGCCGTCGCCAATGCCGTGGGTGACTTACTGTTAGACAGTCTAGGCATCGACCGCTGCTGCGGGGCCTAACCACCATCACCCTTAACTAAATTCCATACTCCCCTATATTTTTATGCTCTGGTTCCTGCTCTCCAGTGGCACCGCCCTGTGCGAAGCCCTCAAAGACGTCACCGGAAAACAGGCCCTAAAATCCCTTGACGAATATTCAGTCCTATTAGGCTTTAGCACCGTTGGGGCCTTACTCATGGGCAGCTTTATGCTGATGACAGAGGGGGTGCCCACCCTAGGACCGCGCTATGGATTAGCGCTACTCGTGGGGGGCGGTCTCAATATTTTGGCGTTTACCCTTTACTTCCGCGCCATCAAAACCGCCGACCTTTCCCTAACCGTACCGCTGGTCACCCTCACACCTTTATTTTTGCTAGTAACGTCACCGATTATCGTTGGCGAATGGCCCACCGGCCTGGACGCGGTAGGTGTGGTGCTGCTCATCACAGGCTCCTATGTCTTAAATCTCAAACCCAGTGAAGGCTTCACCCTGGGTCCACTCCGAGCCATCACCGCCAATACCGGCAGTCGCACCATGATATGTGTAGCCTTTCTATGGAGCATCACCTCAAATTTTGACAAAGTCGGCACGCTCAACTCATCATCGCTGTTTTGGGGAATGTCCCTATTCACCACCGTTGCCCTCGGTATGGTGCCCTTTGTGGCACAGCGCATTTTACAAAAAGGGCTGCAAAACGTGGTCAGCCCCCTCAGGGTCCAGGCTAAATTTGTCGTATTGGCAGGAATATTCATCGCCGTAGGCGTCTCCCTACAGTTTGCAGCCTTGACCATGGCCCCAGTCGCACAGGTGATCGCAGTCAAACGCATGAGTGCCTTGATTTCAGTCGGGTTTGGTTATTTTCTCTTTGGTGAAACCGACCTACGAGAGCGACTACTCGGAGCCAGCATTATGGTGAGCGGCGTAGCCATAATGGCCATAGATTAGGTAGATGAATTCAATGTTGCGATAGAATAGTATTTATATAAATTTAAGTGTCTGTCCTTGGAGACTCCCGATGCTGACTCTAAAGATCGTTGTATATCTGACTGTTGCTTTCTTCGTAGGCCTATTTATCTTTGGCTTCCTCAATGGTGACCCCGCTCGGAACCCTGGGCGTCAAGATATGGAATAATTTCTGCTACACGCTAGGTCCAAAAAAATTCCAATGAATTTTGATTAGGCTCCTTAGCTAACCTAGCTAAGGAGCTTTTAATGCGAGTCGGTTTTTCATTAGTGCTTCTTCCAACGCTTGTGTTCATGGGGGTTAGCCCCAGTCTGCTGACCATTGGCCGTTTTTAACGATATCCATGGCCCCAATCGATTTACCGCCTGAACCCTCTCTCAATCAACCACCAACGGCCTCTATTAGCGCAGCTGCCCCCCAAATCAAGCAAGGCTCAGAAGCCCGTTACCTACTTACCAATCTTCAGGCTGCACCCAACCCATCGACGGTCCACCTCTTAGACATAGTCGCTGCCCCCACAAGTCTGATTCCATTAGAACAGCTGTCAGAAACGAGTTTCGAAGACTTCTCACAGCCCAATCTTGCGCAGCTCCCTCCCCTCCCCCCAGAAACTGATTCCGCTCCGGCATCAGAGGAAGCTCAAGAAACTATTAATGACGCCATTGACGATCAGCAACCAGGTGAGCAACCAGGCATCGACATCCTTGAGAACATCGAGCCAGCAGGTACAGATTTAGAGCCCATTGAGCAACCGCTCGAGACACACTCACCGGATGCGATAGATCTCGATAACGTTGAGCCAAACGACATCGATTTAGATGGGGTTAATACGAATGAGCGAGCAACTGATGCTCCAGAAATAAATCAAGTCACTGACGTTTTAGAAGACACTGACTCAGAAAACAGTGACCCAGCAGACAGTGACACTGATGTAGATGGTGCCACCTCCGAGGACAGACCGACAGAGAATAGTCCAGAGGAAACCCCAGCACCGCCAGTCAGTCCACCTGCAACCAATATCCCCAGTCCCCTAGATCCTTCAAAGCTAGAAGTCACAGCAGATACTCAAAGTTTTGATGCTAACCGGCAGGTGGTGACAGCTCGAGGCAATGTGGTCTTTAAGCTCAACAATGCCTTTCTGCTGGCTGACGAAATGTGGATCAACTTAAACAACCGCTACGTCCTAGCAGAGGGCAATGTCATCTTGACCCGCGGAGAACAGGAAGTTCGAGGGGAACGCGCTGAGTACAACCTGTTGCAGGAATCAGGCACAATTTTTGAAACCCGGGGCGAGCTATTTTTACCTGGACTTGACGATGACTTTTCGTCTCCCTTAGAGAGGCCACTGACAAGTCGTTCAGTATTTGATCCGCTGAATCCAGATCAAGAACTTAATAGCGTTACCGCCACTGGCGGGTTACAAATCAATTCACGAGTCAGTGGAACAGCGCCTAGTTCCTTACCAGATACCCAAGGTAACGTCAGACGTCTGCGATTTGAAGCCGCCAGGGTCAATTTTGATTCAGAGAGCTGGGTTGCGGAGGAGGTGAGATTAACCAATGATCCGTTTTCACCCCCGGAACTAGAATTTCGCACTGACCGGATAACCTTAGTCACGTTATCCCCAACGGCCGATCTGCTCACCACAGAAGATCCCAGATTAGTCTTTGATCAAGGATTTGCCTTACCACTTTTAAAGTCGCGATACGTCATCAACCGTGGCGATGTAGATTCAAACCAAGTGAATCCTTTCCTTGTCAGCATTAATAGCGACTCACGCGACCGAGGTGGGGTTTTTCTTGAAAGTGAGGTACCTGTCTTCAGAAACGAGTCAGTCAATTTTAGTATCACCCCTCAATATTTTGTTGAGCGCGCCATTGATCAAGGGCTACTTGACTCAGAAGTGTTTGGTATCGAAAGCGATCTTAATATCCGCCTCAGCGAGAGATCTAATCTCTCCGCTAGTGTGACACTTACTAGTTTTAATTTTGACGAGCTAGAAGATAACCTCCGTAGCCGGATTCGCAATCGTTACCTGATTGGGAATCATCTGTTGGTCAATGAGTATACGTATCGAAATCGACTCTTTAACGGCAGTCTCGGCTTCCAAGATGTCCGGTCTAGCCTTGGGTCGGTACTCCTTTCGCCACCGATCAATTTAGACGGTCGCGGGCTCATCTTAACCTACCAAGTCGGTGGGCAACTGGTCACTGCAAAAACCGATCGTCCTGAGCTTGTGGATGAACCCCTGGGTAATGAGGATCTGGCTACGTTGGGCAGATTTCAGGGCAGTGCGCGTTTGAGCAAAGGGTTTAATTTATGGCGTGGTAAGCCTCTGCCGGCCACACAAACGGAAGGCCTACGCTACAGCCCTGTACCATTAGTCCCTTTTTTAAACCTCAACGTTAGTCTGTTTGGTGTGGGCTCCTACTACACCAATGGTGATTTTCAAGAAGTCGTTGCCGGGGATGTGCGCATAGACGGACAAATAGGGCATCTATCTAACAATTTTTTTGACTACACCCGCTTTAACCTGGGCTACTACCAAGAACTAATATCGGGGAATAACTCTCCCTTTTTATTTGATCGCAATGTCGACGACAGGATTCTGACCTTTGGGGTTGTTCAGCAAATCGTTGGTCCTATTTTGCTAGGGTTTCAAACCTCGATTAACCTCGATACACGGGAAGAAATTAATACTGAAATCATTGGTGAGTATAGCCGTCGCACCTATGGATTGGTCGTTCGCTATAGCCCTACCCAGTCCACTGGGTCAATTGGGTTCAGACTCAGTGACTTTAACTGGCTGGGGAATAGTAGCCCCTTTGATAGCCCAAATATCCGACAGGTAGAAAGCGGTGTCGTAGAACAGCGTTAAACCTGTGTCACCAGAGCTAATAACAAATCCGAATTCAGTTAAACCCGATTAAAAATGAGCAATCCTGTAGGGGCCATCCCTTGTGGTTGTCCTTCGATACCGGGTGCTATCAGTCAGGATTTCGTATGAGCATTCGTTTTGAGCTAGCAGTGTTCAGATAATGTCTGGTGCTGGGCAACCTAGTTCTCAACAACGGATAGATACGGTGTTCTTCGTTGCTTATCGATTGCAGCGGACCATTGGCCACGGCTCCAGTTAACTAACCGGCAGCTCAATAAAATTTAATGTCAACATCAAGTTGTAGATGCAGACGTTAAAGTTGAGAACTATTAGTCCTTAATAAATCCGTAAATATTCTTTTCTCATCGTATTAGGAAACCATAGCTGAAACGATGAATTAACTAATAGGTTGGGCTAGAGGTAATTTCTTATGATGGCACCAGATATAGGACGAGAAGCAGAGCAGGCCATTACGTTAATTAAGTCCTTTAGCCTGGAGCTGAATGAATACAGCCCTGAAAGTCAGGTTTTGTATTGGCTCAATAAATATCGGGCAGCCTGGATTCGAGACGCCATCATTGAGGCTGTCTATCAAGGGCGCTACAAAATTGTCTCAGTACAGCATATTCTGGCGATTTGGCAGCGGCGAGGACAACCTGTCCGTCACTTTACCTCTGGATTTGAGCAAGTCATTGCAGCTCAACTGGGAACCCCGTTACATCTATCTACCCCCACGGCTGCTTCCCAACCTGTAGCCACATCTGAACCTATGGTGACAGGGGGGCTGTCAGATAGCTACGACGTTTATCTGTCGTCTCCAATGCCCACGGCACCAAGTCCAGCCGTGAGTAGGATTATGGCTGACTCATCAATTATTAGTCGCACCGATGATTCTGATCTATCGATTGAGGCATTTCCAGTAGAAGCAGTTGATACCTTGGTGGAGGTGTATCAAGCGAGTGGAACACCCTTATCCTCTGCCTACGTTACCTCTCATCAGAGCAATCCGGCTAATTTTAAGAGGTTGAGTTTTGAGGTGTCTAGTCTCAATGAAAACACCCTACCTGCTCAGTCAGACTATGTGCCTCCAGTGACATCTGCTCCTATCCAACCATTTCGACCAACGGCTCGACCTAAGCGATATGCCTAGGATTTGACATCCCCCATGCGAATTTCTGAGCAAAAGGATGCCATTACTTGGCCGGCTTCATCGCTCAGAACATTGGTGCGCATTCGTAATTTATCGGTAATAAACCACCACCGCTCTTCTGCCCGCAGACCATCAGTCTCGGTGGTAATGGTGAGTACCTCGTTTTCAAATCGATATTGACTCGTGTGGGAAACGGGTTGCCCATCTGTCTGGCGCAACAGTTTGCCAGTATTTTCATCGGTTGCGATCGCAACCAACAAGGTCGACTGTTCCCGCGACTGACCACCGAGGATAGTACTCTTCTGCGTGATCAATAGACCGCCTAAACTATCAGCAGCAGAGCAGTTTACGGCCCCACAGAGCTTGACGACACCATCGGCGTTGGCGTCTACATAGGTCACTTCCAAATCAGATTTGCCCGCCTTAGACTCCCCTGCTTTTAGATAATGCGTGGTACGTTGCGAGAACCACCGCCCCCCTTGCTTTTTAAAAAAGTTCACATTCTGCATGACTAGGTCTGAATAAAGCGACACAAGTGGCCACAATTCGTTATCTGACTTTAAGTTTACGCCGCGACGGTCGCGCAAAAAATATTAGCCCACAGGCTAAAACCCACACAAGCCAGCTATCTCAAGTCATTGCAGGCAATTCGCAATGATAAGCTAACAGATGCAAATAAAAAGCTTTTTAGTCTGTGGTGAGATTTCAATGACCCAACCCGATCAAACGCCCTACTTATTAAGAGCCGCCAAGGGCGAAATCTTGGATCGACCACCGGTCTGGATGATGCGTCAGGCAGGTCGGTATATGAAGATCTATCGCGACCTGCGAGAAAAGTACCCTTCATTCCGAGAGCGCTCTGAGAATCCAGACCTCGCCATTGAGATTTCACTACAGCCCTGGCGTGCATTTCGCCCCGATGGCGTCATCATGTTTTCAGACATTTTGACCCCGCTACCCGGTATGGGTATTCCCTTCGACATCGTCGAAAGCAAGGGTCCCATGATTGAGCCTCCCATTCGCACCCAGGCCCAAATTGATGCCCTGCGTCCCCTCAATCCGGAAGAGGATTTACCGTTTATCAGAACGATTTTGAACACACTTCGTAATGAAGTGGGCAACGCTTCTACGGTCCTAGGGTTTGTCGGCTCTCCCTGGACCCTAGCCGCCTATGCCATTGAGGGAAAAAGTTCTAAGAACTACTCCATCATTAAGGGAATGGCGTTCTCTGAGCCCAAAATGCTGCACCAGCTGCTCAGTCATATCGCCGATGGGATTGCCACCTATGTGCGCTATCAAATTGACTGCGGTGCCCAGGTGGTGCAACTGTTTGACTCTTGGGCTGGTCAGCTGAGCCCCGAGGACTATCGCACCTTTGCCCTGCCCTACCAGCAGCAGGTGGTGCGCCAGGTAAAAGAAACTCACCCCGATACCCCTCTAATTCTCTACATTAGCGGCAGTGCAGGCGTTCTAGAGATCATGGGCGAGTCTGGCGTTGATATTATCAGCGTTGATTGGACGGTTGATATGGCTGATGCCCGCCGTCGTCTGGGTCCTGACATGATTGTTCAGGGTAATGTTGACCCAGGTGTCCTCTTTGGCTCAAAGGACTTTATTCGCGATCGCATCCTCGATACTGTCCGCAAAGCGGGTCGTGGCGGTCATATCTTAAACCTGGGCCACGGTATTCTCCCCGGCACCCCCGAAGAAAATGCAGCCCACTTCTTTGAAACCGGCAAACAGCTCGAAGAGTTACTAGCAGTTTCCGTCTAGGCTACGTCAGGAATGGCAGCCCCCAGTTTATTAGGATTGGCTGTCATTCCCCTCCCATGCAATCAGTAATGCGTCTCCCCCGTCGTCATCACTGTTCGCAACCTATACGCAAAATAATAGTATGGGTACTTAAACATCGCGCCCAATCAACCCGTGAGTCAACTGGCAGACGCTATCAGGTCATCATCACCCCAAAGAATTTTTATCACCGGTTCTAGCGGCTGTATCGGCCATTATGTCCTTGAGAGCCTGCTTAGCCAAACGGACCACGAACTCTTTTTACTGCTGCGTAATCCAGGCAAACTACAACTAGATATTACCCATCACCCAAACGTACATGTACTCAACGGTGACATCCGCGCAATCGACCAATTTTCAGACCTACTAGGCACGATGGATAGCGCCATCCTCATCGCCACATCTTGGGGAGGAGCGCCCGCCATTTATGACATTAACGTCACCGCCAATCTAAAGATCATGAGCCTGCTCAATCCCGACAGGGTTCAGCAAGTGCTTTACTTCTCAACCGCCAGCATTCTAAATCAACAAAATCAGCCCCTTAAAGAAGCGGGTCAAGTATCGTTTGACTATATTCGCAGTAAGTATCAGTGTCACCAAAAGCTCAAAGACCTGGCAATTTTCCCAAAAATCACCACACTCTTTCCCACACTCGTTTTTGGGGGTGACACCAACAAGCCCTACTCCCACATCTCTAGCGGCTTATCAGAAGTTACTAAGTGGATAGATCTGATTCGCTTTTTTAGCGCCGACGGCACCCTACATTTTATCCATGCCCAAGACGTGGCCACGGTGGTTACATACCTAATCGATCACGCGCCTCAAACAGGTGAATCTAGAGAGCTCGTGTTAGGGAACTCTGCCCTAACCGTCGACGAGGCCGTTACAGCCGTCAGCCATTATCTAGGTCGTTCCATTTACTTCCGCATTCCTTTATCTCAAAGGCTCATAGACTTTTTTATTAAGCTCTTCAACGTCCGTATGGAAGACTGGGATCGGTTTTGTTTAAAGTATCGTCATTTTACTTATCAAAACCCCTTGACCCCTTCCAGCTTCGGCATAGAAACCTACTGCGCCACCGTTGCCGAACTTTTCCAAGCCACGGGTATCGAATCAAAGCAAAGAAAAACACGCTAGACTGTGTAACGCAGTAAAAGTCCATAGTATCCATGCTAATGGGTACGTCTTTTGTCTAGACCTTTATTGCCCCAGTTCAAGAATGATTGTGTGAGAAGTGGGACGTCAAGGCCCACTTTTTATTTTGCTTAATTTGTAAATTTCCATGGCCCATCCTGTTATCCCACAGGTCCTTGAAATAGCGACCCCACTTGCCACCGAATTGGGGTTAGAAGTAGTGGACGCGGTTTTTCAAACCAACCATAGCCCACCTATCTTACGCATTGATGTCCGTAACCTCAGTCAGACTGACACCAGCTTAAATGACTGCGAACGCATGAGCATCGCCCTTGGGGAAAGCTTAGAAACCTCTGACACCCTGCCTGATGCCTACGTTTTAGAGGTTTCTAGTCCCGGAGTATCCAACCAGCTTGAAACCTCTCGTGACTTTATTGTATTCAAGGGATTTGCCATTGAAGTCACCCTCCACACACCTCATAAGGGAAAAACCATATGGGTAGGCACCCTGCTAGAACGGACAGAAAGCAAGCTAGCCATTAGTCAAAGGGGACGCCGCGTTGCCTTACCTATAGAGTTAGTCGAATCAGTACAACTAAGTAATCAGGTTGAAGCTTAGGACGACAACACAACATCAGCAACCCAGCCTTTCTACAGAAAAATACCCGCAAGGATATCAGGTCTACATCAGCATCATTCTTACTTTTATTCGCATCAAACGTCTGTTTGTTTAAGGAGGAGAGAGCCCATGTCAATGGTCAGTCTGCCCAGCCTACAGGAAATGATTGAAGGCATCAGTCGAGAACGCAATTTGCCTCGTTCTGCAGTAGAGCAAGCACTGCGAGACGCCCTACTAAAAGGATACGAACGCTATCGCCGGACTCGCCGTATGGATAGCAATCAATTTGACGAAGACTATTTTGAAAATTTCGCAGTAGAACTCGATCCAGAGGAAGAAGGCTTTAGGGTCCTATCCAGCAAGATGATCGTCGAAGCCGTAGAAAACCCTGATCATCAGATTTCCCTGGCAGAAGTGATCGAAGTTGCCCCCGAAGCCCAGATCGGCGATGAAGTGGTGCTAGACGTTACACCAGAACAGAAAGATTTTGGCCGCATGGCCGCCATCCAAACCAAACAGGTGCTCGCTCAAAAATTGCGCGACCAGCAGAGACGGTTAATCCAAGAAGAATTTCAAGATTTAGAAGGCACCATTCTCCAAGCACGGGTATTACGGTTTGAGCGTCAGTCCGTGATTATGGCAGTCAGCAGTGGTGTGGGCCAACCCGATGTCGAAGCAGAGCTGCTCAAGCGAGATCAACTACCCAATGACAACTATCGAGCCAATGCTACATTTCGCGTAGCCCTCAAAAAAGTATCAGAGGGTTCCCACAGAGGACCACAGCTGCTTGTCTCCCGCGCCGATGCCAGTCTCGTCGTCGAATTATTTTCAAACGAAGTCCCTGAAATCGAAGATGAGGTGGTGCGTATTGTCGCCGTCGCCCGAGAAGCTAACCCCCCCTCTCGTTCAGTCGGTCCTAGAACTAAAATTGCCGTTGATACCTTAGAGCGTGATGTTGATCCGGTCGGCGCCTGCATTGGTGCCCGTGGCTCACGCATTCAGGTCGTAGTCAACGAACTGCGCGGCGAAAAAATTGACGTCATTCGCTGGTCACCAGATCCGGCGACCTATATTGCCAACGCCCTCAGCCCCGCCAGGGTCGATGAAGTCCGACTGATGAATCCTGAAGATCGTCAGGCCCACGTGCTAGTCCCCGAAGATCAGCTGAGTCTTGCCATTGGTAAAGAAGGGCAGAATGTGCGGCTAGCCGCACGGCTCACGGGCTGGAAAATCGACATCAAAGACTCAGCTAAATATGACTACGACGCTGAGGACGAAAAGGTACACACCCAACTGGAAGCAAAACGTCAGCAAGAGGAAGAGGCAGCTGCCGCTCTGGCAGCTCAAATGGAAGCCATTAAAGCAGCCAATCTTGCAGCAGCTGAAGCAGCTGCCGCTCAAGAAATAGAGCAGCCAGACGTAAGCGATGACAAGCCAGCAGTTGAAGAAACGTCAGCGATGGAAGAAGATCCCGTAATGGAAGAAGAGCCGGCAGTTGAAGAGGAATAACCTACTATGCAGCCCAATTATCGACGCTGTGTGAGTTGTCGCAAGGCAACCCATCGTAATGAGCTACTTAGAGTTGTCCGCACTCATCCAACAGGTGTTGTGCAGTTGAATCAGGGTGCTGGACGTTCGGCCTACCTCTGTGCCCACCTAGACTGTCTTAATTCAGCCCATAAAAAAAATCGCCTGGGCCGTTCGCTTAAGACCTCGATTCCAGAAGATATTTACCGGCAACTGGAGCACACGATTGAGAAGTCGGTACATTCCCACGGGTAGGTTAAGGGGTTTTTTAGGGCCAATGCTGATGATGCTAAGGTAGAATTTAGGACCCGTGCTAGTTTCAATCACTGCTGATTGAATCCGCCAGAATGATATTCGATAAAACTAGGACCATTGTCCTTTTTTGGATATGTAATATGGCCCAATTAGTACCAACAGTCGATAGAATTAGATATTGCCCACATGCCCAAGGGTAAAATGTAATGTCGTTTCGATAAGGGCAGTAAGTCTATGTGACACCTTACTTCAATAAATTGCGAGGAATATTTGGATGAACAATGGCAAAGTCAGGATATATGAGTTATCTCGGGAGTTAGATTTAGACAATAAAGATATTCTGGCCATCTGTGAGCGTTTAGAAATAGCGGTTAAAAGCCATAGCAGCACTATTACTGAGTCAGAGGCGGAAAAAATTCGCTCGAGCGCAGCAGGAGAGCCGAAGCGCACCCTGAAAAAGCCGACTCCAAAGCCAAAGCAAAAGCCGACTCTTTCTAAGCCCAAAGCTCCAAATCGTCCTGTCCGAAAACAGCAAATTCTGGAAATTCGGCGACATCAACCCTCTGAGGTTCAACCGCCTGACTCGAAACTTTCTGCTCCCAACCCTCCATCAGACACTCCAGATCAAGGAGATGGAGCAGCAGCCGATAATCTCAGAAAGCCTCCAAGTCGTCCTGGACGTCCTAAACCAGCTATTAGGGTCGCTTCAAAGCCAGTCCCTCGTCCAACAACGGCGGCGAGTGGCGATGCGTCGTCTTCAACACCATCCTCGAAAGGATCTTCTGGTCCAGGACCACAGATTATTCAGCCGAGACTGGTCTCCCCTCCCTCTCGGTCAACATCAGCACCAAAGCCACGGGGATTGAGGTTAGCCGGTGAGTCCGACGGCAGAACGTCAGACTCGGGTAGTGGTGAACCAAAAGCTAAACCCACGTTACTTAAAGAAAAACCCAGTCTCAAACCAAAGCCCGTTATTGAGATTCGGCGTCCTAAACCCAGCAGCCCTGGAACGGTTGACTCCGATGATGATGTATCAGCCACCGATGATGACAATGTCAGTAGCGGACCTGTTTTAGTTGGCGCACCTCGACGACCTGATGTTCGTCGACCATCGGCACCAACCCGTCCTCCCAAGCGAGGGAAGCCACGCGGGGAAAGTGAAGAGGAGGAGATGCGACAACGGGCAAGCAAAAATGCGACTAAGAAACGTCGTGCCCAGCGTCTGGATGAAGATGAGGACATTGACGATCTAGACGGTAATGCAAGTGGGGATGCATCGGCCACGCCGATGAGCATTTCACTGATGCGGCCGCCTAAGCCAAAATCCCACAAGACGCAGGCAAAACCAGCCACCGTTAAGAGCCGTTCCATGCCCAGTAGGGGTGGGTCGTCTCGTAATCACAACCGTCGCGATCGCAAAGTCGAGGTGGTAGAAGACAAGCCGGAAATGATTACACTCACCAACGGCTTGACGGTGCATGAGCTCGCCCAAGAAATTAGAGAACCCGAAACTGAGGTTATCAAGTTCCTATTCTTCAAGGGAATTGCCACCAATATCAACCAAACCCTAGATATTCCAACCGCCAAGATGGTGGCTGAGGCATTTGAAATCGAAGTAGAAACTGCCGAAGCTGAGTCTGAAGCGAAGAAGACGACTGAGATGCTGGACGAGGGTGACCTAGAGAGTCTGAAGCCGCGACCTCCAGTCGTGACCATCATGGGCCACGTTGACCACGGTAAAACATCCCTGTTAGATGCGATTCGGAAAGCAAAGGTTGCCAGTGGAGAAGCCGGGGGCATCACCCAACATATTGGTGCGTACCATGTTGACGTACAGCACGATGATGAAGACCGCCAAGTTGTCTTTCTAGACACCCCCGGTCACGAAGCCTTCACAGCTATGCGTGCTCGTGGTACTCGCGTCACCGATATCGCCGTGTTAGTGGTTGCTGCCGATGACGGTGTACGCCCTCAGACCATTGAAGCCATTAGCCATGCTAAAGCGGCTCAGGTGCCTATTGTCACAGCCATTAACAAAATCGATAAAGAGGCCGCCAGTGCTGATCGCGTTAAGCAGGAGCTAATGGAACATGGCCTCGTCCCCGAAGAATGGGGCGGGGATAGCATTATGGTTCCCGTCAGTGCCATCAGCGGAGAAAATCTCGATCTGCTCCTAGAGATGATTCTGCTGCAGGCTGAAGTCGAGGACCTCCATGCCAATCCAGACAGACTTGCTAAGGGTACGGTGATTGAGGCAAACCTAGACAAAGCCCGGGGACCTGTTGCCACACTGCTAGTACAAAATGGCACCCTGAAAATCGGAGATTCCATGGTTGTGGGCTCCGTGTTTGGTAAAGTTCGAGCCATGCTTGACGACCGCCTAACTCGGGTTAAAGCAGCATCACCGTCCTTTGCTGTAGAGGTCTTGGGTCTGAACGATGTGCCGCAAGCCGGTGACGAGTTTGAAGTCTTCGCATCTGAGAAAGAAGCCCGTAGTGTTGCCGATAGCCGAGCGGTCGATCAACGACAGTCACGACTACAGCAAGCAATGGCTTCCCGTCGTGTGACCTTAAGTACCCTATCTGCTCAAGCACAAGAAGGAGAACTAAAAGAACTCAACATCCTGCTGAAAGCCGACGTACAAGGATCACTCGAAGCTATTCTGGCATCTCTAGAACAGCTACCCCAAGACGAAGTGCAAATTCGAGTGCTGATGGCAGCTCCAGGGGAAATTAGTGAAACCGATGTGGATCTAGCAGCTGCCAGTGGTGCCGTTATCATCGGCTTTAATACAACACTTGCCCCAGGGGCCCAACAGGCATCTGACCGTTTAGGGGTAGATATTCAAGACTACGACATCATCTATAAGCTTCTCGAAGATATTGAAGGGGCTATGGAAGGTTTACTCGAACCTGAACTGGTGGAAGAGGACCTAGGTGAAGTAGAAGTTCGAGCCGTCTTCCCAGTTCGCAAAGGATCTGTCGCTGGATGTTACGTATTATCTGGCAAGGTTACTCGCAATTGCAAAATTCGAGTTATGCGCGACGGTTCTCAAGTGTATGAAGGTAACCTTGATTCACTAAAACGTATGCGTGATGACGTAAAAGAAGTCGCCTCTGGCTTTGAATGCGGCATTGGCGTTGATAAGTTTAACAATTGGCAAGAAGGAGATAGGATTAATGCCTTCAAGATGGTCACGAAGCGACGAACTTTAGCAGGTCGTTCATAGTAGACGTCTATCGAATGTAGGTAGAGTTTTTCTCACCCATCGCCTATATGTACCTTCAAAGGGAGCTCCATAGCTATGGAGCTCCCTTTGAGTTATCTGGCTAGGTAACGCTGCCTTCCATTGTGTACTTGACTTGTACACAACTCGATACAAACCGTGACCATAGGCACAACATGTCTTGAATGCCTGCGTTATCGTAGAGAGAGAAAACGATGAAATACTCAGTCGCTCAGCTTACGCAGGGAAACCTATGGCTACTCAATCCTCCACTCTATCTAGCTCTGAAAACGCGAATGTCTGGCTAAGCCTGCAGCGTGCCATCTGCAGTAGTGCCGGATTTCAACGATGGAAATCAGAGCTACCCAGTGACACATTGGATAAGACTCCGTTAGAGCAGTTAGTGCGGCGATATCTGAGGGAAACGCTAGAGACCCTTGCTTACTAACTGGAACTCTCCCCAATAGCTCGTCAATTACTCAGTACAGGAAGGAGGTCTAATGGCCTCCTTTTTTAGTAATT
>ERZ1740072.417-NODE-417-length-17303-cov-3.473156_pt1 | contig 17303 bp, 23 predicted proteins | sample MGYA00581733_ERZ1740072 | MGnify/ENA primary metagenome ERZ1740072 (study PRJEB43018, sample SAMN04849741) | marine metagenome | isolation source: floating plastic debris | place: Pacific Ocean | collected 2008-08-30 | study: EMG produced TPA metagenomics assembly...
GCGCTGACACTGCTGACACTGGCGCTGAGCGTGAACATGATAGGAGCCAGGCTGCGAGATGCGCTTAATCAGAGGTTGCGGTGATGTCCGACACAGTCCTTTCCATCCGTGATCTGTCTGTCGAAATTCCTACGCGCACGGGCATAGTGAAACCCGTTGATGGCGTCAGCTATGACATCCAAGCAGGCGAAATCCTGGGGGTCGTGGGGGAAAGTGGCGCGGGTAAGTCTATGGCGGGGAATGCGGTGATAGGTCTGCTCAACCCGCCTGCCCATATTGCTGCCGGTGAGATATTGTTGAACGGTAACCGCATCGATGGCTTACGAGGTGAGGCGATGCGCCGCCTGCGGGGCAAGGATATCGGGATGGTGTTTCAAGACCCGCTGACCTCGCTCAACCCGCTATTGTCAATCGGCGATCAATTGACAGAAACGATGCTGCCCCCTCTTCCGCTCAGTCGGTCCGACGCGGAGAAGCGCGCTGTGGCTGCGCTGGAAGAGGTTGGTATTCCGGGAGCCGCCGAACGGATTGACAGCTAGCCGCATGAATTCAGCGGTGGCATGCGTCAGCGTGTTGTCATCGCATTGGCGCTATGTGCCGAGCCATCGCTTGTGATCGCTGACGAACCGCCGACAGCTCTGGACGTATCGGTGCAGGCGCAGAGCATAGCGTTGCTTAAACGGCTGTGTCGCGAGCGGGGCACTGCCGTGATGTTGATTACCCATGATATGGGCGTCATCGCCGAAGCTGCCGACCGCGTTGCGGTCATGTATGCCGGGCGATTGGCAGAGCTTGGCGCTGTGCGTGATGTGCTGACGCAACCGCTGCATCCTTACACCGCCGGGCTGATGGCCTCGACCCCATTGGCATCAGCGGGCAAGGCGCGGCTGCACCAGATCGAAGGGGCGATGCCGCGACTGGACAAAGTGCCTGAAGGCTGCGCCTTTCATCCGCGCTGCACCTATGCGCAGGCCAAATGCCGTGCCGTCCCGGCCCCTCATATCTCGGACGCCCATGCCGCGTGCTGGTTTCCGCTGGTTGCTGAAAAGGTCTCCTGAATGTCGTTGATTTCGGTCAAGAACCTCAGTCGCGTCTTTGACGTGTCCAAACCCTGGCTGAACCGGATGATAGAGCGGCGGGAGAAGGCGTTTCTGACCGCGGTGTCGGATGTGGATTTCGACGTGGCGGAGCGGACGACCTACGGTCTTGTCGGCGAAAGCGGATCGGGGAAATCCACAATCGGGCGGATGCTGGTGGGGTTGCTGACACCATCAAACGGCACGGTCGAGATCGAAGGCGTGAACCTTGCGACCGAGACAGATGCCGCCAAGGTCGACGCGGTGCGATCAGATATTCAGATGATCTTTCAGGACCCCTATGCCTCGCTTAATCCGCGCTGGCGGGTGCGGGATATCATTGTGGAACCAGTGGTGGCGCGTGGCGGTGACGCGACCGGCTTGGCGGAAAAGCTGCTGGAGCAAGTGGGGCTGTCGCCCTTGGATGCAGGCAAGTTCCCGCACGAGTTTTCGGGCGGGCAACGACAACGCATCTGCATTGCGCGGGCGCTGTCATCAGAGCCGAAGCTGATCGTGTGTGATGAGCCCACTTCGGCGCTGGATGTGTCAGTGCAGGCACAAGTGCTGAACCTGATGAGCGACCTGAAAGACAATTTCGGTTTGACCTATGTGCTGATTAGCCATGATCTGACAGTTGTACGGCACATGTCGGACCAGATTGGGGTTCTGTATCTGGGGCGGTTGGTGGAAGAGGCCGCACCAGATGCCCTGTTCACTGATGCCAAGCATCCCTACACACAAATGTTGTTAGAGGCCGCACCGCAAATGGATGGGTTCGGGCGTGAAGCGGCACTGCCAGAAGGTGAAATTCCCGACCCTATCAACCCGCCGCCGGGCTGCGCCTTTCACCCGCGTTGTCCCATTGCGACAGATCGTTGCAAAAAGGAACGGCCAGAGATGCGGCAATTGGGTGAGACGCGGGTGGCGTGCCATTTGGCACAGGTGTAGGCAGCGTCAGTTGCCTTTCGACGCACGGTAGGCGGCCAGCAGATCAGTAATCGCAACACCGTCAATCGTAGCACCGCGAAGGTTGCAATTCGCGATTTCAAGACCGGACAGATTGGCGTTGTTGATCCTTGCCCCTGATAGATTGACATCGTTGATGTCCCAGCCAGTCATGTTGCTGTCGTTGAATTTTGCCCCGGAAAACTCGATCTGATTGTAGCGGCTGGATGAAAGGTTCGCATTGTTGAAAGTAGAGGACGCAAGGTTGGCGTCGTCGACGCTCAGTCGTTCAGTCACTTGGTAAAGGTCCATGATGCGTTCCTTTCGATTCGCTGCAGGTCCATTTTGAATTATGCGACTCTTACAAATTCTGCCCTATGACCGGCCCCGTGCGAATGTTGTGCTCTACCTCAACCGGCCCGTTGCTGCTCTACATAGGCGCGCAGTTCTTCCGCTTCGCGCCTCGCCTCGCGCAAACCATCCATGGCGGCACGCAACTCTGCTTCGGTCTGGCTAAGCTGGTTGGTCATCTCGGCCTCGCGCTGCTGCAGATAGGTAATTGCCTGGTCGCGTGTTTCCTCGGCTTCGTGCAGGGCTTGGGCCATCTTATCCAATTCGCCGACCTCGGCCTTGGTCACACGGGTGAAGCGGTTGACCAGCCAGCTTGCAAACCAGCCAAGAACGAAGGCCACAAAAAGGATCACAGCCGTGGCGATGATGAATTCGGTTCTGTTCAACTTACCAACCTTTGTTATTCGCTGTCGGTTGCGTCTTCGGTATCTTGCGCTGCGGACGGTGCCTGTTCGGCCAACTCGTCCAGGGTGCTTGTATCTTCGGGCGTAGGTTCAGGCAGGATCAAGCTGAATTCTATCCGTCTGTTTGCTACGCGCCCTTCTTCAGTATCATTATCTGCAATCGGGTTTTCCTCACCATAGCCGATTGCCTCGAATGTGGATACAGGCACGCGCCGGGCACGCAGGGCAGTCAAAACGGCATTTGCACGGTCTTGCGACAATTGCTGGTTCATCACCTCGCGCCCTTGGCTGTCGGTGTAGCCTGCAACACGGATGCGCAGGTCGCCACACTTCTGCAATATCTCGGCGATATCATCGACAACCGGCTGGGTCGCCGCGGTCAGATCAGCAGAACCGGGATCAAAGGTGATCTTGCGGTTCTCGGTTACGATCTTGATCTGATCGATACATTCCTCGGGCGTTGGCAGGCCTGCTATTGGATCCAGCTCTTCAACATACGTGACGTTGATCTCAAAATCTGCGCCTTGCCCCAGCTTTTCAATCAGAAGGCGGGATATCTCTGCGCTGGCATCTTCGTTTCCGGTGTTTCCGCGGACGACGAAAGTATTGGGTTCAACGATCACCGCGCCATTGGACAGCTCCGATAAGGCTTCGATCCCGGCCAAGACACGAATGGACCACCCTGAGGGCAAGCCATCAACAACACGTGTTCCCATGGTTATGTCGCGCTGGCTGAAACGTGCATTCGCGAAGTTCTTGACCACGGTATTTGTGATATCATCGGGCAGCCGACCGCGGATCTGCGCCACGCCTTCGGGACTGAGGGTTGCGGTGAATTGCGGCGCCTCTTCGCCTGTTTCAGTGGGTTGCTCGGGCAGTTCAGCCGTCAATGCAAACGCCTCGGGCAGCGCGTTTTCCAGCTTACCCACCGCATCGTCAAAACTGCGTTGCCCTGTGCCGATCGGTGCTATCTGTGTTATGTCGGTATCGGCGACGGTAACTGTGCCGCCTTCCAGTTCCGCTATTGCGGCAATGGCCAAGGCAACAGCTTCGCCCCAGGTACGCGACGGTGCGCCCAGCGCCAGTGTACAGTTCGCGTCTCCGGTAAAGCCGGTCGCGGTTGCGGCCGCCAGGATTTGCTCTGCGGCTTGGCTTGTATCGGCCGCACAGGCATCGAAGCGGGGTCCCTCCGCATCAAGGATAAAGCGCGTGGTAAAGGGTGAGATCAGTGGTCGGGGCGCGCTGATTTCGACCATGGTCTGCACGTTTTCGGGCGTATTGCGGGCAAGTGCGTCGTGCAGTTCGCGCTGTTCTTCGGGACTGTCTGAGATCGCATTGACCACAACCCGGTTCGCGTTCACGGATATTTTCGACTTTGGCAGCATCTCAAGCGCGCGCAAGGAATAGCTGAGCGCCGATCGCCATGTCTCTGGTGTCGGATAATCCCCAACCTCAAGCAGGTCGGTCACCGGTTGCCCGTCAGCAATGTCACGGATCCGCTCTGCAAGCGCATCCCGGTCCGTGCCGGCCGGGATCAACCCGATGATAGACACACCACTGTTGTTGCGCAGGATTTCGATGGCGAATTCCGGCGGGGCGATGACCTCTGATTCGGTGACGGAGAGGTTGTCGATGACACGGCTGGCATCGACCATACCGCCCGCAGCAGAGATCGCACGAAACCGGACCGCTTCCGTTGGTGCTTCGCCTTCGAGGATGACCTGCAACCCATCACCAAGCACAGATGCCCATTCATAGCCCTGATCTACAAGGGTTTCCTGAACGGCCAGTACGGACCGTTCTTCAACAACGCTTACTGTTGTGCGTGCCGCAGCAACCGACATGAAGGCGGCCGCAATAAAGACGATCAGACGTGTGAAAAGAGCGGAAAGACGCATGATGTTCCAGATTTAGGTGCGTCCTGAATAGGCGCGTCCGCGATTGGGTTCAATCATACCAGATAGGCAAGGGCGAAAAATGGCAAAGGGATCAGGCCCGCATCACGGTTGGATCGAAATACTTTAAGTAAGATATCATTGTTATCGGGGTCAAATTTGCTCAGTTGCCAGGTCAAATGCCATCCCATGGCCCATGGTCCTCCAATCGCGATCACAAGTGATAGGACTGACCGGTCGTGGACGGCCAATATGACAGCGAGACCGAACAGAACAACAGTGATGGTCAGAAATAGTCGCAACCATTCGCGCGATCGGTCGCCAAACAGCCGCGCCGTAGACTTGACCCCGATCTACGCATCGTCTTCGGCATCTTGATGCGCATAGATCGTGTCGTAAAACAGCGTCCAGGAAATCCCGGCCATGTAAAGCACAATAGGGACAGGTCCGATGCTATTGGTATGCGCCGCCCATGCCAAAAGCGCACCCCAGTTGAAAGCAAGTCCCAGAAATGCCTGCGGCCACCAGGTGAACCGTTTGGCAAAGGGATAAATCGCCACCGGTGCCAACGCCAGAACACCTAAGATGATGGCTGTATTTGTGAAAGTGATCAGGATCAGAAAAGCCAGCAGCGATTGGGCGACCATCCAGATGAGGGCGTTGCGCAGGCTGACTTGCCCTGCGGGTAAGGGGCGTGAGCGGGTGCGCTCTACCGCTCCGTCAATGTCCCGGTCGGTAATGTCATTCCATGTGCAGCCTGCGCCGCGCATCAAGAATGCCCCAATACCGCAGCCTGCGATAATCCAAAGATCAATGCGTGAGGCCTGGTCTGTTGCGAGCATGGCCAGTGCCACGCCCCAAAGACAAGGCGCATAAAGCAGCCATGTCCCAATGGGGCGATCCGCCCGGCTGAGCCGCAGGAATGGCCGTGTTCCCTCAGGCGCATAGCGAGCATCCCAGTTGTTGTCAGTGGCATCGGCGACGCGGTCAGCAGGCTCTGGCACTTCGGCGTTCTCGGTCATATGGTCCGCCTCATGGCATCCAAGGTTCGGCTTTATGTAGATCACCCATTGGGGGAAGGGCAATCGGTTCCGCTGTCGCGGGAGCAGGCGCATTATCTTTTTGGCGTGATGCGGTTGGGCGCGGGTGACGTGTTATCTCTGATCAACGGGGCCGATGGTGCATGGGACGCTGAGGTTGTGCAGGCAGGCAAAAAGGGTGGTGTGCTGGTCTGTCAAAGCCAGACGGCACTACTGCAGCTGCCGCCCGATCTGTGGCTGATGTTTGCGCCTATTCGCAAAGAACGGATGGCCTTTATTGTCGAAAAGGCGGTTGAGATGGGCGCGGCGCGGGTCATGCCGGTGCAGACTGCCTATACGCAAAGCGCGAACCGTGTGCGCCGGGACAAGTTGCAGGCTCATGCAGTTGAAGCAGCCGAACAATGTGGTGGTACTTTTGTGCCGCCAGTGCATGATCTGGCCAAGCTGGAGCGGGTTTTGGCGGATTGGCCCGACGACCGACAATTGATGTTCTGTGACGAGACATTGTTGGGCCGCTCGGCCGCTCTGCCGAGCGTTCTCGCTGGACCTTGGGCAATCTTGATCGGACCCGAAGGTGGGTTTTCGCCAGAGGAGCGGCAGATATTGCGCAGCTCGGATTTTGCGCATGCTGTATCACTGGGTCCGCGGATCCTGCGGGCTGAAACAGCGGCTGTGGCGGCCATGACGATCTGGCAGCAAGCGCTGGGGGACTGGCAATGAGCACGGCACCTTTGCTGCGCCTTTATCTGTTCTTCGCCACAGAAAATGACCGCGCCCTGATTTTGCGGCGGTCAGGCAGGGCGCTTTACAATCTGATCGGCTGGGACCGCCGAACCGACACGTTTACCGAAGGACAGTGGCTAAAAAAGCCCCTCTACGCGGAGGAGGCGAAATTGTCGCCCGATGGCACGCATTTCATTTACACCGTGCATAATGCGCATCCTGATACGCGGGCGAGCAGCCACTACACCGTCCTGAGCCGGGCACCTTGGTTTACGGCACTGGCGTTGTTTCCCCATGGGGCGGCATGGCAAAGCGGTGGGTATTTTCTGAGCAACACGCTTTATCGGATTAATGCGGAGGGGGCCGCGGATATCATTGGTCGCGATGAAGGCCTGCATCGCGTGGTACAGGGTGAGGTTTCAAAGGACTGTCGCACCGGGTTGCGCTTGCTGAACGGCCAGCCTGCGCCATTGTCGCGTGCACTACGTGATCAGTTGCTGACGGGTGTTGAGCCACCACGCGAGACGGCAATGGATCGATACGAGACACAGGCCGGGCGTCTTTATCGCAGGCGGGGTGAGGAGTTCACCTTGATCAGGGATTTTACAGAGATGACGCCTGTTTATACGCCAGCCCCCTATAGCGATCCCGAGACAGGTAACGTGTCGCAGACTTGGCATCCTCTGGATGATGAGGCCGCACGGTGATTCAGGCCACCGAAGCCGACCGCCCCGGAATAGAGGCGTTTTTGCAGGCTCGTCTGCATCAAGCGATGTTCCCGCTTAGCAATCTGGCTGACTATGGCATGGCGGGTGGCCATGAATACGCGGTGCGATTCTGGATCACGCGCCTTGCGAGCCAGATCACGGATGTTCTGACCGTCACAGATGGTGGCATGGTGATGCCGTTGCTGCCCAGCGGTGGATTTGCCGATGCTGCAATACACCTTAAAGGCCTCAACGTGACCGGCATGGCTGGGCCCAAAGAGGATGTGCGCGGGCTAGAAGCATGCGGGTTGTCAGACCGGTCGCGCAGCTTTGACGATAATGAGCCGCAGTTCTTGCTGGACCTTGCAGATATGGTCGTTCCAGATGGGCCGGGGCAGTTGGTACCGCTACAGGCAGCTCCGGCAAAGGTGATCAAATCATGGCTGCGGGATTATGACCGGAACACGTTGAACGCCTCCATTGCGGGGTTGGACGCGCAAGTAACCCAGACCTATGCACGCTACTGCGCCAATGAAAGTCATATGGTGTTGATGGATGGAGGCACGCCATTGGCCATGACCGGGTTCAATGCGCGATTGCCGGAGATCGTGCAGCTGGGCGGGGTCTACACCCCACCTGATCTGCGCGGTCATGGACATGCACGGCGGGCCGTGGCACTGCATCTGGCACAGGTCGCTGCGAAGGGCGTGACCCAGGCAACGCTCTTTTCCGCAAGCGCGGCTGCTGCGCGGGCTTACCGTGCTTTGGGTTTCATGCGTGTTGGCACCTGGACGCTGATCTTGTTCAACGGTGCCACATGATCCTCGCTACCGAAGCTGACCGACCAGCGATTGAGGCGTTTCTGACCAGTCATATTGCGACATCAATGTTCGCGCTGTCGAACCTGCACCGCTATGGCATGGTGGGCGGGCACCCCCGCGCCGTGAAGTTCTGGTGCAGGTGGGATGGCGGCGCGCTGACGGAGGTTCTGACCGTGACAGAAGAAGGCGGCGGCTTCCCACAATGCCCGACAGGCCCATGGGGTGATGCGCGGGTCGTGCTAGCGGGGTCACATGTGCTGGGCATTTTGGGCGATGGCGCGCAGGTGATTGCCTTGCAATCCGCGCTTGGCTTGCCGCCTGATGCTCCAATGCATGATATCGAGCCGCTCTACGAAATGCCTTTGGCGGAGTTGCAGATTCCGGATGTCGATGGTCTTTCGCTTGTTCCCTTGGCCGATGGACCGCGCGACCTTATCATTGCTTGGCGTGCGGCCTATCGGGAAGAAACCCTGCCCATGCCAGGTGAAGATTTCCATGCGCGCGCCGTGGAAGACATTGATGCATTTATAGAAGCGGATACTCACAAACTACTGTATCGAGCGGGAGAACCGGTTGCGATGACAGGTTTCAATGCAACTCTGCCTGAAGTGGTTCAGATTGGCGGCGTCTATACGCCGCCGGCTTTGCGGTCGCATGGCTTGGCACGCAGTGCTGTGGCATTACATTTGGCAGAGGCGCGTGCAAAAGGTGTAAGGCATGCCATCCTGTTCGCGGCATCACCTCAGGCTTGTAAAGCTTATGAGGCGATTGGGTTTCGACGCACAGGTACCTACACAATCATTTTTTATGAAGAGCCACAGGTGATCCATGGGTGACTTCTTGCGTCCTGAAGTGCGCGCGCTCGTGTGGCGCTGGCGAGAGGTCTTGCTGGCCTTTGCGGTCATAACACTTGGCCTCTGGTGGGCCTTGGATGGTGTCGGTATTACAATCTGGCTGGGCTACATCTTTATCGCAATTGGTATTGGTTGGGCGGTGGCAGGGTTTCAGCGTGCGCTTTTTGCGCAAGGTGGCGATGGGGCCGGGTTCGTACAAGTGCGCGAGAGACGCTTGGCTTATTTTGGCCCGCTGGATGGTGGGGTGATGGATGTGGCTGACCTGACGAAGCTCGAACTTGATCCCGGTAGCCATCCGGACCCGAGTTGGATCTTGACCGGTGTTGGTGGTCAGCGCATCGCGATTCCGATCAATGCCAAGGGTTCGGAAAGTCTGTTTGATGTTTTTGCCACTTTGCCGGGCATCCGGACTGAAACCGTTCTCGACGTGCTTTCGCGCACACCTAATGCGCGAGTAACTTTGTGGTCAAAGACCAAGCCGCTCTTGCATTGACACCGGCCTTGGGGCAGGTCAAAGACTTGGAGCAGATACAGCTACGGAGCCACGCGCAATGACTATCCCTCAATCGGGCGGTGGTCCTGTCGAACGTTATGAGCAGTTGGTCGAAACGCTGTCCAAAGGCTGCAAGCCTAAGGAAAACTGGCGTATCGGAACCGAGCACGAGAAATTCGGCTATTGTCAGGACACACTGAAACCGCTGCCTTACGAGGGGGAACGGTCAATCAAGGCGGTGCTGGAGGGGCTTCAGGATCGCTTTGGCTGGGAGCGTGTTGAGGAAGACGGCAAGATCATTGGCCTTGTTAAGGATGGGGCCAATGTCAGCCTTGAACCGGGTGGGGCATTGGAATTGTCTGGGGCGCCGTTAGAGACGATCCATCAGACTTGCGATGAGGTGAACGTCCATTTGGCCGAGGTCAAAGCGGTCTCGGATGAGATTGGAGTAAAGTTCATTGGCCTTGGTGCAGCGCCCGAATGGACCCACGAGCAGATGCCGCTGATGCCCAAGGGCCGCTACCAGCTGATGAACGACTATATGGAAAAGGTCGGCAGCATGGGGACGGCGATGATGCGCCGGACCTGTACCGTGCAGGTGAACCTTGATTTCGGGTCCGAGGCGGACATGGTCCAGAAGATGCGCGTGGCGCTAGCGTTGCAGCCGGTCGCTGTTGCGCTTTTCGCCAATTCGCCCTTCTTTGAAGGCAAGGTAAATGGACATAAATCATGGCGGTCGCGTATCTGGCGTGATCTGGATGCGTCGCGCACCGGCATGTTGCCATTTGTCTTCGAAGACGGGTTCGGGTTTGAGGCCTGGGTGGAATGGGTTCTCGATGTGCCGATGTATTTTGTCTATCGCGATGGGAAGTACATCGACGCGCTGGGCATGTCGTTCCGGGACTTCCTGAAAGGGGAATTGCCTGCCTTGCCGGGGGAAAAACCGCTTTTGTCGGATTGGGCGGACCACCTGACGACAGTCTTTCCCGAGGCGCGGGTAAAGCAGTTTATTGAAATGCGCGGTGCGGATGGTGGTCCTTGGCGCAGGCTGTGCGCGCTGCCCGCTTTCTGGGTTGGGATGATGTATGATCAGACCGCCTTGGATGCAGCGTGGGATCTATGCAAGGGCTGGACAGCAGAGCAGCGGGATGCCCTGCGCGTTGCAGCGTCTGTCGATGGGCTGCAAGCGCAGGTCGATGGGATCAATATGCATGATCTGGCACGCGAGGTCGTGGCGATTTCCGAGGCTGGACTGAAAGCGCGCGCAAAGCCGGGGGCAGGGGGTATGGTCCCGGATGAAACACATTTTCTGAATGCTCTCAAAGAAACGATTGAAAGCGGACAAACCCCGGCAGACGAGCTTTTGGCCCATTATCAGGGTGACTGGGACGGTGATCTGAGCAGGATTTACAGCGAGTACAGCTATTAAGTGTCTATGCCGTTAGCATGACCAAAGGTGCTGTGCTTGAGGTTGAAGCTGCCTTTACCTTGCATAAACGCGCTACCACCTTTGGCAAGATTTCAAGAAGACCTGGCGCCGATCTTGGTTTCTGTTCCGGCTTTCAGTCGTTTGATATTGCCCAGATGCCTGACATAGACCAGCAGCCCAAGACCGATCCCCAAAAAGAAATATCCGCTAAACCCTGTAAACATCATGACCAGTGGTAGCCACCCTGCGACGACCAACGCAGCCATCGAGGAATAGCGGCTGATACCGGCAACCGCGAGCCAGATGATCGCAGCGACAAAGCCCATGGGCCATGCAAGTGCGAAGATCACGCCAAAGTAAGTGGCGACGCCTTTGCCGCCTTTGATTTTCAGCCAGATCGGAAAGCAATGTCCGACAAGTGCGGTTATGGCGGCATCACCTGCCAATTGTCTGGCCTAATGAACGGCGATCGCGCCCTTCAATGCATCAAACAAAAGCGTTAGTGCGGCTGCTGTCTTATTGCCCGTGCGTAGCACATTCGTCGCACCAATGTTGCCCGAGCCAATGTCGCGCAAGTTACCCAGCCCCATGGCGCGGGCCAACAATACGCCACTTGGGATAGATCCCAACAGATAACCCGCAAGTGCCCAGATCAGGGCGGTGTTCAGATCTATCTCTGGCAAGAAAATCACGGCTGTCCCCAAATACGCGTTCCGTCGACCCAGGTCCCTAGGACTTTGCCCTGCATCCGCGCCCCGTCAAAGGGGGTATTTTTGGATTTTGACAGCAGCTTGGTCCGGTCAAGCTGGAACGGCGCATCCGGATCGAACAAGATCAGGTCAGCCGGCGTGCCTGAGCGCAGACGTCCTGCCTGTAACCCCAAAAGCCTCGCGGGATTGCGCGACAGCGCCCGGAAAAGTCGTGGCAGATCTATCATCTCGGCATGATAAAGGCGCAAGGCCGCCGGTAGCAGGGTTTCCAGACCAACAGCGCCACTTGCAGCTTCCTCATATGGCAGGCGCTTGCTTTCTTCGTCCTGCGGTGTGTGCATGGAACTGATGATATCAATCAATCCTTCGGTCAGTGCTTGGACCACGGCCAGCCGGTCATCCTCGCTACGCAAGGGTGGTTTGAGCTTAAAGAACGTCCTGTAATCGGCCACGTCCAACTCGTTCAGCGTCAGATGATGTACCCCGATCCCAGCAGTAATCTTCAGCCCGTTGCGTTTGGCGCGTTCCAGTGCGGGCAGCGCGCGGGCCGTCGTGATCTGGTCCACATGATAGCGCGCCCCGGTCATTTCCAGAAGGCTGATATCGCGGTCGAGACCCATCCGTTCGGCCATCGGCGACACGGATGGCAGGCCACGCAGCGATGCAAACTTCCCCGATGTCACCGCAGCGCCGGCAGATAGGCCAGGTTCCTGAACATGGCCAATCACCAAGGCGTCGAGCGCGCGGGCATAGGTCAGCGCGCGGCTGAAAACCTTGGTATTGGTGATCACACGGTCGCAGTCAGTGAAAGCGACAGCACCGGCGTCTTGCAGAAAGCCGATCTCGGTCATTTCACGACCTTCGCGCCCTTTGGTCAGTGCGGCCATGGGCAGGACATGAACGGGTGCATCCTCTTGCGCCCGCCGTTCCACAAACTCAAGCGTTTCAGGCGTGTCGATCGCCGGCAAGGTGTCTGGCCTTGTGACGATTGTGGTTACTCCGCCTGCTGCAGCTGCCTGACCGGCAGAGCGAAAGGATTCCTTATGCCGTTCCCCGGGTTCAGAGACTTTGACACCGATATCGATGATACCCGGCGCCAGACAATACCCGCCACAATCGACGACACTGGCGTCTTTGGGCGCGGCCAGATCATCGCCCATTGCGGCAATTTTGCCATCCTCGACGAGCAGCGCGCCTGGGCCATCGGTCAAAGCCACCGGGTCGATCAGGCGGGCATTGGCAAAGAAGGTCTTGGTCATGACAGGTCTTTCATGGCGGTCTGAAAATGTTGCGGCATCACCCTGAAATCCAGATAATCACGGCGACAAAGGCGAACATAAAGATGAGCGCATACATCGCGATCATGCCGCCAATCCTTGCGTCAGATTTCTTGTTTCGCGATGGTGGTGATGCGATTGCGCCCTTGGCAGAGGCATCCGGCAGAGGCTCTGTTGGATGGAGTGTTGCTGTTGGGCTGTAGGTGGTCACATGCGTCAAACCCGGCGTCAGTGTCAGCGTCTTGGCCTTGCCAGCTGATGCGCGCGACAATACTAAAATTGCGGTACCGGTGATGGCGTCCACGGCGGCCTTGTCAACAGCGTCTGCGCGCATATCGTAGCCTTCAAAGATATAAGCACTTAGCCTCATCTCTCCCAGGTCACTGATCCGAGCAACATCCACATAGGTCGGGTCAAGCGACGCCCCGAATCGCTCGGCGAGCCCTTCGGGCGTCTTCTCGCTTGCAGCCGCTGATAGCGGTTTTTGGATCTCTAATACGCGGATCTGGCCGTGGTCATTAGCGGGGATTGTCAGCATTTGCAGCCTCGTTGCGGACCTTTTGTGCAAGGGCATAAAGATCTGACCCGTTTACGACGTCGTCAAAGCCAATCCCGCCAAGCAGGTTACCCTGTTTGCCGCTTTTGATCCGAACGTTGTCCAATTTACCCTGATCAAGCGAGATACGGTCTTCCGACTGTATCTTGTAGGTTTGAAGCAAATGCCCCGTGAAAGATGTTTCGACAAACGCACGTTTATTGCTGAGCGCATATCGGATGAATTTGTGCCTGTTAAACGCAAAGGCGAAGCACCACATGAACGCCAATCCGAACTGAACCACAAAACCGACCAAGAGCATGGCGATGATCAGGATGGTACCAAAATCAGGGCTGGCATCCACTCTGGACATCTCATTTAGCGCAACGTCCGCCAGTATCGAACTGAACCACAAAGCAGCGATTGCTGGCATGATCATGAACAATTGATAATATTGTCTTGCTTTCGGGTCTGGGGCGGCTTCCCACAGCAATACCTCGTTCGGATCAAAATAGTCCTCCCAGCGATGTTTCTTGCGCAGTCGAAAATGCCTACTCATCAGGTCATCCCTACGTTTCGTTTTGCAGCCAAACGCACCAAATCAATAAAGGGCTGCGGCACGCTGGCTTGGATCTCGCCATGATAATCCGCGTGGATGTTGATCAAGCCATGACCTCTTGTGGTTTGCGCCTTGCCCGCAGGTTTTGCGCCAGCAGGTCCATCGCGGCCATGCGCACGGCAACCCCCATTTCGACCTGTTCCTGAATGACGGAGCGGTTGATGTCGTCGGCGATGGTTCCGTCGATTTCGACGCCGCGGTTCATGGGGCCGGGATGCATCACAATGGCATCGGGTTTGGCATGGCTGAGTTTGTCTGCATCAAGCCCATAGCGATGGAAATACTCACGCTCGGAGGGGATGAAGCCGCCGTCCATACGCTCTTTTTGAAGCCGCAGCATCATAACGACGTCGACATCTTTTAGACCTTCCTGCATGTCCTCGAATACCTCTGCGCCAAATTCGGCAATGCCCGACGGCATCAGCGTGGGTGGGCCGATCAGCCTGATCCTGTTTTCCATTTTGCCAAGTAGCATGATGTTGGAGCGGGCAACGCGGCTATGGGCGATGTCGCCGCAGATGGCGATTGATAGACGATGCAGGCGACCCTTGGCCCGCCTGATTGTCAACGCATCGAGCAAGGCTTGTGTAGGATGTTCATGCTTGCCATCGCCTGCGTTCAGGACCGCGCAGTTGACCTTTTGTGACAGTAGGTCGACAGCCCCGGAATGCGGATGACGCACGACCAACAGATCGGGCCGCATCGCGTTCAGCGTCAGTGCCGTGTCGATTAGTGTCTCGCCCTTTTTGATGGATGACGCCTGCATCCCCATGTTCATCACATCCGCGCCCAGTCGTTTGCCAGCGAGTTCAAAACTCGCTTGCGTCCGCGTAGAATTTTCAAAGAACATGTTGATCTGGGTCAGCCCTGCAAGGACGTCCCGATGGGCAATGCTTTTGCGGTTGTGATCGGCATAGCTGTCCGCCAGATCCAGCAGCGTTGTGATCTCGGTCTGATGCAGCGGTTCGATGCCCAGAAGGTGCTTCTGTCGGAAAGTCATGCCGGGCCTCGTTCCTGCGTTTCGCGGTGTTATAAGTCGCCCAGTGGTGCGCATCAATGCTTACACATGTCCAGAGATCCGTCATATTGTGGAATGATGGAATCATCCGAGACATATTGGACCGACCGGGCAGCGCTGGAATGGCAGGTGGAACTGGGTATAACGGACGCCGTGCTGGATACGCCGGTTGACCGATACGCGTTGGAGGCGGCAAAGCCCAAACCGAAAGCACCGGTTGTCGCACCTGACGGTCCTCCGCCCTCGGCGCCTGCGGTCCATGTCGATGCAGTGTCAGAGGCGCGGGCCCAGGCGGCGGCTGCTGGCGATCTGGATGCGCTTGCAGCAGCAATGCAAAGGTTTGAACATTGCGAGCTTAAGCGCGGCGCGCGCAGTTTCGTGTTTTGCGATGGGCAGCCAGAGGCACGCGTCATGATCGTGGGCGAGGCGCCGGGGCGGGAAGAGGATCGCGCAGGCAAACCCTTTGTTGGCCGGGCGGGTCAGCTACTCGACCGGATGCTGGAGGCCATTAATATGGGCCGCGCGCATGAGAATTCAGCCCGGGCTGTTTACATCACAAATGTTCTGCCATGGCGTCCACCGTCGAACCGGACGCCGGAAAAGGATGAAATCGCCATGATGCTGCCATTTCTGGAACGGCATGTGGCTCTGATCGATCCCGACATTGTCGTGCTGATGGGCAACACGCCCTGTCAGGCGCTTTTAGGGCGCACAGGCATCACGCGGATGCGGGGGCAATGGGTTGAGGTGCTGGGCAAGCCATGCCTGCCGATGTTCCATCCCGCTTACCTTTTGCGCAACCCCATTGCCAAACGTGAGGCGTGGGCGGATTTATTGGAACTGAACGCAAGGTTGCGGGGATAGAATGAAACGCATTTTGGCACTTTTGGCGCTTTGGGTCGCGCCAGTAGCGGCTGATCCGCTAGAGCTCATTGATTATGAAGCTTTGTTCGCCGAAAATCCTGATCAGGTTACTACAGCCAGCGATAACCGCAAAGTGCTGCAAATGGGTGATATCGTTCTGTTGCGCGATCAGGCGGATGGGATCAGCTATACCGGCATTGATCAAAGCGGGCAGGGTGCTGTCGGTTGCTTTGTCAGTGTGTTGGCGTCATTGGAAAGCGCCTTGCAAGCCTGTGAGGTCACGTTGTCCCCAGAGCAAAAAGCGATCAGTGATGCCTACCGGGCAGAAGCGCTGGCCTTCTATGCCGAGAACGCCTTTCCGCGCGTTGAACTGGCCGAAGTGGCGCGCCGTTACGACGCATTAGTAGCGTCCGAAATTGAGATGTCGCGACCCTTTTGTTCTGACCTTTCGGTCGTCACTGACTTTTCCGACCGCTTGTTTGTAGATGAGACACGGGCTGAGGTTGAAGGGATGATGTCTATTCCGCGCTTGCCGGTCGCAAATCCCTGCTTATGAAAATCGTTGCCGCCTCTGATTTGCACTTGAATACCGATTGCCGCACTGCACTTTTGCACGCAGCGGCTGACGCTGATGTTGTGATTGCTGCAGGTGATTTTGCGCAAAGGCGCGAAGGCTTGGCAGATTACGTAGCACCGCTCGAGGCACTTGGCGATAAAGGTCTGTTCGTGCCGGGAAACAATGAAACCGATACCGAGTTACGCACTGCCACGTCGGTTGCAGTCCTGCATGGCGATTGCATCACACGATCTGGCATAACCTTCTTCGGGATCGGCTGCGCAATCCCGCCCTTGCCGCCGCTGCCCTGGGGCAGTTTTGATCTGACCGAGGATCAGGCGGGCGGCATGCTGGCAGACGTCATGCAGGTAGATGTGGTCGTCAGCCACTCGCCACCCTTGGGGCATTGCGACTACCATCAAGGCTTGCGCCGCAATTTGGGCTCCAAAGCGCTTTTACGCTTTGTTGAGCGTGTGCAGCCGCAGTTGTTCTTGTGTGGACATGTCCATGACAGCTGGGGTGCGCGGTCACTGGTCGGTCGAACTATTGTAGCAAATCTGGGCCCAGTCCCCGTTTCATTTGAGGTGGAAGTATGAGCCGTATCGACGAAACCATGGAATTTGTCCCTGTCCGTATTGCCGTACTGACGGTCAGCGACACGCGTCAGATGGCGGATGATCGATCAGGGCAAGTACTCGTCGACCGGATTGAAGGGGCGGGACACAAGGTTGCGGTGCGAAAAATTATTCGTGATGAGCGGACCGAAATAGCTGAACAACTGCGTGAATGGTGCGCGGATGAGGCAATAGACGTCGTGATCTCGACCGGTGGCACCGGATTGACCGGCCGGGATGTCACTGTCGAAGCTCATCGCGATGTCTATGAAAAAGAGATTGATGCTTTCGGAACGGTATTCACCATGGTCAGCATGCAAAAGATTGGCTCATCTGCCGTCCAAAGCCGTGCGACTGCGGGTGTCGCGCAGG
>ERZ1740072.418-NODE-418-length-17299-cov-6.022617_pt1 | contig 17299 bp, 18 predicted proteins | sample MGYA00581733_ERZ1740072 | MGnify/ENA primary metagenome ERZ1740072 (study PRJEB43018, sample SAMN04849741) | marine metagenome | isolation source: floating plastic debris | place: Pacific Ocean | collected 2008-08-30 | study: EMG produced TPA metagenomics assembly...
CGCGGGATCTTTACGGATGAATGTCAGAATGTTGAGCAAATCGACCCCGAAGACTCCTTTAACAATCCAAAGAGCCCTCGTACGCAGTTGTTCCTGAGCCAGATTCTCGGGCACTAAGGCACGTATGGCGGAGCTTGATCCGCCTTACCCCATCACCTCGCGCGGGATCGCGAAATCAATCGGCTGGCCTTCGCGCCAGCCGATGTCGTTCCAGCCCTCAGCATCAAACGTAACCACCGCAGTGGCGCATGTCGGGTAGTCGGCAAAACGCGGGTGGCGTGGCGGTTGTTCGACCAGCCTGTCGGCAAAGTCCGCGATGCCGGGATTGTGGCCGAGCATCAGTACAGTTGGCGCTGTCTGGTCGCGCAGGACATCCATCATTACTTCCGGCCCGGCGTGATAAAGCGTGCGGGTGAAACGGACCGGTACATCCAGTTGCAGTTCTGCAAAGGTTCGGCCGGTGCGGGTGCTGCTGGAGCTTATCGCTGTCTGAGGCTGATAGCCTTGCGCGCGTAACCAGTGACCCATCGCCTGTGCAGAGGCCTTGCCTCGACCGTTCAGCGGGCGGTCATGGTCTGCAAGGCCTGGGGCATCCCATTCTGATTTGGCGTGGCGCATAAGGATCAAGGTCAGGGTCATCCGCGAAAGGCTTTCATGTGAAATGCGCTTTGTGCATCCGGGCGGGCAAAGCGCTGACTGACTGGGCAGGCACGTCGCACATGGCAGCCCATTGTCATGCAGGCCTCCCCGCCAGACGTATCAAGATACGCCTTGCAGGCCGGGACATCGTAGGGTGCAGTCGCGCTCAACGCGTTGACAGGACAGGCAGAGATGCAGGGGCGGTCCTCACAAGTGTCACAAGGGCTTGGCCCAATAGCTTGGGCAGTTGTTGGTTGGGGCAGTGTCAACGCGCCCCTGATCGAGATCATCAGTCCTGCGGTATCGTGGACCATCATCCCGGTCGGGCTTTGCCAAAACCGGCCCGTTGCAAGCGCCCAGGCAATGAACGGGGCGTAGGGCGGTCCGTCCGAAGGAAAACTCGCTTCTGCCCCTATTTGTATCGCCAACGCGCCCAGAATTCGTTTTGACCAACGGTCTACCGGATCCTTTTGGGCGTCGTTGAATTCAGGGCTTGTGACGAAGATATTCCACCAGATTGCGTCGGTTCCAATCAAGACGCGGACACCGTCGCTTCCCATGACCATGAGGCCGTGCGGCGCGACAGCCTCATGAATTTCGGTCAGGGTCATTTCCGCGCAAACGGCAGGCTGAGGGACCAGCCCAGCCGAGCGGGGCGATCGTCCTGCCATTCCAGCCCAACTTCCATGTCGTCATGCCCTGCGCGGGGCTGCGCGATGTAAGTGCCGAACAGCTGATCCCAGATCGACAGGGCAAACCCATAGTTGCTGTCATGTTCATCGCGATGCACCGAGTGGTGTACGCGATGCATGTCGGGCGTGACCAAGACGCGGCGCACGATGGCATCGAGCCAAAGGGGCAGGCGAATGTTGGCATGGTTGAACATGGCGGTGCCATTCAGCATGATTTCGAACAGGATCACCGCCAGGGCAGCAGGCCCCAGCAGGTAGACAACGCCGATCTTGAGGATCATCGACAGAGCAATCTCGATCGGGTGGAAGCGGATGGCGGTGGTGACATCCATGTCGACATCGGCGTGATGGACCCGATGCAGCCGCCACAAGATCGGGACCTTGTGCGTGATCAGGTGCTGCGCCCAGATCACGAAATCCAGGATCAGGATAGCCGCGATCACTTCGATCCAACCGGGCAGGGCGAGCGCGTTGAACAAACCCCAGCCTTGCGCCTGCGCATCTACTGCTGCGCCAACAGCCAGCAAAGGCAGCGCCACGGCCATCAGCCGCAACAAAACTGTGTTGGCAATGGTGATGCCCCAGTTTGTTACCCAGCGCTGGCTGCGCTTTTGACTGCGCACCCGGCGCGGCGCGAGCGCTTCAGCCGCTGCCAGAATGGCAAAGAGGCCGAGGAAGATCGCCAGACGAATAGTTGCTTCGTTTTCCATAGGCCGAATGTATCCCGCCTGTGGCGGTGCGCAATGTGGCTGATAGACACGTTTGCTTTACCGCGGACGGATGATCGAACCGGCGCCGTGATTGGTAAAAAGTTCGAGCAAACAGGCGTTTGGCGCACGTCCGTCCAGAATAACGACGGCGCGCACGCCGCTGGCAATGGCATCCAGCGCGGTTTCGGTCTTGGGGATCATGCCGCCCGCAATCACGCCTTCTTCGGTCAGGGCGCGAATTTGATCGGCTGTAAGGTCGGTCACCACCTCTCCGGCTGCGTTCTTGACGCCCGAGACATCCGTAAGCAGCAACAAACGATCCGCCTTGAGCGCACCGGCAATGGCCCCGGCTGCGGTGTCGCCATTGATATTGTACGTCTCGCCATTTCGCCCTGCACCTAGCGGCGCGATCACGGGGATCATCGCCTTTTCAAACAGGGTGTTCAGGATGGACGGGTCCATCTGTGCCGGAGTGCCCACCAGGCCAAGGTCAGGGTTCGTCTGGTCACAGATCATCAGATTGGCATCCTTGCCGGACAGGCCCACGGCACGCCCGCCAGCGCGGTTGATCGCTTGGACGATGCGTTTGTTCACAACACCAGACAGCACCATTTCTACCACGTTCATGGTGGCGTCGTCGGTGACCCGTTTGCCGTTCACAAACTCGGACTGGATGTTGAGCCGGGTGAGCATGTCGTTGATCATCGGCCCGCCGCCATGCACCACAACCGGGTTCACCCCGACCTGACGCATCAGGACAACGTCGCTGGCAAAGCTTTCCATCGCTTCGTCACTGCCCATCGCATGCCCGCCCAGCTTGATCACCACGGTCGCGCCTGCATAGCGCTGCAAATAGGGCAAGGCCTGGCTCAAAGTGCGGGCGGTGGCGATCCAGTCTCGGTTCATGTCTTGGGGTTTCATCTGTTGATCACTGGTTGCGGGTTGGACCCTGTCTTGCCCGAGGGGCGTGCGCGGGCCAAGATATTTTGCACCCAGTTGCGGCCAGCATCAGACAAGCGTGGCGATTATGGCGCGCAACGTCGGGATACCATCGCCCTTTTCGCTTGAGGTCAGCACGAGCTCGGGAAAGGCGGCGGGGTGTTTGGAGAGGGCCGTGCGGGTTTGCTCCAGTACGCGATCACGGTCGGCGGCCTTGACCTTGTCAGCCTTGGTCAGCACGCATTGGAACGTCACGGCGGCGCTGTCGAGCAAAGACATGATTTCCTCGTCCACCTTTTTCACGCCATGCCGCGCGTCGATCAGGACAAAGGCGCGACGAAGGGTCTGGCGACCGGACAGGTATTGTTTCAGCAGTTTTTGCCATTTCTCGACCACGGGCAGCGGCGCATTGGCGTAGCCATAGCCAGGCAGGTCGACCAGATAGTGGCTGTCTTGTGCGGTGAAATAGTTGATCTCTTGCGTGCGACCGGGCGTGTTTGAAGCGCGCGCCAGACCCTTGCGGCCTGTCAGTGCGTTGATCAGCGTGGATTTGCCCACGTTTGAACGTCCGGCAAAACAGACCTCGAGCCGGTCGGCGGGGGGCAGGCCGGACATGGCTACGACGCCCTTCACGAATTCGGTTTCGCCGGCAAACAACAAGCGTCCGCGTTCTTCGGTTTGTGGATCAGGCGCCTCGGCGATGGGGAACGGGAGTTGCATCAGAGGAGTTCTGCCTTTGCTCCGACACTGAGGCTGCCGGAGGTGACAACTTCGGCGTAAACGCCAAAGTCCTGATGCCCGAAATGGGTGTTGAGCGTGTCGAGCGTGTCAGTGTCACGCACACCCGAAACCGGGTTGGTGTTGGTCACGGAGCAGCGTTTGATCCGCTCACGCACGCGCAAGACTGCGTCTCCAATGCGGATGTCGCGGCCTATCCATTCCAGTTCCGCCCAAGCTGGCGTGTCATCCAGAAAGATATTGCCGCGCCAGCGTTCCAACTCGATCGGGCTGTCCATCTTGGATGCAACGTCTGCGTGGCTCGCCGTATTCATGATCGAGACAGAAGCCAGCGGGCTGTCGGTCATCCCCCGGCCCGGTACACTGACAATCCCGGACGGCGTGCCGCGTTCTGGCGGGCAGAGCGGTGCAACCCAAGTCAGGAACCGTACGACATCATCGGCGTCATCCGGATGAAACGAAATGTCTTCAAGGTCGGCATGGCGCAATGAAACCTGGCGTGTTGTCTCGTCCAGCGTGGCCCATATCCCGGCCAGTCCGGGTGTGCGCGAGCCGATCATGAAATTGCGACAGGATATCCAAGCAGGGGATGCGACGTCGAATTTGGTCGCTTCATGCGTCACCGCCCACACCCGGTCCCAAGGCATGGTCTGCCCTTCAATCAGGGTCACCGCATCGATCTGTTCGCGCCCATGGCTCTTGATCGGATAGCGGTGGAGCGAGGCGACATGCATCGCTACTTACCGCCCTTTTTGGTCGGCGCTTTGGTCGAGTTTGCGGCATCCTCTTTGGCAGCTTTTTTAAAGCTACCTTTGATATTGCCCATGAGGTCGGGTTTGTACCCCTGAGAGCGCATAATCAGGTACTGCTGAGTGAAGGTGATCGTGTTGTTGGCGATCCAGTAGACCACGAGCCCGCTGGCAAACCCACCCAGCATGAACATAAACACCCACGGCATCCACGCAAAGATCATCTGTTGCGTGGGGTCTGTGGGCGCCGGGTTCAGTTTTTGCTGCAGCCACATCGAGATGCCCAGAAGGATCGGCAGGATGCCGATGAAGATCAACGCCATGATCGACGTGGGATCCGGGGCTTCGAGTGGTAGCAGGCCAAACAGGTTTAAGATGGAAGTTGGATCAGGTGCGCTCAGATCTTGGAAAGGCCCAAAAAACGGCGCATGACGCAGCTCGATCGTGACGAAAATCACCTTGTAGAGCGAGAAGAAGATCGGGATCTGAAGTAGGATTGGCAAACAGCCCGCAGCCGGATTCACCTTCTCCTTCTTGTAAAGCTCCATCATGCCTTTTTGTAGCTTTTGCTTGTCGTCGCCTGCGGCTTCTTTCAGCGCTTCCATCTGCGGCTGCAATTCCTTCATCTTTGCCATGGAGACGTAGGATTTGTAGGCCAATGGGAACAGGATCGCCTTGATCACAAGGGTCAGACCAATAATCGCCCAGCCCATGTTGCCGATGATAAGGTTCATTTCGTGCAGCAGCCAAAAGATGGGTTTGGTCAGGAAAAAGAACCAACCCCAGTCGATGCTGTCGATGAACCCTTCGACACCGCTGTTCTGGTACTCGCGGATGGCTTCCCATTCTTTTGCGCCAGCAAACAGTTTGGTGGTGACGCTGACCGTGGCGCCCGGTGCGATGTCTTGCGTGGGCAGGCGCGTTACCGCGCGGAACACGTCGGTACGCGGCGCATATGTCAGGGCCTGTTCAAAGCTGGGCACGCCTGTCGGGATGAGGATCGACTGCCAGAAGTGATCAGTGAACCCGATCCAGCCTTCTGCGACATCCGTGGTTACGATGGCCGGGCGGCCCCAATTCGGGTCCACATCGGCTTCGGGAATGTCATCCCAGTTGGTTTCGGCCAATTCGCCATTGGCCATGGCCACGGCACCTTCGTGCAGGATGAAGAAGTTGCGGATGTCTGTAGGAATTCCGTGGCGCGTGATCATGCCATACGGGGCGGCGCGCACAGCCGTGTCGCCGGTGTTTGTGACCGATTGAGTGACGGTGAAAAGATAGTCTTCATCGACGCTGATGTCACGGCGGAATACTTGCCCGGCACCATTGTCCCACTGCAACGCGATAGGAGCCGTGGGTGTCAGCGTGTCGCCTTCGACGAGTTCCCAAACGGTGTTCGGGTCAGGGACAGTGTCTGCTTCCAACCCACTGCCCGGTGCCCAGCCGTGCAGCGCGTAGTAGGCTCCGGCCGTACCAACGGGGGACAGCATGGTGACAATGTCGGCGTCCGGCTCAAGTGTTTCGCGGTAGTCCTTGAGGCACAGATCGTCCAGACGCCCGCCCGCAAGTGAGAGCGAGCCTCGCAGGCGGGCTGTGTCGATGGAAACGCGGGGTGCGTCTGCGGTCGGGTCCGCAGTCGCAGTGGCGGTTTGTGCGGCGGGCGCTGCCTCGCCGGCGATGGGCGGTGCCGGAACGGCGGCATCGTCACTGTCTGCAGTCGATGCCGCAGGTGGTGTGGCGTCCAGCGGGATTTCGGGTTCGGGTGGCGGGAACAGTACAAACCAGACCAGGAACACAAGGAAACTGAGCGCTGTTGCAAGAATAAGGTTCTTGTTCTGATCGTCCATCGGGGACTGCCACCTGCTGTCTGAAACGTTGGTCGGGTTCAACAGAGTGCAGGCCCAAAGGTCAAGCGGATTCGGCCCGATTTACGCTCTGAACACAGGGTATCCGGCGCTCGAACGTGATATCATTTCCTGACGAGGATGACGCCAAGCGCGCATTGCGCGCAAGGTCATGCAGCGATTGGCCTATAAGACCAGCAGCGCGCCCGGAGGTTCAGCTCCACTGGGATCAATTGGATCGCCGCAATGGAATGACCGGCGCTTCTTGCACCTTTGCGTCATGGGCGCGGATCCAGTCGAGTGTCTTTTCAAACGGCATAGGACGCGCAATGCCAAAACCCTGTACATAGTCGCAGCCCAACTGCGCAAGCAGCGCGTGTTCGCCCACGGTTTCAACGCCTTCAGCAAGGGTTTCGATGCCCAGACGTTCGGCCATTGTCAGAACGGCACTGATCATGCGCTGCTGTTCCGGGTCTCGATCAGCCTTCATCACAAAGGACCGGTCAATTTTGATGCGTCCAACGCCAAAGCGCCGGATCGCGGAGAGGGAAGCATGCCCGGTGCCAAAGTCGTCCAAATCAATGTGGCAACCCAGTTCATGCAGCGCATTGATGTTCAATGTGATCGTGTCGTCGAGTGTATCCGTGACCACCGTTTCGAGGATTTCGACAGCCAGCCGGTCCGGTGTCAGGTCGAAGCGGTCTAATTCCCAACTGATTTTTTCCACCAAGCGTGGGTTGTTGAGTTCAGAGCCGCTGAAGTTGACACCCACTTGTGGCACGTTCACTCCGGCAGCATCCCAGGCTTTGAGCGCGGTAAAGGTGTGATACATCATTACTTCGGCCAGTCTCTCCAGCAGTGCGGCCTCTTCAATGGCAGGCAGAAACTCAACCGGAGAGATTGCGCCGCGGACCGGATGTATCCAACGTGCAAGAGCCTCGAACCCGGTGACCTTCCCGGTGTCTGTGGAGATTTGCGGTTGGAACCATGGCTGGATTTGGCCCTGTTCCAGCGCTGCGGTAACTTCATCACGTAAGTCTGCGCGATTTTTCAAACGCGAATGCAGTTCTGCCGAATAGGCACGTACGGATGTGGGCCCGCGCCTTTGTGCTTCATTCAACGCGGCAAGGGCTGCGTTGATCCAGTCTTGACTGGTGGTGTCGGGCGCACGCGCTTGCAGGCAAAACCCAACGCATGTGGTGACGTACACAGTTGTTCCGTCTATCGCGATGGGCTCTTCAATCGCCTGCTGAATGCGTCCGCTCATCTGTATGCAGCTTTCAAGATCCAGATGTTTCACCGGGGCAAGGCAGATTGCAAACCGGCTATCGCCGATCCTGCTGATGACATCTGTGTCCCGTGAGACAGCGCTGAGACGTTGCCCCACCGCTTTGAGTACACGATCAACGGCGCCCGGTTCAAAACGCCCGGTCAACGTTGAGAAATCGTCCAACTCAAGCACAAAAACGGCGCTGAAGCGATCAGAGCCAATGACATCTTCTCGCACCGCACGCACCCTTTCACGAAAGGTGTCTGGTTCGACAAGTCCCGAAGTGGACAAGCGTGCAACGCGGCCTTTTACCAAATTGTCCAGTCCACCCAACACCATCCAAAGCATCGGGATAAGCAATGCAACGGCGACAAGTGTCGCCTCGCCCCCGACCCAGTATCCCGCCAGACAGATGGCCGGCACAAAAGCCAGCATTTGCGGGCCAGACAACGCTGCCACGAGTCTATCGCGAAATTCAGACAGGGAAGTCGGTGGGCGAAGGCGCATTTTAGGTCCTCTTGCGTGCAAAGCGCCAGCTTTTGACGCCAACCTTTGCTACGCCGCCTTCGTAAGCCGGTCTTTAACGCAACGCCGGAATGTCCTTCGAATTTTCGTCAATTGGGCCAGAATGAAGAGCAAGCCCCTGAAAATCAAACAGCTTTGGATCCAGCAGATGTGAGGGGCGCGCATTCATCAATGCACGGAACATCACCTGACGGCGACCCGGGCTGTTGGCTTCCCATCCATCAATGATCTGTTTGACCTGTTGGCGCTGCAAACCGTCTTGGCTGCCGCACAAATCGCAGGGAATAATGGGGTAGTTCATGGCGCGCGCGAACTTGTCACAATCAGCCTCTGCCACGTGCGCCAGCGGGCGATAGAGGAACAAATCACCTTCTTCGTTCACCAGTTTGGGTGGCATCGTCGCCAATCGTCCGCCGTGAAACAGGTTCATGAAAAACGTCTCAAGAATGTCGTCGCGGTGATGACCCAAGACAACCGCCGAACAGCCTTCCTCGCGTGCGATCCGGTAGAGGTTCCCGCGCCGCAAGCGTGAACAGAGCGCGCAGAACGTGCGTCCCTCCGGCACTTTGTCGACTACGATCGAATAGGTGTCCTGATACTCGATCCGGTGTGGTACGCCCATGCGCTCAAGGAATTCAGGGAGGACAGTGGCCGGAAACCCTGGCTGGCCCTGATCGAGGTTGCAGGCCAGTATGTCGACCGGCAAAAGACCGCGCCATTGCAGCTCGTAGAGCACGGCCAAAAGCGTGTAGCTGTCCTTGCCCCCCGACAGGCAAACCAACCATTTTTGGCGCGGTGCGTCTGCATCGACCATGCCATATTGTTCAATCGCCTCACGCGTGTTGCGCACAATGCGCTTGCGCAGCTTCTTGAACTCAGTCGTGCCGGGCGCACCTGCGAAAAGTGGATGGATATCGTCGCTGTCGTCTAACATTGGGGCACCTGTTGCTGGGCATGACCGCTCTATACCACGGGATTGGTGAACCAAAAGGGGCAGGGGCCCGTATCCCTCACAGCTTTGAAGGGATTTCATAATGTTGCGTATCTTTCTTGTGCTGGCCATCGGTCTGATGGCCGCGTGCACCGGCAAACCCGCTTTGGACGATGCGCAGTTGTCAGAGCGAAAACTGAACCTCGAAGAGTTCTTTGACGGGCAAGTGCTGGCCTATGGTCAGTTTCAGGATGTGTTCGGCACCGTCCGTCGTCGTTTCGATGTTGAGATCAATGGGACGTGGGATGGGCAAACCCTGACGCTGGTTGAGGATTTCGTTTACGAAGATGCCAGCACAGAACAGCGCGTCTGGACCCTGATCAAGACCGGAGATGACACTTGGCGGGGCACGGCCCCTGGCGTGATCGGTGAGGCGACAGGCGAAGAACGCGGAGATACGTTTAACTGGCAGTATGAGATCGATTTGCCTGTGCCGGACGGCACGCTGCGCGTGACCTTTGATGACTGGATGTGGTTGCTGAGCGAAGATCGCTTGCTGAACCGGGCCTATATGAAGCGCGCAGGTATCGACATTGGTGATGTGATCATCACCTTTGAAAAGCAATAGTCAGGGATCGTCCCGTTCCGGCACTGGATCATACCCTGTCCCACCCCATGGATGGCACCGCCCGATCCGACGCACAGTCAGCCAACTCCCTTTGAGCCCGCCGTGTTTCTTGAGTGCCTCCATCGCGTAGGCGCTGCAGGTGGGTTGATATCTGCAATTGGTACCGACCCACGGCGAAAGCACGAGACGATAGGCGCGCACGGGCAGCGACAGAATGAACGCGAGCGGCGTCACGTCGCGCGGCTCAGAGCGTCGCGCAGGTCATCAAGCATCATATCGAAGGGTCGGTTGGCCGTCACCTCGGCACGCCCGATCAGCACGTAGTCCGTCCCGGCCGTTCCGTGTACGGGCAAGACGAGGCGGGCGATCTCGCGCAAGCGGCGCTTGGCCCGGTTGCGGGCAACGGCGTTACCCACTTTCTTGGAACAGGTGAAGCCGACGCGGATCATGTCATCCTCGTCGCGGGGGCGGTACTGCAAGACAAAACCGGGGGTCACAACCCGCTTGGCCCGCGCCGCACGCAAGAAGTCCGCGCGTGCCGTGAGGGTTTCTAAACGAAAGAAACCCGCCGGAGGCATGCCTTGTCCAACTGTCTCGTTGGGCAAAGGGGCCTCGGGCGGGATCATTTTGAAACCTGTGGGGGCGCGTTTATGCGCTGAGCGACTTCCGACCGCGGGCGCGGCGGGCGTTCAGGATTTTGCGGCCAGCTTTGGTTGCCATGCGCGCACGGAAACCGTGACGCCGCTTGCGCACGAGGTTGGATGGTTGAAAGGTGCGTTTCATCGCTTTGGCTCCGGATCTATTGGCCTATGTCCCGCAGATTCGGGGGCAGGCAGTATTCGAAGCCCGTCCTCTAAAGCGCGATAGGGGGCAAGTCAAACCCTTGCGGGCCAAAAAGTCGTGCTCTTGCAACAAACCCGACGGCAGGCCCTGCCAAATGTTTCACTTTGGGGGTGAAACCAGCACTTCCGTTCAACGGCGCGTGAAGGACCTGTTTTCTGGGGTGTCGCACACACAGTTTCACGGCACAACAGCCCTAACATACGGGGCTGAGCGATGTGCGATGATGAAAAGGAAGACAAAATGTCCGATACCAGCCAGCCCAACAGCAGTGGTTTGATGCGCAAACTGCCTCTGATCATCATCCTGTGCGTGGCCGCCATCGGGGCTTTTACGCTCAAGGACTACCTGAACTTTCAGACGCTGGCAGATAATCGCGAGGCCTTGCTTGGCTTTCGCGATGCAAATTATGCGCTGACGGTGCTGGCCTTTGTTGGTTTTTACGCAGCGATTGTCGGGTTTTCCCTGCCGGGTGCCGCCGTCATGACCCTAACGGGCGGTTTTCTGTTTGCTACATTCCCCGGTGCTCTTTTCAATGTCATCGGGGCCACACTTGGGGCCATCGCAATTTTTCTAGCTGCCCGTTGGGGTTTGGGCGAGCGGCTGGCGGCCAAGATGGACACCGGTGACGGGCTGATCAAAAAGATCAAGGCTGGGATCGATGATAACCAGTGGTCGATGCTGTTTCTGATCCGTCTTGTGCCTGCAGTTCCTTTCTTTGTCGCCAATCTGGTACCTGCGTTGGTGGGTGTGCCGCTCAGCCGGTATGCGATTTCGACATTTCTGGGGATCATCCCGGGGGCCGTTGTTTACACCTCAGTCGGTGCAGGACTGGGTGAAGTCTTCGATCGGGGCGAGACGCCCAATTTGGGCATCATCTTTGAACCTGCCATCCTCTTGCCGATCCTTGGCCTGTGTGCGCTTGCCGCACTGCCTATGGTTCTCAAGGCAGTTCGCGGCAAACAGGGAATCTGAAGCACATGAAACGGATCAAGACAGATATTCTGGTTATAGGTGCCGGTTCGGGTGGTTTGTCCGTCGCGGCAGGGGCCAGCCAGATGGGCGCAGATGTTGTCTTGCTGGAAGGCCACAAGATGGGGGGCGATTGCCTGAACTACGGCTGCGTGCCCTCCAAAGCGCTGATTGCCAGTGCCAAAGCGGCCTACGGGCAAAGCCACAGTGATGTTTACGGTGTGGCTAGTGTTGCCCCACGGGTCGACTACGCGGCGGCCAAGGACCACGTGCAGGGTGTTATTGAACAGATAGAACCTGTGGATTCGCAAGAACGGTTCGAAGGGTTTGGGGTCAATGTGATCCGGGAGTTTGGCCACTTTGTTTCGGACACCGAGGTGCAGGCAGGCGATACGACGATCACTGCGCGACGTATCGTAATTGCCACTGGATCCAGCCCTTTGGTGCCACCAATCGACGGGATCGACACGGTTCCCTACTTGACCAATGAAACCCTTTGGGAGTTGCGCAAACGGCCAGACCATTTGCTGATAATCGGTGGTGGCCCGATCGGGATGGAGATGGCGCAAGCGCATGTCCGCCTTGGGTCTGAAGTCACAGTTATCGAGGGCGCAAAAGCGCTGGGCAAAGACGATCCGGAGATGGCAGAGATCGTGCTGGACAATTTGCGCGGCGAGGGGGTCGAGATTGTTGACGAGGCCAAAGCGTCACGGATCGAAAACGTGGATGGTAAAGTGACAGTGCACACAGAAGATGGACGCAGCTTTATCGGTTCTCATCTGTTGGTTGCCGTTGGCCGGAAATCAAATACCGGAAGTCTGAAGCTTGATGCCGCCGGTATCGAGACAACGCGCAGCGGCGTTAAGGTCGACGCCTCGTTACGCACGACCAACAAGCGTGTCTACGCCATAGGCGATGCGGCGAGCGGTCTGCAATTCACCCATGTTGCGGGCTACCATGCCGGGGTCATCATTCGCTCGATGCTGTTCGGACTACCGTCCAAAGCCAAAACGACCCATATTCCCTGGGCCACCTATACCGACCCGGAACTGGCCCAGGTCGGGTTAACCGAAGCACAGGCGCAGAAAGAGCATGGCCAAAAGCTGGAAGTCGTCCGCTTTCACTATGAACACAACGACCGGGCCATCGCCGAGCGCAAAACCAAAGGTCTGATCAAGGTCATGGTGGTCAAAGGCCGTCCCGTCGGTGCCTCTATCGCCGGATACCAAGCAGGCGAATTGATCAACCTCTGGGCACTTGTGCTGGCCAACAGGATGAAGATGAGCCAGGTCGCCGCTATGGTCGCCCCGTATCCCACCATAGGCGAGGTCAACAAACGGGCGGCCGGGGCCTATTTCAGCCCCCGCCTCTTTGAAAGTGATCTGGTCAAACGGGTGGTGGGGCTTGTGCAGCGCTTCATTCCCTGAACAGATTAGCTTATGTTGAATTCCCTCTCTGGCCGCTTTTTGATCCTCACGACGATTTTCGTGATGTTGGCCGAAGTACTAATCTTTGTGCCCTCCATCGCACGGTTCCGCGAGGACTACCTTCAGAACCGGTTGGAGCGGGCGCAGATCGCATCCCTTGCCCTGCTGGCAGATGACATGATCGACAGTGAACTAGAGGCCGAGTTGCTCGAAAACGCGGGTGTGTTCAACGTGGTGCTCCGTCGGGATGAGGTGCGGCAGCTTATGCTGGCCACCCCGATGCCGCGCCCGATTGATGCGACGTATGATTTGCGCGACGGCACTGCCATGGTGCTGATCCGGGATGCGATGATGCGGCTGGCCGAACCGGAAAACGAGGTGATCCGCGTGATCGGGGCGCCTGTGCGCGAGGCCGGGCTGCTGATTGAGATTACGGTGGAAACAGAGCCACTGCGCATGGCCATGATCGATTACGGAATTCGGATTCTGATCTTGTCGGCGGTGATTTCCATCGTGACTGCTTTCCTCCTGTTCATCGCAGTCCGTGCGATCATCGTGAAACCCATCCGTGGTGTTGTGGGGCATATGCAGCGTTATGCTGCCGCCCCTGAGGACGCACGCCGGATAATCACGCCGAATGCTGGTGTGACCGAACTGCGCGAAGCTGAAGAGGCCTTGCGGGCCATGCAGACCGAGCTGATCGCGGCCTTGCGCCAGAAGGACCGTTTGGCGCAACTGGGATCGGCGGTGTCCAAGATCAGTCACGACTTGCGCAACATTCTGACCTCCGCACAACTCTTCACCGACCGCATTGAAAGCTCCGAAGACCCGCTGGTGCGGCGCATGGCCCCCAAGCTCGTGGGCTCTATCACCCGCGCCGTTCACCTGTGCGAAAGCACTCTGGCCTTCGGCAAGGCAGAGGAACCCAGTCCTACACTCACAATGCTGACGCTGGATGATATCGTCGCGGACGTCCTCGATAGTGAGCGGTTGGCTGTGGGTGACAACGATTTGTCGCTTAGCGAAAACATCCCGCCGATGTTCACACTGCGCGCAGATCCTGAGCAACTGTTCCGGGTGATCTCTAACCTTGTGCGCAATGCACGTCAGGCGATTGTGGCCAGCGGAAAACCGGCTGAAATCAATGTCTCGGCATATGAAGACGACGATAACTGGTGGATTGAAGTAGCAGATACGGGACCTGGTTTGCCGAAACGCGCACAAGAGCACCTATTCACGCCGTTTCAGGGTGGGGTCAGCAAGGGCGGTACTGGCCTTGGCCTCGCCATCGCGTCCGAATTGATCCGCGCACATGGTGGGGCGCTGGAACTGGATCGTACTGGACCGACGGGCACAGTCTTTTCCATCCGGCTGCCCAAGGGCGACGGTATTTGAAATTCGTGGCCGCTTTGACCCATTAAGCCTCTTGCAAAGCCGCTGCCACAAGACTAAACCGCCCGCCAGTGGACCGATAGCTCAGCTGGATAGAGTACCTGACTACGAATCAGGGGGTCGGGGGTTCGAATCCTCCTCGGTCCGCCACTACCACATTTTTGCTAGTTTGATTGGGTCGCCTTGGGCGGCTTTTTTGCTTTGTTTTGCCGGGATTGAGGGCGCTCATGCTTGATCTTGAGTTTCTTTCGATGGTGCCTATATTTGTTTCTTGAGTGGTACGGAAAGTGGTATTTTGAATGGCCCTGTCTGGCAAGCTGACAAAGAAACTGGTCGAGAACCTTGGCGCTGGGCGGCACGGCGATGGTAACGGGCTTTATCTGGTCGTTGATCCGTCCGGCGCGAGGCGCTGGATTGTGCGTGTTGTCGTCAAAGGGGCCAAGAACAAAAAGGGCGCGCCACTACGCACCGACTTTGGCCTTGGCGGTGCGGATATTGTCACGATCAACCAAGCGCGCGAACGGGCGCTGGAATATCGTCGCATGGCCAAGCAAGGTTTGAACCCGCGTTTTAATGCCAAACGCGATATCCCGACCTTCCAAGAGTTCGCGCAACAGGTCCACATCGACCGGATGCCGACTTGGAAAAACGCCAAGCATGGCCAGCAATGGATTAATACATTGCGCGACTATGCTTTCCCTAAGATTGGGCGGATGCCACTAGACAGTATTGACCAGCCCGAGGTGATGATGTGTCTTGCCCCAATCTGGACCGAAAAGCACGAAACCGCGAAACGATTGGCGCAACGGATCAAGGCAGTTCTGGACGTGGCACGCTCGAAAGGTTTCCGGGAAGGTGAGAACCCCGTCACTGCGATTAAGGATGCGGGCGCGCTGCCTAAGGTGAAGGCCAAGGTCAAACATCACAAGGCAATGCATTGGCAGGACGTCCCGGCCTTCTATGCCAACCTCAAGATGCGTGATGCGATGGCGGCAAAGGCGCTGATGTTCACTTGTCTGACCGGTTCACGGACGGGCGAAGTACTGGGCCTGCGCTGGGAAGAGATCGACTTTGATGCGCGCCTTTGGACCTGTCCAGCGACCCGTATGAAGACGGATCAGGCTCACCGCGTGCCATTGACGGACGAAATGCTGGCGATCATCAAGCCATTGAAGGCGATGCAGTCTGAGTATGTGTTCGAGGGGCAGAAACGGCATAAGCCGTTGTCAAACATGTCGATGCTGATGCTGTTGCGGCGGATGAAGGTGGAGGGTGTCACGGTGCATGGCTTCCGTTCGACCTTCCGCGATTGGGCGTCCGAAGTGGCCAATGCGCCGCGTGAGGTGGCGGAAATGAGTTTGGCGCACCAAGTGGGGTCGGACGTTGAGCGGGCTTATGCGCGGTCTGACTTGCTGGATAAACGACGAGTGCTGATGGAGAGGTGGTCGAATTTTGCCGCCAAGACCAAGGGTGACGTGATCCATCTGATAGCCGGGAAGAAAAAAGAAATGCTGTAAGGCCTCACGGCACCGACCTTTCAAGCTTTTGCTATCCGTTCCGACATGAAATTAATCTGGATTGAAATGCTGAAAGGGGCTAGCTACCCTTACCTTTATGTCAGAAAAATCTCTGGAAGATCAGATCGACGAGGTCCTTGATGAATTGATTGGACCGGGCAACGCTCTGTCCGGGACCGGTATTTTGGGCTCCTTTCTTCCCCGCCTTGACGTGTCACGACCCAACATCCACGACAGCAAGAAAGAATTCTTGAAAGAGAAAAACACCGTCGAAGCCGTCGTCAACAGTCTGGAGATAACATTCAAGCAGTTGCTCGGAGAAAAGGACGATGCGGCGCATTCCGATATGGTGTTCCGCCTTCGGGCGGTTGTCGATGCCGGTGGGAGGAAGAGGCTTCGTGGCAAGGCCACGGAAAGTGGAAGTGAACTTGCGTTGAAGAACATTCTGGAGACGGGGTTCTATTACAATTTTCTGTTCGTCGTACTTGAAGGCCTTTCTGTTTACAAAGAGAGGCTTAAGGAGCTGAAGGAACAGGAGGTAGAGTTTTGGACCGTGTCTAATCGACCCCCAAATTACTATGCTAGAACCATCGCGGTCCGCCTCGCGCGGCTCTATGCCAAGGCGAAGAGACAGAAGCCCACATTCGGCATCTCAAGAGAAGGCAATTATCCTTCGACGGAATTCGGTCGATCATTGGAACAGATATTTTTGATACTCGGCATCAAGGCATCAGTGAAGAATGCGGCGGTGTGGGCCATTGACCAATTGACCGAAGACGACTGGAGTCCCGGTTACAACGCTCTCGCGATGGGCTCGCTACTTGGTGCACCAAATCCAAATCCGTCCAGAACTACGCGGAATGCCCTTTTGGAGGCGTTGGAAAAAAGGTCGCTGGATTAAGGCCTTATTGGGCGACGCAATCGACCTTTCATGGTTTGTTCTCAAGTCAATCCAGACGTGTTTTGGTGCACCCAGTCCAACAAAAAAGGATTGGGACAATGGCAAATCTATTCGAGCAAAACCGAAACTACGTTCTTGGCGACGACGAGCTGAACCTCATTGGCGACCGGGACAAACTGGCGCAATGGCGTCACAAAGGCATGGGGCCAGCGTTTTATCGCTTGGGACGCAAAATCATCTATCGCGGCGCGGACTTGAATGCATGGGCAGATGCCCAGCGCGTAGAGCCTGTTAAAACGGGGCGCACCTGATGGCAAAGCGCGGCTCAACTCGCAAAATCAGAAAACACCGCTTGTATACCTATCAGGAAGCTGGCGATGCGCTGGGCTTCACCGCGCACACTACGCGGTCTTGGTGTTCGGCGGGTTTGCGAGTGATGCGCGCTAGCGTTCCACACTACATTCTGGGCGCTGATCTGATCGCCTTCTGCGAACAGAGAAAGGCCAAACGCTCCGCGCCGCCGAACATGGATCAGATGTATTGCTTCACGTGCAAAGAGCCACGCAAGCCGCTGTGGGGCATGGT
>ERZ1740072.419-NODE-419-length-17299-cov-4.705405_pt1 | contig 17299 bp, 14 predicted proteins | sample MGYA00581733_ERZ1740072 | MGnify/ENA primary metagenome ERZ1740072 (study PRJEB43018, sample SAMN04849741) | marine metagenome | isolation source: floating plastic debris | place: Pacific Ocean | collected 2008-08-30 | study: EMG produced TPA metagenomics assembly...
CCTGGTTTCGTATCAGGGTGTCCTTCTGGCCGCTGGTCTTTGCCTACATGGTGCGTTTTCTGTCCGCCGCACTGGGGGCCTATGTGGGGGGGCAGGCGCGGGTGCATGCGAATATGGACGCGGCCAGCCGGTCGCTGGGGCAGGGGCCGCTTGCCACGCTGCGGCGCATTCACCTGCCGATCCTGACGCCGAGCCTGCTGACCGCGCTGCTGATCGTCTTTGTCGATGTGATGAAGGAACTGCCCGCAACGCTGATCATGCGCCCGTTCAACTATGACACGCTCGCGGTGCAGGCCTATCGGCTGGCGTCAGACGAGCGTCTGGCGGGCGCTGCGGTGCCCAGCCTTGTGATTGTGGCGGTCGGGCTGCTGCCGGTGATCCTGATCTGCCGTCAGGTGGGCCGGCGTTAGGACGTGCAGGGATCAAGCGGCAGTGTCGCGCTGCCGCTTGCGTCAAACAGAGCGGTCAGACCGTCGGCGCGTAATGTGGCCCCGACCATTTCCGAACCATCCACGGTGATCTGCCGCCCGCTGGTCGTGTCGTCGATATCGACGGTAAAGGCGCGCACCTCGCCCGGTTGCCATGCATCCATCGACACGGTCAGGGCCGTATCGCCGTCGGTCACGTCCGAGGTTTGGGCCGCGCCCTGCACCCATTCCAGCGGCTGGAACACGTCCACACCCGCCCCGGCGGCGGTGATATCAAAGATCAGCCCGGCGGGTGCCGTGCCCAGATCGATCACCAACTGCGTCGGGCCCAGCGCACAGGCACCCTCGTAGGTCAGCGTGAACCGATCCTTGGGCGCGCCATCGCGAAACTGCACGGTGACCCCCGCCATGGCGGGCAGGGCGAGGGTGGAGGCGAGGCAGAGGGCGATCAGGCGCATGGGCTTTGGTCCTTTCATTTGAGCCATGACCTAGCGGTGCCCGAGGCCCGGACAAGGTCAGCTGCCGCCAATCTTGTCCTGCGTCCGGGTGTCAAAGTCCGCCGCATCGTGGCGATTGTGCAATTGCAACTCGGGCTCGCCAAAGGCGCGGTTGACCATGCGGCCGCGCAGTGTCGCGGGACGTGCGTCGATCTTTTGCGCCCAGGCCATCACGTTTGTGTAGCTTTCCACATCGAGGAATTCAGCCGCCGAATAGAGCCGCCCGAGGCACAGTTGACCGTACCACGGCCAGATCGCCATATCTGCGATGGAGTAGTCATCGCCCGCAATATAGGGGCGTTCCGCCAGTTCCCGGTCCAGCACGTCAAGCTGGCGCTTGGCCTCCATCGCGTAGCGGTTGATGGGGTATTCGTATTTCTCCGGCGCGTAGGCATAGAAGTGGCCAAAGCCGCCGCCCAAGAACGGCGCGGACCCCATTTGCCACATCAGCCAGTTCAGGACCTCGGTGCGGGCAGGGCCGTCCGAGGGCAGGAAGTGGCCGAATTTCTCGGCCAGATGGATCAGGATCGACCCGCTTTCGAACACGCGCAGCGGGGTGTCGCCGGAGCGGTCGACAAGGGCGGGGATCTTGGAATTGGGGTTGGCGGCGACAAAGCTGGAGCCGAACTGATCACCCTCGCCGATGTCGATCAGCCAGGCGTCGTATTCCGCGCCCGTCTCTCCTGCGGCCAGCAGTTCCTCGAACAGCATGGTGACCTTGACCCCGTTGGGCGTGGCCAGCGAATAAAGCTGGAACGGGTGCTTGCCCACGGGCAGGTCCTGTTCCTTTGTTGCCCCGGCGATGGGCCGGTTGATGGAGGCGAACTTGCCGCCGCTGCTTTGGTCCCAGGTCCATTTTGCGGGCGGTGTGTAGGTCGGGTCGCTCATGTCTGCGCCTTTCTTGGGTGCGGTTGGGGCATAGGTAAGGGCGCGCGGGCGGCCTGCAAGCGTCTGAGGCGTGTGCATCTTTGCACGCAAGACTGCGCGCAACGAAAAAGGCCGCCCCGGATCGGGACGGCCTGTGGATGCGTTACGCTGATACGGCTTAGCCCTGGCGGGCTTTGAACCGGCGCTGCGTCTTGTTGATGACGTAGACACGGCCCTTGCGACGCACAACACGGCAATCACGGTGCCGGTTCTTGAGCGAGCGGAGCGAGTTGCGAACCTTCATGGCGCTTCTTCCCTTTTGCGATGGCGCGAAGCAGCGCCGGGTTGCGTTCTGGCACCTCGGTGCCGGTGTGACGTGCCGCGCGGGGGTGCCCCGGTTGGCGGAATGAGAGTGGTGGGCGATACAAGGATCGAACTTGTGACCCCTTCGATGTCAACGAAGTGCTCTACCGCTGAGCTAATCGCCCACTCTGACCAGCGAAAACAACGTTGCCTGCGTGATAAAGCGGTCGCCCACAATAAAAGCAGGCGCGGAAATCCGCGCCGGGTGAGGGGTGCTATAAAAGGAGTCGGAACAGGGATCAAGGGCTTTTGGCTTTGTGAACACATGGGCTATGTTCCTGCGCAGAGGAGAGCGCATGCCCAAGGTTGCCTACGAAGTTCTACACCCGGAAAAACGCAGCAGCTGCGTCGTGTTCGCGTCGCCGCATTCCGGGCGTGACTATCCGGGCAGCTTTGTGCGCACGACGCTGCTGGATGAAAAGACGATCCGGTCGTCCGAGGATGCTTTTGTCGACCAGCTGTTCGACACGGCACCGCGATACGGTGCCCCCTTGTTGACGGCGGGCGCGCCGCGCGCCTTTGTCGATCTGAACCGCTCTGCCGATGAGCTGGATCCGGCCCTGATCGAAGGGGTGCGCCGTCAGGGACACAATCCGCGTGTGGCCAGTGGCCTTGGCGTGATCCCGCGCGTTGTGGCCAACGGGCGGTCGATCTACCGGGGCAAACTGCCCATGACCGAAGCGGAACGGCGCATATCGCTGTATTGGCGGCCCTATCACCAGATGCTGCAAAAGCTGCTGGATGGCGCATTCCAGAGCCACGGGCAGGCGGTGCTGATCGATTGCCATTCGATGCCGCATGAGGCGATGGACGGGATCGCCCGCACCGGCGTCAAACGCCCCGATATCGTTTTGTGCGACTGGTTTGGTGCGGCAGCTTCGTGCGCGGTGGTGGATGTTGTCGAGGACGCATTTGCCAGCGCGGGGTTCACGGTGGCGCGCAATGCGCCCTTTGCCGGGGCGTATATCACGCAGGCCTATGGCCGCCCGTCGCGGCACCAGCACGCCATTCAGGTCGAGATTGACCGCGCGCTGTACATGAACGAGCGGCTGATCCAGCCCAATGCGGATTTCGACGCCGTTCGGCAGCGGTTGCAAACGGTGATCGCCGACATCTCGCGCATCGGTCAGACCCGCGTTCCGCTCGCGGCGGAGTGACGTCAGCGGAGCGCGCGGCCCTTCATGATCGCATCGGACCCGAACCGCGCGCGGATGGCGTCGGTCGCCCGCTCCGCCTCGCCACGCTTTTGCGCATCAGGGTCCAGCAGGTCGCCCGCGGCCGCCGCGTCTTCGGCCTTGGACAGGTCGCTGATGCCGCAACCCAGCAGGCGGAAGGGCCCTTCGTCCTGCACCTGATCAAAGAGCGCGCGGGCGGTGCGGTAGATCGTGTCGGCCAGTTGTGCCGGTTCGCGCAGGGATACCCGCCGCGTCAGGGTTGAATGGTTGTGCCGCTTGAGTTTGAGCGTCACGACACGGCCCGCCTGCCCCTTGGCCTTGGCGCGGTCCGAGACTTTTTCGGCCATGCGCCATAGGTGCCCGTCGAGGATGTGCGGATCGGCGGTGTCCTCGCCGAATGTCGTTTCGTTGCTGATGGATTTCATCGGCGCGTTGCGCGTCACCTGCCGGCGGTCCTGCCCGCGCGCCAGATGATACAGCCGGTCACCCATGGAGCCGAAGCGCGCAACCAGATCCGTCTGATACCAGCGCAGCAGGTCGGAAAACGTCCGAATGCCCGCCTTGTCGAGCGACGCCTGCGCCGCGGGGCCGATGCCCCAGATCAGGCGCACGGGCTTGTCGCGCAGAAACGCGGCGGTGTCGCCCTCGCCTATCACCGAAAACCCGTGCGGCTTTTCGAGGTCCGAGGCGACCTTGGCCAGAAACTTGTTGTGACTAAGCCCGATGGAGCCGGTGATCCCCAGCTCATCCCGCATGGTGCGCACCAAGCGCGCCAGCATCACCGCAGGCGGTTTGCCATGCAGCCGCGCAGTGCCGCGCAGATCAAGGAACGCCTCGTCCAGCGACAGTGGCTCGATGGCGGGGGTCAACTCTTCCATCAGCGTGCGGATGGCGCGACTGACCTCGGCATAGACGTCCATGCGGGGCTTGATGATCACCGCGTCGGGGCAGAGCTTGAGCGCCTGGAACATCGGCATGGCCGACCGCACGCCCCGGATGCGCGCCACGTAGCAGGCGGTGGAGACAACACCGCGCCGCCCGCCCCCGATGATCACAGGCTTGCCCTCGAGGCCGGGATCGTCCCGCTTTTCCACCGAGGCATAGAACGCGTCGCAATCCATGTGGGCGATGCCGAGGTCGAACAGTTCGGGATGCTGCACGATCCGCGGGCTGCCGCAGGCGGGGCAACGCCGTTCGGCATCGAATTCGGTCAGGCAATCGCGGCAGAGGCTGGGCATGGGCAGACAAAGTGGCTAGGCCATCCGAGTGTAGCGCAGCGGACGGAGAATGAACACATGGGCCAACGTGTGATCGGGGCGAAACTGGCGCTGTTTGTCGGTGACAGGCTGGCCACGTTGCAACGGGATGACACACCCGGCCTGCGCTGGGCCGGGCACTGGGACCTGCCCGGTGGCGGGATCGAGCCGGGCGAGACCCCGCTCGACTGTGCCTTGCGCGAAACGCACGAAGAACTGACGCTGACCGTACAGCCCGCGGCGGTTATCTGGGGGCGGGACTATGGCACCAGCAGCGGAGACATCTCCTGGTTCTTTGCCGCGCATGTCCCGGCGGCCCGGGAGGCGGAGATCGTGCTGGGCGACGAAGGGCAAGGCTGGCGGCTGATGGCGGTGGCGGATTTTCTCGACGACGCGCTGGTGGTGCCGCAGTTCAAACCGCGGCTGCGCGATTACCTCGCGGGTGTGCGCAGCGTCCATACAGAGGTCTGGAGGTAGAAAGGCCCCCCGCGGGAGGGCGGGGGGAGGTGACGAACCTCAGGAAGAGCCGGTCCGTCGGGGAGTATCACCTGACATACTAGTTACCACCACACCGGGAGTTTTCACAGTCAGGATTCCCTGACCCTCCGATATGGTGTGGTCTGTTGCGTGGAAACCACAACCTGTTGATCCACAGACACATGTGGACAAGCGCGGCTTTGCGTTTCGATTCAACGGTTTGGAGCGGTTGCCTGCGGGCTTTGCAGCTCTGTCAGGATGCGGTCGGCTGCATCGCGTGGCGACGGTGATTGCCAGATGGGACGCCCGACCACGATGTGATCCGCCCCGTTTGCGATGGCCTGCGCCGGGGTCGCGATGCGTTTCTGATCGCCCAGATCGGCACCCACGTGTCGCACACCGGGCGTGACGATCAGCCGGCCCTCGGCCTCCGGCAGCGCCCGGATCGCGGCCGCCTCGTTCGGCGAGGCGATAACGCCGTCTGCCCCGGCCTCGAACGCGCGGGCGGCACGATCGGGAACAAGGTCGGAGATCGCACCGGGTTTGATCAGGCTGTCATCCAGATCCTTGCGGTCAAGCGAGGTCAGGATTGTCACGGCGAGAATCTTGAGGTGACTGCCCGCCGCCCCTGCCTTGGCGGCGCGCACCACATGCGGGTCGCCATGCACGGTGAGAAAGTCGAGATCGAACTGCGCAATCCCGCGTACCGCCGCCTCGATCGTTGCACCGATGTCGAACAGCTTCATGTCCAGAAAGATGCGCTTGCCATGTTCGCCCTTGAGCTCATTGGCCAGCGCAAGGCCACCGCCGGTCAGCATCCCCAGCCCAATCTTGTAAAAGCTCACGCTGTCGCCCAGCGTGCGGGCGAGTTCCAGCCCGTCAAGCACGTTGGGCACGTCCATTGCCACGATCAACCGGTCATCCGTCATGCGCCATCCCCCTTGCTGTTGCGGGGTCATACGGCAGCGGTGCTGCGGCGTCCATTGCGCAAAAAAAGCCCGGATGCGAGGGAAAGCATCCGGGCCAGGGATCAGAGACCAGCAGGCAGGCACCGTCTCTGGGGTCCGGCGCGCGGGGCCTGCACGGGGGGGACAATTATGTGCAGGGCGTCGCGCGCGGGAAATCTGTGGTGTCAGGCGGCGTGCGGTTGGCCCGCAACCAGACGGTCGACAATCAGCTTGCGCCATGTGGTCGCGCGGCCTGCGCGTTGGGCCGGCGTGGCAGTGGGCAGCCGCGTGGCGTCGGCACGGCCGCGCGCGTGGCGGCGCAGGGCCTGCGTGACGAGGCCGTCGGCGGCGTCCGCGAATTCCATGGTAATCGGCGCGTCGATGGCGCAGGCATAGCTGCGGGCGCCGGTCCGGTCGTGCACGGTCACGCGCGCTTCGAAAGACTGTGTGGCGGCGTTGTAGATCACATCGCTCAGTTCGAGGGGTACAGTCTGCATTTGGGTCACCTGAATTTTGTGGTTCTGCTCTTGTAACGAGGAAGGTGGGCAGTTTATTCGCCGATAAAAAGGGTTGGGCGGTGTCACGCCCCTTCACGGATTCGCGCGTTCTGTGCGGGTGCGTATGTGTCTGGGCCACGTAAGGCTCTGTAAAGTTTGAATTTTTCACACAAGTACGACCTGCGGATTTGGCTTGGGAGATCGGCGAATTTCCGCCGTAATTCGTTGATTCCCCTACGTAAATTTCAGGCTCTGATACTTGGGCAAAGTGCCCGGCCCCGGTCCGGGGATATGCAGATCGACCCTTGCGCGTGGCGGGAAAATCCCCATCTCATGTCGCGTAGGCCCGACCGCCTGCGTGCCTCCGGGAGGGCGCGGCAAAGCGGGCGCTGAACAAAGGAGAGACCCATGGACTTGTCGAAGTTCACGGAGCGGTCGCGCGGGTTTGTTCAAGCCGCGCAAACGATCGCCACACGCGAAAGCCATCAGCGGCTTTTGCCGGACCACCTGCTCAAGGCATTGCTGGACGATGATCAGGGCCTCGCGGCCAACCTGATCGCGCGCGCGGGTGGTGACACGGGCCGGGTCATGGCCCACCTGGAACAGCTCCTGGCCAAGCAACCGCAGGTCACGGGCGATGCAGGGCAGATTTATCTGGATCAGGCGACGGCCAAAGTGCTGGCCGAGGCAGAAGCGCTCGCCAAGAAGGCGGGCGACAGCTTCGTGCCGGTGGAGCGTATACTGATGGCGCTTGGTATGGTGAAATCCGGTGCCAAGGACGCGCTGGAGGCGGGCAAGGTCAGCCCGCAGGCGCTGAATTCCGCGATCAACGATATTCGCAAGGGGCGCACGGCGGACAGTGCCAGCGCCGAAGAGGGCTATGACGCGCTCAGGAAATACGCGATGGACCTGACCGAACGGGCGGAGGCCGGCAAGATTGATCCGATCATCGGCCGGGACGAGGAAATTCGTCGCGCCATGCAGGTGCTGTCCCGCCGGACCAAGAACAACCCAGTGCTGATCGGCGAGCCCGGCGTGGGCAAGACGGCGATTGCCGAGGGCCTCGCACTGCGCATCGTCGACGGCGACGTGCCGGAATCGTTGCGCAACAAGCGCCTGCTGGCGCTCGACATGGGCGCGCTGATTGCCGGTGCGAAATATCGCGGTGAGTTCGAGGAACGGCTGAAGGCCGTGCTGACCGAGGTCACGGAGGCCGCGGGCGAGGTGATCCTGTTCATCGACGAGATGCACACGCTGGTGGGCGCGGGCAAGACCGATGGCGCGATGGATGCGGCCAACCTGATCAAGCCTGCCTTGGCGCGGGGTGAGCTGCATTGCGTCGGGGCCACGACCCTCGATGAATACCGCAAATATGTGGAAAAGGACGCGGCGCTGGCGCGCAGGTTCCAACCTGTGATGATCGCGGAGCCGACGGTCGAGGACACGGTGAGCATCCTGCGCGGCATCAAGGAGAAGTACGAGCTGCACCACGGCGTGCGCATCTCGGACTCGGCGCTGGTGACGGCGGCGACGCTCTCGCATCGCTACATCACCGACCGGTTCCTGCCCGACAAGGCGATTGACCTCGTGGACGAGGCCGCAAGCCGTTTGCGGATGGAAGTGGACAGCAAACCCGAAGAGCTGGATGCGCTGGACCGTCAGATCCTGCAAATGCAGATCGAGGTGGAAGCCCTGAAGCTCGAGGATGATCAGGCGTCCAAGGACCGCCTTGAGACGCTGGAAAAGGACCTTACTGAGCTGCAGGAGCAATCGTCCGAGCTGACCGCGCGCTGGCAGGCGGAGCGGGACAAGCTTGCCTCGGCCCGCGACATCAAGGAGCAGTTGGACCACGCGCGCGCGGCGCTCGACATTGCCAAGCGTGAGGGCAACCTCGCCAAGGCTGGTGAGCTGTCCTATGGCGTGATCCCGCAGCTTGAGGCGCAGCTGCGCGAGGCCGAGGAGGCCGAAAGCGATGTCATGGTCGAAGAAGCGGTGCGCCCCGAACAGATCGCGGGCGTCGTGGAGCGCTGGACCGGCATCCCGACCTCCAAGATGCTGGAGGGCGAACGCGACAAGCTCTTGCGGATGGAGGACCAGCTGCACACCCGCGTGATCGGGCAGGACGCCGCCGTGCGGGCCGTGTCCAATGCCGTGCGCCGGGCGCGCGCCGGGCTGAACGACGAAAACCGTCCCTTGGGCTCGTTCCTGTTCCTCGGACCCACGGGCGTGGGCAAGACCGAGCTGACCAAGGCGGTGGCCGAATTCCTCTTTGATGACGACAGCGCGATGGTGCGCATCGACATGTCCGAATTCATGGAGAAACACGCCGTCGCCCGGCTGATCGGTGCCCCGCCGGGATATGTCGGCTACGACGAGGGCGGCGTGCTGACCGAAGCGGTTCGGCGCAGGCCCTATCAGGTGGTGCTGTTCGACGAGGTCGAAAAGGCGCACCCGGATGTGTTCAACGTGCTGTTGCAGGTGCTGGATGACGGCATGCTGACCGACGGGCAGGGGCGCACGGTCGACTTCAAGCAGACGCTGATTATCCTGACGTCAAACCTTGGCGCGCAGGCGTTGTCACAATTGCCGGACGGTGCGGACGCCTCGGACGCGCGGCGCGACGTGATGGACGCGGTGCGGGCGCACTTCCGGCCCGAATTCCTGAACCGGCTGGATGAGACGATCATCTTTGATCGGCTGGGGCGGGACGACATGGACGGCATTGTCGACATCCAGATGGCGCGGCTCTTGCGGCGGCTTGCAGCACGCAAGATCACGCTGGAGCTCGACGACGGCGCACGCAAATGGCTCGCCGACGAGGGCTATGACCCGGTGTTCGGTGCGCGCCCGTTGAAGCGTGTGATCCAGTCGGCGCTGCAAAACCCGCTGGCCGAGATGCTGCTGGCCGGTGATATCGGCGACGGGCAAGTGATCGAGGTCACCGCGGGCGCCGAAGGGTTGCTGATCGGTGACCGGGTCAGCGCATCGAACAGGCCGCGACCGGATGATGCCGTGGTGCACTGAGCCATTGCTGTGAAAGAGACAACGGCGGGGGGAGACCTCCGCCGTTTTTTGTCGGCAGAGGCGCGCTAGCCGGTGCCGACCTTGTCGGCGATGCGGGTCATGGAGGTGATGAACGGCGCGCGGTCCTCTTCGGGCAGGGCGTCGAGCATGGTCTTCATGGTGTCCAACTCTTCGCTTTCCAGCCGTGCAAAGGCGATCTGGCCCGCCTCGGTCAGCGCCAGCGCGATGGCGCGCCGGTTGGTTTCAGGCCGGTCGCGGCGCAGGAAGCCCCGCTCCACCAGCCGGTCCACAACGCTGCTGGCGGTGGTGGGCACAACGCCCAGATGCTCCGCCAGATCCGACAGCTTGCACCCTTCGTTGCGCGAGACATAGCGCAGCGTCTGGATGTCTGCGGCGACAAAGGCCAGTTCGCGATGTGCCACCTGCACATTGGTTTCCGCGATTTTCAGTGCCCGCAGGATCGTCGTGACGGCGTGGTGCAGCCTGTGAATGTCTTTGTCCATGGCGCGAGCATAGGATTTCGCTGCCCAAACCGAAAGATCGGCGCGGGCAGAAAAAGATACTCCGCACTATGGAAATTACGATTATCGTATCTAAATGACCTTGCAAGCGACGCAGCGGCACAGGAGGTCCCATGGCCATTTCATTCAACCTGAACGGCAACGCGGTATCGGTGGATGTCGATCCGGACATGCCGCTGTTGTGGGTGGTGCGCGAGACACAGGGGCTGACAGGCACGAAATATGGCTGCGGGATCGCGGCCTGCGGGGCGTGCACGATGCATGTCGACGGTGTCGCCACGCGCACCTGCGTGCTGCCGGTCGCCGCCGTTGAAGGTGCGCAGGTCCGCACGATCGAGGGTGTCGGCCCGGAGACGCCAAGTGCGGTGCAGGCCGCCTGGCTGCAACACCAGGTGCCGCAATGCGGCTATTGCCAGTCCGGGATGATCATGGTGGTGGAGGCGCTGCTGGACGAAAACCCGGCGCCGAGCGATGCCGACATAGATGACGCGATCACCAATATCTGCCGCTGCGGGACCTATGACCGCATCCGGGCCGCGGTGCACACCGCAGCGCAGCTGCGTCGGGAGGGGTAAGGATGTCCAAAGAGATGCAACCCCGCAAACGGTCGACCTTGGGCAAGTGGACGCGTCGCTCATTCCTCGCCACGGCAGGTGTCGTGGGTGGGGGTCTGGCGCTTGGCCTGACCCTGTCGCCCAACCGCCTGACAATGGCTGCCGATGATGCCGCCACTGGCGATGAGGTGCTGCTGAACACCTGGGTCAAGGTGACGCCGGACAATCGCATCACGGTGTTCTTCCCGCATTCGGAGATGGGGCAGGGCGCGGGCACCGGTCTTGCCCAGATGCTGGCCGAAGAGATGGAGGCCGATTGGGACACCGTGTCCATCGTGCAGGCGCCGGTGACGGATGCGTACATCAACAGCGACCTCGGGCGCGGCTATATCGTGGGCGAGGGGGCGAATATCCCGGCCTTCATGTACCCGATGATTGACTTTGCGTTCCTGCAAATTGCGGGCAACCTCGTGGGGCAGATGACGGGTGGCAGCACTGCCATCCGCCTGACCGGGCATCACGGCATGCGCCGGGCCGGTGCAGCGGCGCGCGAGATGCTGATGCAGGCCGCGGCAGCCGAATGGGACGTGTCCGTTGGCACATTGACCGCCCGTGACAGCGTGATCACACATGAGGCCTCCGGCCGCAGCGCGACTTACGGCGCGCTGGCAGCACAGGCGGCAGCGTTTTCGCCCAACCTCAAGCCCGCGCTCAAGGACAGCGCCGACTACCGCATCGTGGGCAAGGCCAAGCCGCGGCTGGACCTGCCCGAAAAGGTAACCGGCAACGCGCAATTCGGCATCGATGTTACCGTGCCCGGCATGGTCTACGCTGCCGTCGCCCTGCCACCGATCCGCGATGCGCGCGTGGACAGCGTGGATGATGCTGCGGCACGGGCGCGCGCGGGTGTCCGTCAAGTGATCAACCTGGGCGATGCTGTCGCGGTCACGGCGGACAGTTACTGGACCGCGACCCAGGCGCTGGAGACGCTGGCGATCACGTGGACCGGCGGCAGGACCGATTTGTCGTCAGCCTCGGTGCGGGCGCAGCATGTACGCGACCTCGACACCGGCACGCTCGAAGAAATGGAGGGCGCAGGCGATGTGGCGGCGGCCATGGCCCGCGGCACTGCGCTGCAAGCCGAGTACCAAGTGCCCTATCTGGCCCACGCGACGATGGAGCCGATGAACTGCACTGTCGCGTTGAGCAAAGACGGCGCGAATATCTGGGTGGGCCACCAGAACCAGCTCTTTGCCCGCAACGTGGCGGCAGAGGTTCTGGGCATGGACCCGGGGCAGGTCACGATGCACCCGGTCTATCTTGGTGGCGGGTTCGGGCGTCGCGGCGACCTCGACTTTGTCACGCTGGGTGTGCGCATCGCACAGGCGGCAGATGCGCCGGTCAAGACGATCTGGTCGCGCGAAACCGACATGGCGAACGACACTTATCGCCCCGCGATCCTGAGCCGTTTGGAAGGCGCGGTGGCGGGCGGACGGATCACCGCCTTTGCCAACCGTTATATTGACGCAAAATCCGGTATGCCGGATAGCGAGCGCCCGTTTGCGTTCCAGTATGATGTGCCCAATCGCAATGTGGCCCGTGTTATCTGCCCCAGCCCCATTCCGGTCGGCACCTGGCGGGCGGTGGATTTCACGCAGATGGGCTTTTTCCACGAAAGCTTCATGGACGAGATGGCGGAGGCGGCGGGTGCCGATCCGTTGCAGTTCCGCATCGATCACAGCGAACATGCCCGCCGGCGCGCCGTGTTGGAACGTTTACGCGCGGAAAGTAGCTGGGATAATCCGCTGCCCGCCGGGCATGGGATTGGCGTTGCCATGGTCGACAGTTTCGAGACGATCGTCGCGCAGGCGGTACATGCCAGCGTGACCTCGGACGGGGGCGTACAGGTGCACGGGGTCGTGTCGGTCGTGGATTGCGGGCGGGTCATCAACCCGTCGGCGGCCGAGGCGCAGGTGACGGGCTCCGTCATCTACGGGCTCACATCGGCGCTTTACGGAGAGATCACGCTGGAAGGTGGCGCGATCCAGCAAACGAATTTCCCTGACTACGAGATGTTGCGCCTGTCCAATGCGCCGGAGCAGTCCGTGCACTTTGTCCAGAGCGACGCGGCGCCCGGGGGCTTGGGAGAACCGGCGGTGCCGCCGGTGACGCCCGCGCTGACCAACGCGCTTTATCGCATCACGGGAGACCGTATTCGCAGCCTGCCGATCACGCGATCCGGCCTCTACGCTGTGTGAGGGCGCGCTGTAAGGACTTCGGCCAGCAGGGGGTTGTTGAACCGGCGTTTGATGGTGACGGCGCAAAACACCTCCGTGACCTCTTCGAGCCGCGCGAATTCGATAAGGCGGCCAGAGGCCAGTTCGTCCTGCACCACGATGGGCGGAATGACGGCCACGCCCACATCGGCACGGGTCAGCAGGCGCAGCATGGCCATGTCGTCCGCCTCTGCCGCGATGCGGGGCAGGACGCCGAGCCGATCCAGCAAGGCGTCAAACCCGGCGCGCAGGGACGTTTCCGGTGTCGGCAGGACCAGCGGGTGTGCGGCCACGATGTCGCGCACGGTGGCCGGGGTGGGCAGCGCACGGGCGGGCGTTCCAATCAGGCTGACCGGCTGTTCATCCAGCCGGTGCACGAGGTACGGGCTGGCCGCGTCGCGCGCCGGGATCAGATTGGTCAGCACAACGTCGAGCGCCATGGCCTCCAGTCCGCGCAACAGGGTCTCTTGCGCGCCCGAGCGCAGGACAACCTCCACATCCGGGCGGCGCATGATCGGTTCAAGGAATGCGATCTGAAAGTTGCGCGACAGCGTCGCCAGTGCGCCAACGCGCAGGGCCTGACGTTTGGTGCCCGCGGTCTTGAGCGTGGCAGAGAGATCTTCGGCAGCGCGAAAAATCTCTTCGGCATGGTCGAGCGCGATCCGCCCCGCCTCTGTCAGGATCAGGGCGCGCCCCGCACGTTCGAAAAGGTCCTGCCCCAGCGACGCCTCCAGCGCCTTGATCTGTGTCGAAACGGCGGATTGCGAGATATGCAGCCCGCGGGCCGCCCCGGGCAGCGTTCCGGCGCGGGCGACGGCGCGAAACAGGCGCAGGTGGTGCAGGTTGAGTGTCGACATGGCTATTGTTCGTTTTGTTAGAACGATTGTCCGATAAATATATAATTTTATTTATATCTGCCAGTGCCTAATTGCTCCTCCAGCCCTGTGACGCTGGAGATGACCCATGGTATTCGCCTTTTCCCTGTCCTTCCTTGCGCCTCTTCTTTTGGCCGCAATGGCCGTTGTGGCATTCCGTGCGCCCGGCCGCCGTCCCGGTCGAGTGCCGCAATGGTCGGAATATGCCGCCCTGGGGGCCATGGCCCTTTCGCTGGGTGGTTTGGTTCAGGTCCTGATCAGCGGCCCGGCCCGGTTCGGCCTCGCTGAAGGTGCGGCGGCATTCGCGATCCGGGCGGACCTGTTCAGCCTGAGCATGACGCTGCTGGTCGCGTTCATCGGCTGGATCGTGATGCGCTACAGCCGCACCTATCTGGACGGCGAAGCGCGCGAAGGCGCGTTTCACGGGCTGATGCTGGGCACGCTGGCGGCTGTGCTGATCTTTGTGCAGGCGGCGAGCTTGTGGGTGCTGCTGCTGGCGACGCTGGGCGTTGGGCTCGGGCTGAAACGGCTGCTGCTGTTCTATCCCGACCGGGCGGAGGCGCGGCGCGCGGCGGCCAAGTTCGGACTGGTCTGGCATGGGGGCGATATCGCGCTGCTGCTGGCGACGGTTATGCTGGTGACGACCTACGGTACGGCTGATCTCGCCGGGCTGGCCGATCTGGCCACCGAAGGTCTTGGTGTGGCGGGCCATGTGGGTGTGGCGCTGCTGGTTCTCGCGGCGGTGCTGAAAACGGCGGCCTTTCCGCTGCACGGGTGGCTGACCGAAGTGATGGAGGCGCCGACGCCGGTGTCGGCGCTGTTGCACGCAGGCATCATCAATTCCGGCGGCGTGATCCTGATCGCCACGGCCGGACTGGTGCAGGCGAGCCCCGGTGCGATGGCGGCACTTGTGATGATCGGCGGCTTTACCGCGTTGTTCGGCGCGGCGGTGATGCTGACACAGAGCGCGATCAAGACATCGCTGGCCTGGTCGACCGTGTCGCAGATGGGGTTCCTGTTGCTGCAATGCGGTTTGGGCCTGTGGGCGCTGGCGCTGCTGCATGTCGTGGCGCATTCGCTTTACAAGGCGCATGCGTTCCTGTCGTCGGGTGGGGCTGTGGCGGCGGTGGTCGCGATCCGGCGCCCGGGTCCAGTGGCCGTGCCGAACCTTGGTGCGGTGCTCAAATCCTTTGGCCTTGCGCTGATGCTCTATGCCGGGATCGCGCTGCTCTTTTCGCTGATGCTGGAACCCAAGAGTGCGCAGGCGCTGGCGCTTGGTGCGATCCTGATCTTTGGTGTGGCCTATCTGGTGGCGCAGGGTCTGGCGGACACGGCACCGACGGCGCTGACGCAGCGCACGGTGCTGGCCTCTTTTGCGGCGGCCATGGCCTATTTCGCGTTTCAGGCGCTGGCGGATGTGGTCTGGGGACCCGGACTGCCGGCTGCCCCAGTGCCGGGGCCGCTGGAATGGGCGCTGATCGTCCTGGCCGTGGCGTCTTTTGGGCTGGTTGCGCTGGCGCAGGCGCTGTTTCCGCTGTTGGCGCATCACCCGGCTGCGGCAGGGCTGCGCGTGCACCTCGCCAATGGCTTTTACCTTAACGCATTGCTCGACCGGGCCATTGGCGGGTTTCGCACCGCCGGGTCCAGCTAAAGTCATGGAGATCGATATGTTCCTCAAGCATTCCGACATCGCGCCCGCACGGGCCACCGACATCCTCAGGGCAGCCGATGCAGCGGCCCGCGCGATCCCGCCCGCCTTTCCGCTGGATGCCACGGTTGCCGTCAATCCGTTCCTCGGGCAGACCGGCGAAGGCCTCGCCACAGCGTCGGCCCGGCTGACCCGTGTTGCGGGCGCACGTGCGACGCAAGGTGCGGGCGAATACGCCGCCGCCATGCGCGACGGGCGGATCACGGATGCTGACATCGAGGAGGCGCTTGCCGCCGCAGGCTCTGATTGGGACGTGGCAGGGGTGAAGGCCGCCTTGACGTCAGCCGAGGCGGCGACACCCCGTGCCCTGCCGACGGTCGCCGATCTGGCGGCGGCACAAAGCGAGACCGATTGGCCGTCCCTGATCGAAAAGAGCATTGGGCTGTGGGCGGCGGGACAGTTTGACCGGGGGCAGGCGCTGTGGTCGCCCACGCCGGGCCTCGGCAGCTATGCGGCCTGGCGTGCGTGGGCGGCGCATGACCTGACGCCAGAAATTGCGGGCCTCACGGGTTTTTGTGCACATGTCGCGGGCGCGCCGGACAGCGCTGCGCGGGCGATCCTGCGCGCCTCGGATGCGTTGGCCCTGACCGATGCAGCGTCAGAGACGGCGTTTCACCGGCTTTACATGGACCTTGGCGGCTGGGCGCAGCATGCGCGCTGGCTGTTGTGGCAGGCGGAGTTGGCCGGGGGTTCGGACAAGACGATGGCGGACCTGTTGGCCATTCGGCTGATCTGGGAAGAGGCGTTGCTGGCGCATGTGCCGGGTATTGCCGGCGCCTGGGCCGACACGCTCGCGGCACATGCGACACCGGTCTGCCCGGATGATGCGGACGTGGCGCTGGCCATCCTGCAGGACGCAGCCGACCGGGCACATCAGCGGCGCTTGATCACGGCATTGGACGGCCCAACCGCGCCGCGCGCCCGCCCGTATCTGCAAGCCGCGTTTTGCATCGACGTCCGGTCAGAGGTGTTTCGCCGCGCGCTGGAAAGCGTCGCCCCGTCCATCGAGACGATTGGGTTCGCCGGGTTCTTTGGCCTGCCGGTGTCGCACAAGGCGCAGGGCGCGGACGTTGCTCAGGCGCATCTGCCCGTTCTGCTGACGCCTGCTCTGCACTCGACGAGCCATGGTGACGCCGCGCACGAACAAGACGTGCGGATCGCCGCGCGTGCGGTGCGTGCGTGGGGCCGGTTCCGGCAGGCGGCGGTGTCGTCCTTTGCCTTTGTCGAGGCGGCGGGGCCGTTCTATGCGGGCAAGCTGGTGCGGGATGCGCTGGGACTGCCGGGCAAAGCCAGCCCCCCCGAGCCTGCCCCGCAGATCGTCGGCGGGCTGAGTGCGGCGGCCAAGGCAGACATTGCGGCGGCAGTGCTCAAGGCGATGAGCCTGACCGAAGGGCATGCCAGCATCGTGCTGCTATTGGGGCATGGAGGCAGCGTCACGAACAACCCGCACCAGAGCGCCTATCATTGCGGTGCCTGCGGCGGGCAGACCGGCGAGGTTTCGGCGCGGCTGCTGGCCGCGCTGCTCAACGACCCGCAAGCGCGGGCCGGGCTGGCGGCGCGGGGCGTGACGGTGCCGGATGACACGCGGTTTGTGGCAGGGCTGCACGATACGACGACGGACGAGATCACGCTGTATGAAACGGGCGCGGATGCGCCCGACATGCGCAAGCTGCGCGGTTGGCTGGCCGAGGCCGGGCGCATCGCGCGGGCGGAGCGGGCACCAGCCTTGTCCGGGGCAACGCCTGACACCGTCGCCGCGCGTGCGCTGAACTGGGCGGAGGTGCGGCCCGAATGGGGGCTGGCGGGGTGCGCGGCCTTTATCGCGGCACCACGG
>ERZ1740072.420-NODE-420-length-17298-cov-8.764542_pt1 | contig 17298 bp, 12 predicted proteins | sample MGYA00581733_ERZ1740072 | MGnify/ENA primary metagenome ERZ1740072 (study PRJEB43018, sample SAMN04849741) | marine metagenome | isolation source: floating plastic debris | place: Pacific Ocean | collected 2008-08-30 | study: EMG produced TPA metagenomics assembly...
TTTTCAAATTCCATTCATCTGAAATGGTTCGGAATCTCTGGGTCTGCCTCATTAGTTACTTCTTTCACTTGCGGTTCAAATTCCATTACCCCGAAAGGGGACGGAAACTCGCGGCTACGAGTACCAAAAGCATGCTGAACAACGTTCAAATTCCATTACCCCGAAAGGGGACGGAAACTTGTCAAACGCATCAGCCCACGGGGGATCGGCCTCATGTTCAAATTCCATTACCCCGAAAGGGGACGGAAACCACCACGGGAGTTTCACCACCATTGTTGCCACCAGTAGGGTTCAAATTCCATTACCCCGAAAGGGGACGGAAACAGACGAAGATCATCCTCAGTCATGCCAAGCTGTAGTCGTTCAAATTCCATTACCCCGAAAGGGGACGGAAACCTTGCCAGTTCTGGCAATACCACCGCTCAGTTTGCGACGGTTCAAATTCCATTACCCCGAAAGGGGACGGAAACTATAGCGGCTTGATTTTTACGATGAACAGTGACGGTTCAAATTCCATTACCCCGCAAGGGGACGGAAACTTTATGGTTGGCGAGATTTCCACTTTTCTGCTTTAACTGTTCAAATTCCATTACCCCGAAAGGGGACGGAAACTTCATGGCTTGGGCTTGTTGACGGGTGATGATGAGTAGTTCAAATTCCATCACCCCGAAAGAGGACGGAAACGATCTCTTTTAGGTTTAGATGCCTCTGCATATGCAGTGTTCAAATTCCATTACCCCGAAAAGGGACGGAAACTCTTATTTCCAATCACTCGCTCTCCATCGAGAAGGGTGTAAGTTCAAATTCCATTACCCCGAAAGGGGACGGAAACGTTAGTTAGGGCTACTGAGCTGGTCGACTCTCGACGGTTCAAATTCCATTACCCCGAAAGGGGACGGAAACCTTGCGTGCATAATACTCCTGACGAATTTTGTACCACGTTCAAATTCCATTACCCCGCAAGGGGACGGAAACTCTGAAGACCTGAAAACAATATCCCATTCACGATGAGAGTTCAAATCCCATTACCCCGAAAGGGGACGGAAACCGAATGCCTCGGTAGAACAGAGTCAAAAGTATGGGGTTCAAATTCCATTACCCCGAAAGGGGACGGAAACGTTAGTATAAATACTTCCCCAACAATATTCTCATCACGTTCAAATTCCATTACTCCGAAAGGGGACGGAAACATAACGATATTCCAAATCCACCATTTTTCTCAAGATTGTTCAAATTCCATTACCCCGAAAGGGGACGGAAACAAGCCAATGCTTTGGACAATAGCTTTTCTGAGAGTTCAAATTCCATTACCCCGAAAGGGGGTGGAAACTCATATAATTAACGATTTCAGAAGAAGTTTCCTGTTGTCTCAGACTCATTACTCCCATAGAGGCCAGAAACTTTACCCCAGCTCTTTAATCTCTGTAGTAGCTCAATTCAGCGTCAGCTTCCTCCTGCATCCGCTGCCGCAGTTCTAAAGGCATAATCACCTCCCCCTTAGGCCGCCAGTCCCGCAGCCGCATCACAATATTAATATCCCCCAACCGTATCCACGCCCGATAATAAGCATCCCGAGGATCTCTTCGAGCCAAAACATCCAGAACCCTTGTCCGCGTATCAGCATCGTCTATCTCGTCATTGACCAGCCATAACAACGATCCATAGCTAACCGACTCAAACGTAGGATGCCGATCGGTCTGCTCGACGTACCAGCGAGCAAACTCAGACGGAAACCGTATAATCAACAACCGTCGAGGTAAATAAAAATTAAACCCCCAAGCCTTATCCAAAGCAGTGCTTACATCCTCAGACGTAGGCAGCTGTCCTGCGCGCCTCATATCCCGCAGAGGCTCCGGCACCTGTGGAGCCCCCCAAGCAAATACCGTCAGCCGAGGCGACACAATCCGATCTAAACGATAATTGTGCCAACCGAATACCCCCGTCGGATCATAGCCATAGGCACTGAGATACTTCGCCCGTCGAGCATAGTGCAAACACACTGGATAAACCGTAATCGGCACAGTTTCCTCCGAGCTACGCCAATAATCAAACCGAATGATGCCGCCTCCACTCCGCCAGAGCTGCTCGATTTGCTCCTGCAGAGTGTCCACCTGCTCTTGCATTTCCTCCGACAGGATGTAATCCAAATGGATAAAGATCCGTCGAGCTGGCTCTGCTGTAGTAACCGGCTGCTGACTTGTCAGCTGCTCCCACAAAGACTGAATAATGACATTCAGATTGGGCTGTACAAATGCAATCGACTCTAGCGATCTCATCACTTCCCACGTCTGCGCTACCGATAAATTTCCCAACGGTACTGGTGACCGAGCGGGCAGCTCCGGCCAATGCTGCGGCTCAACCGTACGAAACCGCCCCTTTCCCGCCAGGCTAAGCCACCCCAGCTCAACTAAATAGGACAAATCATCTCGAATCGATCGATGGACCGTAGCAAACGGATACGTTTCTAATGCTGTTTCAACAGCTTCCTGGCTGATGTCGCTGATGTCGCTGATGCCCTGCTGCCAGTCAGTCAACAAAAGCGCAGGCGTATTTTCAGTCAAACAGGTGATCAAAGTGTGCTGACAACGGCAGGTATGGTCACAATCGGCAGTAAGTTCCGCCACCTTAGCGGTTTCACTACGATTATGAGTCTCAGCAAAGATGCGATCGCGTAAGTCGCCATAGCGAAACGGCTGTGGCAGCTGATGTGCCCAATCCGCTAGACCATAAAGCTGACGCAGCAGCACCCAGAGTCGCACCGCCCGCTGTAAGCGATCGGCCAGTCGCCCTTTGGCTAAGCTATTCAACAGTTCAGGCGTAGATGGGTAGTCAAACACCATCGAAACCTTAACGAAACCTGCTTTTGAAGCCCCCTCTTCTAGAGTGTATGCATAATTGTCAAAAGTATGACCGTATAGGAGAAAGAGGCGCGGATGATATGGAACTGGCCTATGAAGCAGCTAAGACGTATTCAAAATTAGCACGACGGGCTATGCGGGAGTCAGAGGATTAGAGAATCTAAATTATTAGGCTCATTGGTAAATAGATATAAAAGATTAAGGATGTTGAGAACGTAGCACCGTAATAACATTCTCTAACTCTTTCACCATAGGGCTTTGGGTCTTATCACGGACAATATCTAGAAAGCTGTTATAGAACCATAATGTGCCTGGTTTACCAGTTTTGAAGCGCTGCCAAATGGCACTACCCTGTCGGTGATAATCCGCCAGTATAGAGCGGGCATTATGCAATTTATCAGCAAGTGAAACGCGCACTACAGCAGGAGATGCCTGGCACAAATTCGAGAGATATGCTTCTTTTCGCTCTCGCCAAGGGGGGTGTGGGATAGCCGCTATTTCAGTACAGCCATCAACAATGGTGCAAACCATGTTGCCAAACTGCTGATAAATTACATGGCGTGTAGCTGTCCCGCCTTGATCTTCTACCGCATCATGGAGTAATGCAGCAATGGCCTCGTCTTCACTACCACCGTCTTCTAGCACTAAAGCGGCTACGCTTAACAAATGACTCATGTATGGCACACCGCTACCTTTGCGCATTTGCTGTCGATGCAGCTGATTAGCAAAAACTAAAGCTGCCTCAAATCGACTAGTGAGGATAATAGAGGGATCAACGGAACTCATAATTCAGCAGTGTATTGTTTAGCAAGTATCTTTGCATCATTGGCCATGACCTGACGCAGTTTCCAGGGTAACAATATTTCTACTTTGGGTCCCCAGGCTCGCATCCTCATCGTAATGTTGTGGTCATCAAGTCGATGCTGGACATGACAATAGATACCATTCTGATGTTTGTTAGTAATCTCTAGCAAGTACTGGCGCTGTTTATCTTCTAATGCTGCCTCACCGTTGATAATTGCTTGTACCTTTCTTAACTTGATGGGGGTAAGTAGTGTCGTTCTCTCGGTATTTTGGACATACTGGGCATAAAAATATGGGTTAAACCTGACGACAAGATTGCTGGGCGGCTGATGAACTTCATATCCCCAAACTTCTCCCTGGGCGGCATCTAAGTCCTGAACAGAGGGTAGCCTATCTTGATGAAAGTATTTCTTGAGAGATACTGGTACAGCATCGTCAGTCCAGGCTAGAGACTCAATCTTTACGATTCGGTCCATTCGATAGTCATACCAGCCTAACTGCTCAAAAGCAGGTTTGCTAGCAGGCTGCTGACCATAGGCATATAAATAAGTCGCTCTTTGAAGATAGTCGAGTCTTACTGGGTAAACCACTAACGACAGAGGCTCTACTTCTCTATCCATATGGAGGCGGGCACTGTAGTATTTTATTCGGATAGGGGGTACGGGCGTTTGACTCCAATATTGTTTTAACTTAGTGGTCAAATGACGCACCTGATCGGACAATTTGGCAGGGATAATATATTCCAGATGGGCCTTAGAGCGAAATACACCATTAATCGGTTGGTGAAAGTCTTGTAGCCAGTCAGCAATCTCACTGCGTAAGAGATTTTGCATACTATCGATGGGTAGCAGTTCACCACTGGTTTGCGGCAGCAGCAGTAATGGCAATGTGCTGACTTTTTGGTAATACCTTTGCCGATTTACTGGAGAGGCTTCTGTGAGCCAGCCGTATGCAACCAGCTCCTTGAAATAGTTTTGGAGTTCTTTTCCTGTAATCGCAAATAAGCGTCCATTCGATAGTGCCCGACGACCGCTCCGTTTGGCATGTTTCCTCGAACGAGACGTCTTTTGGGAAGTACCGGCAACTCCTGTTTTAAGCAGCCGTTCTAGTTCATCTGATTCCATTGGACAAACTGCCAAAAATTCTTCTCGCCACTGTTTTTCTGGTAGGCTATAAGGCGATTCAAATAGCCAATGGGTTAGGCGTTTGGCACAACTACAGGCAGGATCATGTAAGTCTGGGACATCATCACGGCGATTGTGACCTTTCAAAGTATTTCCCACGTTAGATTGTTCAATCGTCTGGGTGATAAAGAAGCGATCACGCCAATCGGCAAAGCTAAAAATACTTGGCAAACTTAATGTCGTTTTTTCCGCCGGGTCACCGTAGATTGAATGCAGTATGACCCATAGCCGTAAGGCTTTAGCCAGGTCCTGCCGCAACGAGCCCTGAGTTAAACGGCTTAAAACAGCAACGCTACAAGGGTAGGTAAACTCGTTTATAGTCATAGGCTCACCAGGATAATGAAACAGAACGTCATAAGTATGCGCCTTTCTTGCGTATGGATTACGTAGAATAAGCAATTGCGACACTACGAGCGAAACCACGGAAGCAACTTTCTAGGGCGATGGGCTTTTGTGGCAGCAGCCTCTAAAACTATCTCAATGGGATCTGCTGAGCCTAAAGCCTTACCCTTAGGATTTTTGGGATTACTGAGTGCGGGGGTATACTGCAGCGTGCGTTGAGTATTTAGGCAGGCCAGCGCCATGCCGACGGACGCATGGGCGGTCATACCAGTATAGTCAGCAATGATGTCAGTTTCCTGCCAGCCAGAGGGCAACTGCTGTTGGTATATGGCATCAATTTTAGTTTGAAACTCTGCAGGGTCGTTAACATCGTCAATAACAATGAGGGCCGGTGAACAGATTTTGGGAAATTGCTTTTTAAGCTTTTGAGCATCATCGAGACTCCGTTCTGAACAGATTAGCCAGCAATATTCTAATTTTGGTAAATGCCACTCAATGGCAGTACAACAAACATCAATACGGCTGACCAGTAAAATCAACCCTTTATGTCGTTGAGGTTTTTGCTTGTGTAACGTTGGCATACGTGCATTTTCCAGCAGCTGGTTTTGACGATACTCTATGCTGGCGCGTATGCGTACAAAGACAAACAGGACGATGCAGGCTAGCAAAATTATGAAAAGAGTTGGCGATACGTTCTTGCCAAAAAGACGACCAATATTGTCCTCAAGTAATTTGTACAAGGAATCCTGAATAAGAGTAAGCGTAAGGGCACCAATGAAAAATGGCAAAAGGTCATTAACGTTAAAGACCGAACGGAGGTTATCGCGGAATTTAGGATGCATGGGCTTAGATAGGTTCTATATTGTTATTATCAATATCTCTGGAAAAAGGAGTTTCCAAGTGTAGTAGATTTTCTTTTTCTTAGCGCAGGCCCATCTTGGGCCGTAATCACCGGTCATAAACTTCTGATTTCCTTAAGTAAGTGCAGCCGTTATCGTCGGTCATATGGCGCACAATAGCGTTTAGACCTGAAGTATGGAAAAACTGATTTCCATACGCTTGTTAGGGTGTTGCTCAATTAAACCCTGTTGTCCCAACTGCTTATGTTCGTACCACAGTCGCGATGTATAGTGCTACTCGAAACTTCCGGCAATCAGCGCTACATCTTTGCTACTAATAAACTACGTGAAAATCTAGGCGCTTCTGAGCTGACGCGCAATGCCGGAGAGGGATGGGTAGTTGATGTCGTTAAAGCGATCGCACCCTCACTTCTATCGAGCTTAGGTTCTGATGCCACCATCGAAGACCAACGCGAGGCTTTGCTAAATCAGCAAGAATCTATTTTCGATGATAGTTTACTGGACATAGAGATCGTGGTAGCCGCCTCAGGCAAGGCTATCTTGATTACCAAAGATGAAACCGTTGCGAGGCAAATTATCCAGGAGCTGACGCTTAAAGCCTTAGAAGATGCTCCTGGATTAGACCTCTGTGGCGCTTTTTTAGAGATCGGAGAATCCGAGATAGAGAAGCTGTGGAAGGCTGAGCCAGCCGATTTTGCCAAACGGTTTAGTGCGCTGCTGCGTCAGGTACATGAACGTCATGCCTTTGTCCATGCTAAGCGTCCGGGAAATGAAATGCGCTTTTTGCGGCTGCCGATCGTCGATATCTGCAAGACCAGTGGGATGCCGGCTAAAACTATAGAGAGAGTGCCCGGTAACGAAAACGGATGGCAGGCCCGCTCAGCAGTTAGTTTAGCCAAGGAAAATGTGCGTAAAATCGCAAAGAATCGCCTGGATAAGCTGCTAATGCATGAAGATATAGCATCTTGTCAGTGGACATTTCCAGAGAATTCTCAGCAGCTAGAACAGAGGCTGGGCGGCAGTGATGGTGAAAATACCTGGTTAGCGGTTATTCATGCCGATGGTAACGGATTGGGACAAATCTTTTTAGACTTTGCCCATCATTTAGAGAATTCTGAGCGAACGTTAAGCCGTGCCTTTAGTAAATTTAGAGAATTTTCTATTGAGCTGGATCGCTGTACAGAAAAGGCGTTTTGTAAAGCGCTGCTGAAGACCTTTGGCAGTCAGCCTCAGGGGGCCTGTCTACCGATAGTGCCCCTGATCTTGGGGGGAGACGACCTGACGGTGCTGTGCGATGGTCGCAGGGCGCTAAACTTTACCGCTAGCTTTTTGCAAGAATTTGAGAAAGCTACACGCGAGTCGGATCTTGTGGCTAAGATCGCAACCAAGGCTCTGGGCAAGGATAACCTGTCCGCCTGTGCTGGAATAGCGATTGTAAAACCCCATTTTCCATTTTCGGTTGCCTATGATTTAGCAGAAGATTTGATCAAATCTGCAAAAACTGTCAAGAAACAGGTGCAGCATGGAAATAGCCCCTATCCCTGTTCTGCTTTAGATTTCCATATTCTCTATGACAGCAGCAATATCGATTTAAATGATATTCGCGACCGGCGGCTGACCGTTGATAATGGTGCTACCAGACTGACGGGTAAACCCTATGTCGTCAGCAAGATTTTTGAAGATGAGAATTCTGAAGACGAGAATTCTAAAGACAAGATTCATAAAGATAAGATTTCTGCCGATAGTTGGACCTGGTTAGATCAGCATCGCTGGGACCAGCTGCTAAATAAGGTAGGGCAAGTGCAAGCAATCGAACAGTCACAAGACAGCGATGATGGCCAGAATGAGTCTGTCCTACCGCGTAGCCAGGTTTATGGTCTACGGCAGACGCTTTTTTCGGGTAGAGGTGCAGCGGACGCTCGGCTGAATATGCTGATGAATCGATATCAACAGCTTCCTAAAGCTTTGTATGAGACTTCTGAGGGTGTTAGTTCTTTATTTCAATCGATTGCATATCAAAAAGAGGAGAAGAAAGAGAATAAACCTACTCACTTTACCAGCTACTTGGATGCCTTAGAGATGGCGGACTTTGTCACCGTGGACCGGGCATAAGGCTGCGGCTTGCGATCGCAATTTCTCATTTATTCAACGCATATAGATTTGTTATCATGACCTCCCAGCATACTCTGTCTATAAAACTTCTCAGCGACTGGCGGATTGGTTCTGGTACGGGGCGTCCAGGAGACGTTGACCAGCTGGTGCGACGCGATGCTGAGCACTGTCCCTTTTTACCCGCCAAAACAATTAGCGGCGTCCTGCGCGATGGCTGCGAGCGGGTCGCCTATGCTTTGGATAACGGGCAAACCGACGGACCTTGGTCCCAGTGGGCGGCCTATTTATTTGGCAACCATCCGGGGCCTAACAAGCTTCTGATGCCAGTCAATGCTCATCTAAAGGTTGATTCGGCCCATTTGGACAACAAACTACGTCGGGCGATCGCACCTAGACCTGCCCTACAGTCAGCCCTTACTCTAGTAAAGCCTGGGGTCAAAATCAGCAGTGTTTCAGGGGCTGCTGAAGAAAAGTGTTTTCGTCTTGAAGAGATGGCTAGGGGCGGTATTACTCTAAAGGCCCCGTTTACAATTCAAGATAGTCAGGGTGAGAGGCTAGATCCCAACGGCGAAGGCGAGCCAGCCTATGCTCTGTTAGCGGCTGGGGCGGCCCTGGTGGAACGCATAGGCGGCAAACGCCGCCGCGGGGCAGGGCGCTGCCGGGTGGAACTCTCTGAATCTGCTATGGATTTGGAAACGGCCTATGCCTACTTGAATAAAACGGAAAATCCGCCTGAAGTACCGCTGCTGCAGAGCGACAACCAAAAATCTCTTAAACCTGTTGACGTATTATCTGCTAAAACCTGGCATCGTCTAACTTTAACGCTGACAACCGAGCAGCCTGTAATTATTTCACAAAAGACGGTGGGAAACGTGGTCGAAAGCTTAGACTATATTCCCGGCAGTCACCTGCTGCCGATTGTTAGCCGACAGCTAAGACAGCTTGGGGTGGATGTGGGCAGCGAGATCGCACAGTCGCAGCTGATTATTACCCATGCCTTACCCACAGCAAATCAACAACCGACTGCGCCCATGCCGTTTGCACTATTTGCTGAAAAACAACTTGATCTCGGTAATAAAGACAAGGCGTTTAATCGACTGCAGCGAAACGCGGAGGATCTAAATCAGCTAAAACAGCTGCGCCGGGGCTATGTGGCAGTTCTTGATTCCAAAAAGGTAATACAGACTGAGGTGGATTCCGGTATTGAAACTCACAATACCGTCAACGATCAGCAGCAACGACCAATCAGTGCAGAAGGGGGCGTCTATAGCTATCAGGCCATTCCGCCAGGTACCGAATTCAAGGCGGAGCTGCGATTGCAAACACCTTTACTAGAGCAGCTTAACCAAGAAGGGAAAGCCGGAAGCGGTTGCTGGTATCAAGGCTTGGCTGATAAACAGGTAGCCATCGGTATTTCCCGTAAAGATGAATATGGTCGTATCCGGCTGCAGGTATCTGAGCCAGAAGCAATAAAAATAGAACCAGAAACAACAGAAGATGCTGTAGAGACTTCCGACTCAGAGATGACCCTATGGCTGCTGTCCGATCTGCTGCTGCGGGATGAGTGGCTGCGACCTACTGCCGCCATTAGCGATGTGTGTCATGCCCTAGAGCAGGCGCTGGATTTGCCCAGTAAAACAGTTTCTCTAGTCGAGCTGGAATTGGACGGCAAAGCCACCATACTAGCCCGTCAGCGGCGTACCGAATCCTGGCAGACACGCTGGGGGCTGCCACGTCCTTCTCTAGTAGGTCTGCAGGCAGGCAGCTGTTTTCGGCTAAAGGTATCAGACAGGCTGCCGACTGTGGCTGCTCTGCGTCAGTTGGAAGTGACCGGACTGGGGGAGCGACGAGTAGAAGGCTATGGCCAGCTGCGGATTAATGCGCCTCTGTTGGCTGAAGCAGAAATTACCCTACGCAAACTGAAGGACGAGTCCAAAAATAACAGAGATAAAACATCTAAACCTAGGGTGCCCGCCATACCTGAGCCAGTATTTGACTATGCTCGCCAGGTAGAGGAAGTCGCTTGGCGAGATGCTATCCAGCGGGCCGCGATCGCACTATCGACCGATAAAACCATCCGCGAGCAAGCGCTGGGGTTTCGTCTAGGCCAAGATGGCTCCAAACCTTCCTTGAGTCAGTTGGGGGGATTGAGATCGCAGCTATCTCAACTCAAAGCAGCGCAAGATAAAGCCAATATTCTGAAGTGGATTGAGGCATTGTTAAAAAAAGACACGGCCTTCAAACCTACTCTCAAAAAAGTAGAAGACATACTTAAAAGCGATCAGAGTATCTGGCAGATTTTGGATTTACCCACCACCTTACAGATGACTTATGACGATCTGTGCTGTACCGAAAACGGGGAGACAAATCTAAAACATGAGCTATGGTCCGAGGCTGTTGAAACCTTTATCTGTGAATGTATTCGTGCCCACACTAACGCCGCGCAAAAACAGCCAGAAAATGTCAAGCTTCAGGAGGTGAACTAATGGTTTACCAGGTTTATTCAAAAATCCAGATCAAAGGGAAACTGTTGGTGGTGAGATCGCTCCATGTGGGCGGCTTTGGCACCAGCACTAATGTAGACCTGCCCCTAGCAGTCAATGGTCAAAACCAGGTATATATTCCGGGTACCAGCTTAGCGGGTGCGCTGCGCGGATGGATGGGCCGCGTCAATCCAGACATCGTCGATACCCTGTGGGGCTATCAGCCTGATCCCAAACGCCCCAACACAAATCGAGGTCATGCCAGTCGTATCTTTATCGAAGATGCTGTAGTGCAACTGATGGGCAACAACGGTAGTGCTAGCCCTATGAAACTGCAACAGATGGAAATCCGCAGCGGTGTGGGCATCAATCGCCATTCTGGAGCAGCCGCCGATCAATGTCTCTACAACCGGGGTGTCATTCCTCGAGGGGCAACGCTTGAGTTTAATCTGTCGGTGGAGATTGTTGACTCTCAAAAAGAAGTCAACATCACACAGGCTGTCAACCAGCTGTTGCTAGCGATGCAATTTGAAGAGATCCGTTTAGGGGCTGCAAAGAGCCGAGGGCTGGGACGAGTAAAGTTGGTCAACTGTCAACATTTGGTACTTTCTAAGTCACCCAACGCTGCTGGGGTAACGCCCTTTCGGTTTGACCAGCGGCAGGCAATGCTAGCGTTTCTTAAGCATCGCAGGGCTCCTGACAGTGGCTTCAAATCCTGGACAGCTCCCAAGCAAGAACACACGCTGCCTCGGCTGACCATGAAACTGTACTGGCAGCCTATCGGCCCCCTGATGGTTAAGTCTGAGTTGACCGGTGTCGCGGTAGATATTTTGCCACTGATGGGACACGTTGACCAGAATAAAACGGCTTTTTTGTTGCCCGGAGCGTCGATTAAGGGGGCGTTGCGATCTCACGCGGAACGTATCGTCCGTACCGTACTGCAGCAGCCTCTGTTAGACAAAGACGACATCAAAAAACAGATTCACCTATCTCTAATCGATACTCTCTTTGGCCTGTCGGCGGATAAAAAGGCAGAAAATTCAGAAAACGGTGCTAAAAACTCTGCTAAACGGCTACCCGGTCTGGGGGCACTGTACATAGAAGACTGCTTTAGCAATACTCGTCATGAAGCCGATACCCTACAGCAGGTAAGTCGGATCAGCCAGGACGACCCCGAAGGGCTTAAAGAAGTACTATCTGGCACTAAGCTAACCGCTGACAAACATGAAACCCAGCTGGCTTATCATGTCGCCGTAGACCGCTGGACCGGCGGTGCTGCCGAGAACTTTCTCTATACCAACCTAGAGCCGTTTAACCTGCCCTGGGAGCCCATTGAGCTAACGTTAGACTTTGACCGGTTTCCCAAGAAAGGTGACGCTGCCGTCCAAGAACCTCTTGCTGGGGTTGCCCTGCTGTTACTGCTACTGCGGGATATGGCGGACCGACGGATTCCTTTGGGCTACGGCACTAATCGGGGACTAGGTACACTGACGCTGACGAAAGTAGAGTTTGAGCCCAAAGGCAAGGTGCCAGGGAGATTAAGCGCCTTAAAGAAGAATAGCTGGAAAGCAAACGAACAGTCCCTAACATTTGCCAGTTTGGATAAGGGCTTAGTAAGTGAGCTTAACCAGGTCTGGTCTGCCTGGATAGATCGCCATAGTCAGGCCATAGCTGAATCAGAACAGGAAAATACCGATGGAAACTGAAGAAATAGTAACCAAGACCTTACACGGTCAAGTGCAGGATGGTATTAACTTAGAGACTATCCTAAAGGAAACAACTATTTGTAAGCTGTTTACAGATGAAGCTGGTTTATTTTATAGTCCTCAGTCATGCGATATTGGCTATTTGCGCTCAGATAACACTATCGAGATCCTACGACAAAAGCGGGGCCAGTGGCAGCCACAAACGCTATCGTTAGAGTCGGTTTTCGAAGCTCGGTTGTTTTGTGAGACGGCAGAACTCAGCTGGTTAAATAACCAAGAAGAACCTGGCGGTCGGGTGGTCCTGGCATCCGACATAAAACAGTCTAAGGTATTTGAGCAAGAGATAGATGAGATTAAAGACTGTACCCTATTAGATCAGCAGTATCTGGTATGGGGTCAGTACGACGAGGACACAGAAGCGGCACCGGATGACTGGAGTGTGGTGTCTACATCGCAGATTGGTCAGCTGGCAGTACCTGTTGCTTCTAAAAAAGCCCAAGATTTTGTTGTGCTAAAAAGCCGTGAGTATGTGGCTACTGATAATGATGGCAATGCCTACGTCAGATATGAGCGGCTGTTGAATTTTGAATGGGATAAGAAAGTAACAAAGGAGGCTAAGAAAAATGGGTAAAAAGAAAAAAGGTACCCAAGAAAAACTTACATTAAGCAACCTTAGTTCAGGTTTTTCTGAAGAGCTGCAACAGGCAGTCGCTCAGGAAAAAAAGGAAACTGAGGCTGCGGAGCGGAATGAGGCAATTAGAAAAAAACAAGGCAAGTACTTTCACAATCCTTATAACTTTATTCCTCTTTTATCAAGACGCTCAGATAAATTTCAGAACAGCGCTTTGGGCGATCGTGAGCCCGTAGGCCACAGCAGTTTGATGGACGGTTATTGGTCAGGTCGTATTTGCGTCAAACTGACTACCCAGACCCCTTTGTTGATTCCGGATGCCGCCAAAGCAAAAGACCTAGGCGACGATCATAAACTGTATCCACTACGGATAGTAGATAACAAGCCTTACTTAGCACCTACCTCCATCAAGGGCATGCTGCGTTCTGCCTACGAAGCAATTACTAATTCACGATTAGCAATTTTTCAAAGCCATAATGATCGTCTTGCTTATCGCATGAGAGTAGATAACAAAATTTGGGCCGGTCGTATAGCGAAAAATAGTAAGGATGAGCTGTGCTTTTTTCCTATGGAGCCTGTGAAACTACTACGCTATAAAAAGTATAAAGAAGAGGAGACCGCCCCGTACGATAAAGGCGAGGCAAAAACCGCATTAAAATATTCCTCTGGCCAGTTACCACAGCATAATGAAGCCGTTTGGGTAAAAATCAAACGAGGCAAAAACACAACGCAAGTTACTCACGTTGAGCCTAGAATATCTACTAATAAGCCTAATGCTGATCCTGCCTGGAGAGCAGGCTGGGCCTGTGTTACTGGCCCCAACTGTAACGAGAAAAAGTTTGAGCGCGTATTTCTTGAAGATAAGAATAAAATGCCGATTCCCTTAAAGGAGGAAGACATTAGTTTCTGGACTGGATTGATTCAGGATTACCAAAAGTGTCATGCAAAAGACTTAGCTAAACGCGATCAAGATTACGATAACAATTTATATGATCGCAATCATTGGCAGCAATTTCTAAAAAATAATCCCACACAGGATGAAAAAAAACTTTTTTTGCGTGCGTATTTAGGACATGAACCGGGAAAAACTGCTTGGTCTAAACATGTATATGAGGATGATAGCGAAGTTTTGACAGCGGGAACGCTCTGCTATGCTCAGGTATCGCCATCTAAAAAACAAATTAAAATTCGTAGCCTGATTCCGGTTACAATTTCTCGAAAATTGTTTCAGCTTAAGCCAGAGGAACTTTTACCTAAGAAATTACAGCCTGCTCAAGATTTACTAGAGCTATCGCCTGCCGATCGCGTCTTCGGCTGGGTTAATCAAAAAGGTAGTATGGCTCACAAGGGACAGCTACGAGTTCACTCAACTAGCTGCGTTACTCCCAGACCGATTACGAAATTTAAACAAAAGGGACTGACGCTAACAATTTTGGGTGAACCTAAGGAAACCCAGGCAAGATTTTACACCGCTAAGAATAAAGATGGTGAAACAATGCCTAATGGGATTGATAAAAGCGAAGGCTACAAACAAAAAGAACAAGGGCTGCGAGGGCGGAAAGTATATCCTCATCACCAGACAGTAGATAAGGCTACCGATTATTGGGTAAGCAATAATCAGACGAGTTTACAAACATCTGACAAGACCGTAAGAGAATACTTACAACCTGAACAGGTAAAGAGCAACCAAAATCGTTCGATTCAAGCCTGGGTTAATCCAAACGTTGAGTTTGAGTTTTATATTGACGTCAGTAATCTCTCAAAAACAGAACTAGGTGCACTGCTGTGGTTACTAAATCTGCCCGAAAATGCATACCACCGTCTAGGAGGCGGCAAACCCTTAGGTTTTGGCAGCGTACGCTTGATGATATCATCGGCTAATTTATCACTCGGTGAGCACTGGCGTAATTATTACAGCTCACTAACAGACAGTGGCTATAGCAAAACAGGCAAAGAGTTGGAAACGTTTGTCCATGAGTTATCTGCTCAGTTTGAAAACGATCTTTCGGAAGCTTGTGAAACAGACGATGCCAAACAACGTTTGCTAGACTCATTTTTGCAAGCGGCTAAAGGTTTTGATGACGGTCTCCCTACACATTATCCACGGCTCAATCCAGTACCAGGAAAAGAAGAAGAAAATTTTGAATGGTTTACGCAGAATGATCGTGACAGCTCTAAGCAAGATAAGGGAGGGCGGAAACTATCGTTACCCCACATCTTAGAGGATGGTGGTTTGCCCTATAATCCATTCAATCAATAACAAAGGATGAAATACCCGTAGATCGAGTTTCGACTACGCTCAACTCTCGAGGCTGTACGGTTGAGCGTAGTCGAAATCGGATTATTTGGGTAAATTTTTAACCTCAGCTCCCTTCTTTACTGCCTAGACACTTCCCAGAGCCATTGAGCCAGCTGATTGACCGCAGTCTGATAGGTGTCATTATTGCCTTGACGGTCCAGGTTAAACAGCTGGCCAGTGACTGGTAGTGTCATCGTATCCACTGTAGAGCGTACAGAACAATCAAGCTCACCGCTGGTTAATTTCACCTGCACTGAATCCAGACAGGCGATGGTCTCACAACCTTCGCTAGCAGCAAACTGTTGCCAGAGAGGGATTTCTGCTGGCACTGAAGACAAAATTACCAAATGTGTGCAGCGTTTGAGAATCTCTGCATTTTCCGCTGTTCTCAGACCGCCCAGATCCACCAGCAGCAGCGGAAAGCGCTTTCCTAGCGATTCGATGCTACGCAGGGTATGGTTGACAAATTCAGGAGAAAACTGACCCTTTTGGCGAATTTTTGCAACGATTGCCGAGTCGGACTCGGCTGACCACATGCCTTCACCATCAGGGCAGGCAGCTTCGCGAAATACCTGGTCTGGATGATGGGTCAGTAGCTGCTGATATAGCGTCGAAATAAAGACTGATTTGCCAGAATGTTTGGGGCCACCAATGGCCACAGTGCGGCCTCGATACTGGTGGCGGACATCATTGGGGGGCCAAGAGGCTTTCATGGTTATTCGTTGTTGCAATAGTCTCTAATTTAGTTGGGGGAAGCTTTGTCTTGGTCTTCGATGGCCGGTACCATATCGCCTAGCTTAAAGCTTTCATCATGGGTCTCGACGATCACATAGCCCAGCATTCTTGGATCGTAGGTGGCGACAGCTGGGGTAGGATGGGCCGCATGAATCAGCATGCCATAGCCCCATATGGGTCCGCGCCCGTTGATCAATACGGGCACATTGCCAGGGATTTTACCTTCAACCGTTGATAGGGCACTAACAAATTCATCGGGACTGGTCACCCCACCTGGAATACTAAACCGTACCATACGAAATGTTTGGTCAGTTGCAGACTGGATATCGTAAACAGAAATATTAGGAACGGCCATGGTGCTAAAGGTAAACAACACACTTGTAGATCCGATGCCTATAGTATTCGATCCGAGTCAGAAAGCCCAGGCATCGGCTGCTTGCTTAGTATGACAGATACCTGGAAGAGGCTTTTTCCACGTAGTTTTCACGACAATGTATTAGCCGTCGTAAGCAGCTTGCATGGAGTTGATGGAAAAAACAATTTCCATACATCTTTAGGCTGTTTGATGGGTTTGGAAATATGGCTTGATGCCTAATGTTTATGGTGTGAGCGATCGCTCGCGAGGGCTAGGGAATGAAAGATCAAGTAGAACAAAAATCTACTCGGCATAGAGACATAAAGTTTCCGTCCCCTTGCGGGGTTTTGGGAATGAAAGTCAGTTATTGAGTACGCGAACCAAGAACTTCAATGTGAAGGTTTCCGTCCCCTTGCGGGGTTTTGGGAATGAAAGATGGACAACGGCGCGATTGGCCGAGTTATTGCCAAAGGTTTCCGTCCCCTTGCGGGGTTTTAGGAATGAAAGTTTCTTGGAGGATTGCGGCGAATTCGTATTGTCTGAAGTTTTTGTTTCCGTCCCCTTGCGGGGTTTTGGGAATGAAAGTTTTCAAACCCGTTGCACTGACTCTCTGATCGATATGTTTCCGTCCCCTTGCGGGGTTTTGGGAATGAAAGAGCGTATCTAGCTGGGTTGCTCAAGCGTAGTGTTGCCGATGGTTTCCGTCCCCTTGCGGGGTTTTGGGAATGAAAGCCAATGGACGGCTATGATATGCCCTACTATGGGCTAGGAGAAGTTTCCGTCCCCTTGCGGGGTTTTGGGAATGAAAGGAGTACGGAATCCCCGTATTCGACGATCTTGAGCAACTCTTAGGTAACCGTCCACTTGCGGGGTTTTGGGTATGAAAGACGGACATAGTTAATAGATACAAAGAATAATGCTTGAATTGT
>ERZ1740072.421-NODE-421-length-17276-cov-4.660821_pt1 | contig 17276 bp, 14 predicted proteins | sample MGYA00581733_ERZ1740072 | MGnify/ENA primary metagenome ERZ1740072 (study PRJEB43018, sample SAMN04849741) | marine metagenome | isolation source: floating plastic debris | place: Pacific Ocean | collected 2008-08-30 | study: EMG produced TPA metagenomics assembly...
ACAAAGCAGTAATAAACAGCGACCACAGATGTCGCCACTCCCAGCGCCCCAAATTGCACGCCCACCAGCAAAGACAGCCCAAACAGGACGGTAACACCAATATTCCACAGCAGACCAATGCCTGACCGATCAACTGCAGTCAATAAATAAAACGACGCCTGATCAAAGGGACGAGGAATCGCCGAGATACAGATCAAAATCAGAATGGGCACCGCTGGAATCCATTCTTCACCAAATATAAACGGTACATAGAAACGAGCCGCCAGGGACTGCAGCATCACGAACGGAATAATGACAGAGGCGATTGTTTTGAGGCTGCTCAAAAAAGCCGCTTTAAGCTGACTTAAGGTCTCTCTCGCCGCACAGAGGTATGGCAGCAGCGCCGTCGTAATACTATTGATAATCGTCAAACTAATGCCTAAACCGGCGTTGTAGGCAAAGTAATAAAAGCCTAATTCACGGATGCCAATGAATCGTCCGACGATCAGATAATCCATATTCTCGCGGGCCGTTTGTAGCAGCTGCACGCCAAGAATATTGAAGCCAAATTTGATAATTTCTCCCCACCGATAAGTCGTAAATCCTTGGGAAGGTCGCCACTTGTGCTTCCGCAGCAAAATAAAATATTCAATGGGTGCAGCAATCACTCTGGGCAAAACGATCGCCCACAGCCCAAACCCGGCCACAGCAAACACCGCCGTCAAAATGTTTGCCGTGGTATAGCGGAGAGACTGAGCCATCGCGTAGTCTTTCAGGCGATTTTCTCGCTGAATCAGCGACGACTGAATTTGCCCTACCGGCACAATCAAAAACGTGATTGCCAGAACACAAATCGGTAAGATCAGCCGGTCATTGTCATAGAACCAAGCCACCGGAAAAGCGAGCGTGCACTGCAGCACAAACAACCCGACAAACAACACCAAGTTGAGCCAAAAAGCACTATTACTCAGCTCGCCGATCTCGTCATCTTTCGCTTGAATCAGCTTGGCATGCAGGCCAAATCTGGTAAACGTGCGCGTAAACTCATAGGTTGTGAGCACCAGGGCAGCTAACCCATAATCTTCGGGGGTCAAAAACCGAGGCAGCAACAGCGTCGCCCCAAGTCTGGAAAAGCGAATCAACGCCTGAGAGATCCCGAGCCACCCTAAGCTACGAGCAAACCGATCTTGTAATTTACGGCCAATAAACTGTCGAGTTCTTTGGAAGAACTGTTTAATCTTTTCCCCAAGGAACATAACTCACTGTAGTCGCGATTATCATCTTTACCCGCAGCAGAAATATCGTTGCATCCAGGCCATCACTGGAGTACCACTGGGGGCTTATCGCCCAAGCGCTCAATGAGAGATTTGGCCCAGTCCTGAGGCAGCGTGTTGAGAATGAGCAGTTTCACTGCCAACCGTTGAGTATCTCTTTCGAGCAGCGATCGCGGCGAATTGAGAATTGACTTCGTGAGCTTTTGAGTTGCAACCGCTAAATCTTCGCGACTCGATGAGTTGCGCACGCACTGCAAGGCTAAATAACGGTACAGCTTACTTAAACTGCGAGGTTTCAAGTATTGCAGCTCTTCAGGAGCCTGCAAAAAGGCCCGCTCAATGACCGTCAACCCATAGGATTCCATGCGAGGCACGCTGGCTGACATCGCTTGAGAAGATTTCCGGTAATAGATCTGATGCTTTTTCACCACTGAAAAATTACATCGGGCCGCTAGTCTGATGTAATACTCCCAATCTTCAACAGAATGCAAGTTTGGATCAAACTGACCGACTTCTTCAACAATTGATCGCCGTACCAGAATGTTAGAACCGTTGGCAATAAAGTTTCTGACTAACAGCGCTGCATAGACATCCCCTTCGTGGTGCAAGGGAACACAGGCATATAAAAAGTTATCGTGCTCGTCGATAAAAGCCGTCCAACTATAGGCAACGCCCGCCTTCTCATCGCGGCTAAGCGCTTTGACTTGACACTCAATTTTGTCTTGAGACCAGAGATCGTCGGCATCCACAAAACTGATAAATTCTCCTGTGGCATTATCAATGCCCCGATTTCTCGCTACCGGCAGGCCACCATTTGGATAAGAGCACACCTTGATGCGCGGATCTTCAAAGCCGGCTACCACCTCTAACGTATTGTCTTTAGAGCCATCGTTAATCACGATGATCTCAAGATCTTGATAGGTCTGCTTAAGAATAGATTCCAGCGTTCTTGCAATCGTTTTAGCGCCGTTGTAGACCGGAATAACAATAGAAACGGTAGACATAAAGACCTCTGATTTAAGAATGGGTAGCGACCGGTAAAGGTGGCTCATCGGATGCACTGGCGAACACCCGATCAGGTTCTTGTAAGCCAATCCCCAACATGACTAATCCAGGCCAAAACATGTAGGCCAGCGTCTCCAGATTTTCACCAAACGAGAACGCAATCATAGTCAGAAAGACCATCAGACTAACCTGCGAGACCTTACTCGCCTGGGATTTAATCACCAGATCGATAAAAGTATAGGCAGCAGCGAAGAGCAACGCCGTAGTGCCGACCAGACCGTGGGTAAAGAGCACCCCAATCCAAGTGTGGTGACTACCAATCGGCATATCGCGGGTCGCCTGTGACCCCGGGGCCTTCATCGCATGGCCCCAGATAGGCGCATCAGTCCAGCGATTGAGGGCAACTCGTGCCAAGACCTCTCGCACATGGGAAGATTCACTGCGTTGGTTATCAAAGTAAATCTTGAGGTCAGTTAGCCCCGTCACGATGCGCGAACTTTGTAAACTGGCCAAAAAGGCAGCAAGCGCCGCCCCAAACAGCCACATGGGCCGAGTCAAATTAATCAAACTAAAGCGGACGAGCGGTAACACGACCAAACATAACTGCCCCAAGCGAGAGGCAGAACCAATTATCAAAATGATATTGGCACCAATTCCTAGCCACCGGAGTACGACATTTTTTTCGTAGCTAGCCAACCACATATGCACCGTCGCGGCACAGGCCAAAGCAGGAGCCCACGGCGCAAACATCGTTAGCCGACTCTGACCCGAGATATTTTCAACCGCGTGCAGCGCCACTTCGTAATAAAGGTCAGAAAAGCCACCAATTTTAGACAGAATAGAAATTGTGTAGAGCGGCATCTCAACCCCGGCGGTCATCATGATGTAAGCAAAGGGCAAGATGATGAGGGTTTGAACCGCCAGGAGGCAAATAGCTCGGGACACGATTTGAGGGCGAATCTGGAAGCAGCCAATCAAAGGAAAGACCGCCAGCAAAGCCCAAGTGCGCATGAAGTTATTGATAAAAGACTTGATTAAGCGGGTGAGACTGGCATCAATGTTGACTAGCCCGACCATCAAGGCGACTAGAATAGCTAACATCGCCACCACCCAAACCCAAACGCCAATCGGAATATGCACTGCTGACCGTTTGGCAGGCCGAAGAAAGAAATGGTCGAGAACCAAATAAGCCAGCAAACCCCAGGCGATCATGGGCACGGCAATAAACTGACTACTCAGGAAAAATAAGAGATAAATACCAATAATTGAATAGTAAATAATGGCTTCTTGAAAGTTTTGAGGCTTCATAATCAAGCAGTTTTTAGCGTTTTCAAAAAGTTCAGATATCCGTGAAGCGATGCCAGCAGCCCATCTTCTTCATGGACTCGAAATCGCACGCAAAGTCACTTAAGCAGCGACTCCATAGCAAGTCAGACTAAGAAAGAGAAAATCATGCGATCAGCAACAGTAAGACATCCGTAAAAGCCCTAAAATGTTTGGGCATGGAACATCATGCGAGTCAATTCAGAAGCGATCAATCTTGACGGAGCCAACATTATCAGCTGTCAGCCATTGAATAAAACAGGTTTTCCTGATTTGATTAAGCGATATAGTGAGCCTTCAACTACTAGGCGAATCACCAAAATTATGTTCGCCGCTTTAGCCTTTTATAGGCTACACGATCGCCCTAATCAGAGAGCTTGAGCAACTGAAACGGACACACTTTCGTTTCTCATAAATATCAAATACGTATTTGTGCTGATCTCCCGAATTGGCTTCTTCATAGTCTGTTCACATACTAGTGGAGAGGTGCCTGCAGTGTCTAACGAAGCTTTATGCTTCACAGGTTCTTTAAAGTTTTGTCAGCCCTCCTAACTCGATAAAACTGAGCGCTGTTGACCTTTCCCAACCGTGGCTGTTCAACGCTCTACCACAGCGATTAGAGCCCGTCATCAGAACCGCCTTGTCACGTCATCACGGCAGTTAGACCATTACTTTCCACGGTGATCGCGATTGCTCTGCATCCCCCACAGCACCGCATCGTAAACATTGCTGCCGCGCCCAGAATCATTGTGAGGTCAGGGCTGCAGGCTAACGATACCGAGATCGTCCACTGACCAGCGTAATCGCTCCAACGCTTGACGAAGCATGGGCTCAATCGACCCGCCATTTACAGTTCTTTCACAATTGGACTGGCCATCGTCATGGCGATGAAGAACAGCTACATAGCGGGCAGCGGATTGCCACAATCAGGGCCTATTGCGTTTTGAACATCCGGCCCACCGCACCGGTCAACGCTTCACGGGGCAAAAAACGGCCCGCATTAACCAACAGCTGGTTAGTGAGGCCCCCGGTCACCACGTTGGACTGCCCCTTGTCTAACGCTTGCAGCGCATCGCTCACAACGGCCTGAGGCGAGGTATAGTTTTGCCCGACACTTTCTCCCAAGCTCTCGGGAAACTCAGCCGTCTTAAAGAATTGCGTTTCGGTTGGGCCAGGGCAGACACCGATCACTTTGATGTTGTGAGGTTTGCATTCAAACCAGAGCGCTTCGCTAAAGCTCAACACAAAGGTTTTAGTGGCCGCGTACACGGCAAAATAAGGAATAGGCTGAAACGCCGCCGTGGAGGCGATGTTTAAGATGCTGCCGGTCTGCCGCTGCTTCATGCTCTGCAAACAGCGGTAGGTTAGATCTACCAGCACCATCGTATTGAGCTGAATCATATTGAGATAGGTGCTGAGATCGCCGTCGGCAAATTCGCCGTAGGTGCCGAACCCCGCATTGTTGACAAGCAAGTCGGGCTGAATCTGCTGCTGCTCCAGCTGAGCCATAACCTGGGTGGCGGCGTCAGGAGTGGTCAAGTCCTGCACCATGACGGTGGCTTTGACGTGGCGCTGCTGGCTCACGGTGTCGGCGATCGCCTGCAGCTTGTCGGGCGATCGCGCCACTAACACTAAATCGTAGCCGCGGTGGGCTAACTGCTCGGCAAATTCAGCGCCAATTCTAGCCGAAGCCTCTGTAATTAATGCAACTGACATAGCTTTCCTAGTGAGTTTTTAACGCAGTGAGGATCGACGCAATGCTGGCTGTAGTTGTCTTTGAGAGAATACCCCACCGCTCGTGCTAGCGGCCCTCGCCCATCTGCGTCAGTCTTGTTCTATGGTAAAACCTATTTTCTCTCAGGGAGGAGAGTGTCTCTGAGGCGGTGCTCGCGATCGCATGAGTTCCTCCCAACCCGCCGACAGCAGCGAGCGTTGTCTGGATATCCCATGAGAAAATGAGAACCCTGGTTCAGTTCTCATCCTGTTATGCCCTTGGAATCAACCGCTTTATGCTGACCCTGACTCAAGTTTGGGGCGCTTTGCTCATTTTCGTGCTGTGCCCGCTGCTGGGAGCCTTGCCACTGACAGCTTGGTGGCTCACCCTGTTGACGCGTCAGGCCAGCCCACAGCCGTGGCATCGCGAAATCAGTATCGCCACAGCGTTTATCGAGGGCAATCAGCTAGTCGGTAGTTTGGCCTGGCTGACCGAGGTGGCCAAAGGCGTGGGAACGGTTTGGCTGGCTCGCCACTATTTTCCCACTGACCCCGGTTGGGAAATCATCGCCCTGATGGCATTGGTCATGGGCCGCTACTGGCGATCGCACACTGTAGGCACCACTAGCCTAATTGGCGGGGCCTTTGCCCATAGCCCAGTGGTAGCCGGTCTGAGCTTTTTGGTCGGCTTTTTGGGCTTCACCCTATTTCGGGAAAAGCAGCAGGGCCAACTACTAGTGCTGGGACTCTTTACGCTGATGACGGCCCTCAGCAATCCCAACGGCATGCGGATCTTGCTAACGGCTAGTCTTTGCGCTCTGATCGGCTGGATTTATCAAAAAATGCCTGAGGAGCTGGATCAGCCCAACCCCGCCACGCGGCTCGAATCGCGGCGACTGTTCGGCTTCTTTCGCAGCGATCGCGCTCTGCTGGCGCTCCAAAAACGGTTAGACAAAGATCAGGTCGGAGCTAAAGCGGCCTCACTATCGCAACTGCTTGGCTGGGGCTATCCCGTGCCGACGGGCTATGTCTTACCCGCTGGGGATGACCCCGCAATGCTGCTGGAGATTACCCAACCGTCACCGCAGGCTCCCGTCATTGCCCGCTCATCTATTGTGGGCGATCGCCCAGCGCTCTCGTCCAGTGCGGGGCAATACCCGGCAAGTGCCAACCTGACCTCGCCAGAAGCGCTGTACGCCGCGATGAATCAGTGCTTCCGCGCCTACAGCCAGGCCAGTGCCCTGCAGTATCGCCGCGATCGCGACCTGCCCGAGGGCAGTCTGGCCGTCATTGTGCAGCAGCAGGTGCAGGGTCTCTGCAGCGGGGTCGCCTTTAGCCGCGATCCCTTTACGGGAGAAGGAGACGCCGTCGTCATTGAAGCACTCCTCGGCCCCGCCACTTTCGTCACGGCTGGCCAGCGATCGCCCGAGCGGTGGCAAGTCACCTTGCAGCCTGCTGACCGGCCAGAGGATATCCAGAGTCCTGACAGCTGGCGCTTGCCCGAGGCACTCACCCTCGACGTCAAGGGCAGCGGCGAAACCCCGCAACGGCTCTTGCAAGAAGTCGCCTTTTTAGCCCGCCACCTGGAGCAGCGCTGTGCAGGCATTCCCCAAAATATTGAATGGAGCTTTGATGGCGATCGCCTCTGGCTGCTCCAGAGTCGGCCTATCATTCCCGTTGAGGGTGATCGTAGACAGCGCACCCAGCCCCAGTTGCCGACCACTGACCAACCAACCGCCTCCCTGGCTGAGGGGACATCCAGGCTACACGCCCTACCAATCTGTCCCGGAGCAGCTACGGGTAAAGTCTCGGTCTTAAAGGCTTTACGTCAGCCTCAAGCGCTACCGCTCGACACTATTTTGGTCGTGCCGTTTCTCAAGGCCAGTGATCTGCCTGCCTTTGCCCAAATGCCGATCAACGGCTTGATTGCCGAAACCGGCGGACAGCTTTCTAATGGGGCAATCGCGACACGAGAGTATGGTATTCCGACCATCGTAATGAACCAGCGGCGCGATCGCTTGCAATCCGGACAGCGGATTCATCTAGACAGCACTTTAGGGATCGTAGATTTACTGTAGACAGCCCTCACATCGAGTTGGGTTGTTGATGTTTTTTTACACAGTCTCCCGAGGAATTACGGTGAAAAAATTTATTTATCCATCAGGATGGGCAGATTGAATAAGGTCTATCGGTTGAAATCCGAGACTGCAGCGGCTCATTTTCGAGGTCTCTGCTCATAGCACTTTCTAAATTTAGTTGTCAGGCGTTAGTTACTGCTTAAACCGATGAGTCATCCCAGTTTTAAGACGTATGTCAAAACTCTCAACAGCTTGCTGAAATACAAAGGGGATTGGCTACAGCAAGAGTCTCAAGATTTAGCCAAACTTTGTCACATGTATGGCAAGCTGCTACAGCTTGATGAGAACGAACGCAAAACGCTGCTGTTAGCCGCTTATTTTAAGAACTTGGGGGCGCTCTACATCGCCGACCAGCTACTAGAGCAAGAGTTTCGCGATCATGGTCACATGGTCGCCAGCTTGAATATCTGGTTTGCTGAAAGCGCCAATATCGCCCGAGATTCAGGACTCACAGACGTCGAAGCCATCTTGAACCAGTATCACCGGCGCACCATCCCGCAGCACAAGCTCGCTCGCATTTTTCAAGTGCTCAATACTTGGATTGCCTGCCAACAAGAAAAGGGGTGGCGGCATCCGATGACGGAGCGCGAAGCCAGAATTATTTTGGAACAGCGGGCCCGCTTGCGGTGGTCAGACCCGCTGATTGTGCGGCATTTCATTCACTGCTGTAATCAGTCCTGCAGGCTGTCGGATGCACCCACCACTGATTACAGCTTGCCCTCTCAAGCCGTTGCCCAGGGACCATCAGAGGCGATCGCCCCCCTGGAGGAATTGGCCTAAACAGCCAGTGGCTAGCAACCATCACCTAGCTGAAATTATTATCTGGCAAACTTTTCAACTCCGTAGGGCTTGCCCTGCCCGCAGGGTATGCCGAACTCTACATGCTGAATGCTGCACTCTACAGTCCGAACTCTGCTATACCAACCTCAGCCAGATGGGGTATCACCGACGGTCAAACTCGGCTCTTGCTTGGGTGATGAACGACTGTGATGAAGCTCTTGCCCCTCGCCGAAGAATATTCCCAAGCTTGGGCAAGCTCAGGCTGACGCGCATCAGTTTTTATTCTCTGCTTGGTGGCGAAAAACTCAGCACAAGAGGGGCTTTTAAGGTTTATTTCATTGCGGGATGTATCGCGTTAGATATGCGATTCTAAACAGTGTTAACGCAACCCTACGTTTAGAAACAAAAGTTAAAATGGCAGACTTTAATCAGCCAACGGTGATCGTGACGGGTGCCTCATCTGGAGTGGGGCTTTACGCCGCCAAAGCCCTCGCCAAGAAGGGATGGCATGTGGTCATGGCTTGTCGAAACTTAGAAAAATCCGAGCGGGCAGCAAAAGAAGTTGGGATGTCACCCGACCACTACACGGTCATGCATCTCGATCTGGCCAGTCTCAGCAGCGTTCGCAATTTTGTGCAGACCTTTCGCGACAGCGGCAGACCTTTAACGTCGCTGGTGTGCAATGCAGCCGTCTATCTACCGCTCCTCAAAGACCCTGAGTACAGCGAAGATGGGTACGAAATTAGCGTAGCCACCAACCATTTAGGGCACTTTTTGCTGTGCCATCTGCTGCTAGAAGATTTAAAAAACTCACCCGCTGGCGATAAGCGCCTGATTATTTTGGGCACGGTCACCGCCAACCGCAAAGAACTCGGCGGCAAAATCCCCATCCCAGCGCCACCCGATCTGGGTGATATGGCCGGCTTTGAGCAGGGCTTCAAAGCTCCGATCGCCATGATTGATGGCAAACAATTCAAGTCCGGCAAAGCTTACAAAGACAGCAAGCTCTGCAATATGCTGTGCACCCGTGAACTGCATCGACGCTATCACGAGAGCACGGGCATTACTTTCAATTCGCTGTATCCCGGCTGTGTGGCCGATACACCGCTGTTCCGCAATCACTTTGCCGCGTTCCGCACGATTTTCCCGTGGTTCCAAAAAAATATCACGGGAGGTTACGTGTCTCAGGATTTGGCAGGTGAACGGGTCGCCATGGTAGTAGCCGACCCCGAATTTAAGCAGTCGGGCTATCACTGGAGCTGGGGTAACCGCCAGCAGCAGGGCCGCGAAGCCTTTGTGCAAGAGCTGTCGGCAGAGGGCAGTGATGATGCCAAAGCTAAGCGCCTGTGGGAACTCAGTGAACGACTCGTCGGCATCGCCTCAATGGTGAGCACTTAGGTGATTGCGACAGGGGGTTGGCAATGCCAACCCCCTATTATTAGAGACTTGGCAGAAACCGCCGAGCGCGATCAAAACAGCTTGGCGGTCTGCGCTGCCGTGTCAAAAACATAGCGGTTTTTATAATCAGTCACGCCGTAAAGATTGAACGAAATCGTCGGTTCGTCCCCATAGGGTTCGACCTGGTGAATCGCGCCGGGGGTAAATGTGATGATGTCACCGGAAGCCAAGATGGTTTCCTCTAGCAACTCAATTTTGTCGGGCTGATCGGGCGTCGGCGATCGCCGCCAGATCCGATTTTTTTCTTGACCGCCCAGCATCGCCACCAAGCCCCATGTAGCGTGATTGTGAATGGTGGAAGCACTTCCAGGGCTCCAGGTCACCATTTGAACCGTCAGGGGAAACTGATATTCCCGATAGAGAAAATGCACCCCCCAGCCGGTTTTGGGGTCGGGCTCTTTGTATTCCATCTGCAGCCAGTAGGAACTGATCAGCAGCTTGCGGACGATGGGCGCGATCGCCGCCAGCCGTTTCGCGTCATCCTGTTCCGCCGCCAAAATATCTTCCAACTCAGTCAAAAAGCGATAGAGGCGATAGGTTTTTTCCGGCTCCTCAACATCTGCCGCCTTGAGGGTTTGCAGCGTGCCGTCATCCGTTACTAGCCAGTTGCTATTTGCCATGATGCTTATTTGGAGAACCGATGGCTATGGTAATACTGAACGCTAACGAATAGATGAATCTCTGCTGAGGGAGTGGTCAATGGGCAAGCATTTGTTAAAGGTCGCCGCCGGAGGATTGCTGCTGCTCTCAGCCTGCAGTAACGCCTCGGAAGCCGAACCGATGATGACCCGCGATCGCTGTGCCGCCCAGCCTGGCTTCGTCTTTGTGCCAGCGGGCGCATTTATCACAGGGAGCACTCCCGCCGAACGCGATTATGGCTACGAGATTTCCGCCCAGGCGATCGCGGATTCACCAGAGGCCATTGCGGCAGCCGAACAGGGATTACGCGATCGGCGCTGGTTTGAATTTGAAGCCGATCAGCAGACGGCCTCGTTGGCCGCAGTTTGCAATCAGGACAATCTGGTCACTCAGCAAGACTCTGCCGCCTTTGTCACCGCCACCGGCCACCGCGCTCCCGGCATTTCTGCTGCCGAGTATCAAGAGCAGGGATTTTTAGTGCATCCCTACGAAGACGTCGTGCCCTATCTGTGGCAAGACAACACGTTTCCTGACGGGTTGGGGACACATCCGGTGGTGCTTGCCTCCTATGACGATGCCGTAGCCTACGCCGAGTGGCGCGGCCAGCAAGATGGCGTTCAGTATCGGTTGCCCACTGCCGCTGAATGGGAAAAAACGGCCCGAGGCGAAGATGGCCGCTATTTTCCCTGGGGCAACGAATGGCAGGATGACGCCACCCACTGGGGTCAGTCGATCCCCTTTGGCACGAGTGTGATCGCGCGCTATCCCCTCAGCCAGAGTCCCTACGGAGCCGAAGATATGGCAGGCAACGTGTTTGAGTTCACCTCCACCCTGCGGGAGCGACGGGGCGTGACCGTGTCGGTAATGAAAGGCTGCTCTTGGGATGACCTGCCCGGCTTTTGTCGCGCCGCCTACGAACACACGCGCCCGACCGCTTCGCGTCATATTCTCTTCGGGTTCCGGCTCGTGCTGGTGCCCGAGTCGCTTGAGTGACAAGTGTGTCGATCGTGTGATCTCCAGGTGCAACGCGCAAGAGAACGGAGGAGCGGGAGAGCAGCAGACTCAGGGAACGGAGGCGCAGACTTAAGGAATTCAAACTAAAACATGCCCCACCAGCAGAACCCGGTTTCTGGAAACTGGTCGACCAACCTGACAAGTTTTTCGTGGAAACCGGGTTCTGGGACACCTGATTTCTTGGCAAACTCCTAGTTCAAAATTCAGCCATCCGCAACAGCTTGCCAAAACCGGATAGTTTCATCAGCGGCACCGCTGATCAGCGTTTGACTATCGGGCGTAAACACCAAGTCACAGACCGCCCAATCATGGCGCAGTACTGCACATCGCTGGGGGATCTCACCGCCCCAATCCCATAGGTGAATCTCGCGATCGCGGCTCCCCGTAGCTAGCCAGCGACCGTTCGGGCTGAGGGCGATCGCACTGACGGCATCTTGATGCTGACCCAGCTGCTGATGCTGAGCAAAATCCGTCAGCGACCACAGCATAACCGCGCCCCGGCGATCGCCCGGCACCACCGCCGGAACCATCGCATTCAGTGCCACCACCCGCAGCCCGGTTTGCACCGTCCAAGTGTGCAACAGTTGTCCCGTCGGCAGCGCCCACAGCCGCAGCGTGCCCGCTTCTCCGACGCTGACCAAGCGATCTCCTAGGGGGCTCACCTGCACTTGGTTCACCGCACCGCTATGGCGCGTTAAATCCACTAGACGCTTACCCTCGCTAATCTGCCATAGCGAAATGCGGCCCGTGGTCTCAGCGGCAATGAGCTGCGCCCCGTCAGGGGTGAGGGCGATCGTCGTCACCTGCCAGCCCGGCTGCTGCAAGCTCTGCCGCTGCCGATAGCGATCTAAATTCCACTGTTTGACCGTACCGTCTTGGCTAGCGCTAAATAGCGTTTGACCATCGGGATGAAAGGTCACTGCTGTCGCGGCATCGCGATGGCCCTCGCCAAACCCCAAGCGCTGGGCAAAGGTGTGTAACACCTCACCGGTTTGGTAATCCCAAAGCTGTACCGTGCCATCACTATTGGCCGCGGCGATCGCTTGACCGGTTGGCGCGATCGCGAGAGCATTCACCACTCGACCAGAGGTTGGCCAGATTTGAGTACAACGCCAGGGGTTAGGAGGTCTCTTAACCAAATTGGATGTGACTCGTCGCTGAGGGATGAGCCCTGCTGGAGCCAGATCGGCTAAGGCTGCCGTTGCCGTAGGATAGCGGCTGCGCAATGCCCGGGCAGTCAAACGATTCAACACTCGCGCTAGAGCATCGCTAACGGGCACAGGCGTTAACGTTTGCCACACCCAGCGATCCTCCGCGACGGAGTACAGGTCAAACGGGTGCACCCCCGTGAGCAGATACAGGCCAGTCAATCCCAGACTGTAGAGATCACTGGCGGGCACCGCTTTGCCTAGCGCTTGCTCAGGGGCCGCATAGCCCGCGCTGCCAATAATCGTGCCGGTCTGCTCTAGTTCACTGGCCGTGGGCACCGGTCGCGCCGCACCAAAATCGACCAAGACAGGAAGACCATCACCTTCCGGCAGCAACACATTCTCGGGTTTAATATCGCGGTGAATAATCTTTTGATCGTGAATAAACTGCAGCACCGGCAAGAGGGCCAGCAGCAGCGATCGCACGTCTTTTTCGGTCAGCGGGCCATCTGTCTCCACTCTCTGGGCTAGGGTACGCCCCGCCACATAGGTTTGCACCAAACACAGATCGCGCGATGATTCCAAAATGGCAATTAAGCTCGGAATCTGTGGATGTTGCCCCAGCTGGGCTAGCCGCTTCGCTTCCGCCAAATCTTGCTCACGGCTGCCCCGCGATCGCAGGATTTGCTTAATCACATAGCGCTGAGGCGGGGTCACCGCTTCATCCCAAGCTAAAAAAGTCCGGCCAAAACCACCCTCACCCAACACTTGTGTCGGTCGAAACCGTTGGCCCAAGCATAAGCGAGCGCCGCAGCCCTGGCAGCGCTCGCTCTCTGCCGCATTGCTCGGAGCCGGACATTGAGGATTAATACACAGAGTCACCACAGGCTCAATCGCTGCCCCAGTTACGCTGCTACAGAGCGATCGCAGACGCTGTCGCCATCAGGATTGCCGAGCAACCGTTTAATCCCGACTGCCAAACGTCGCATTCGGCATTCGGCGATGCTGAAGCCAGATGAACCAGCATTGCCCAGCCGAGTAGCCATCAAAAGGGATATGACTTAAACGGAATCCACTGACCCCAAAGACGATTCAGCGTGCCGTCGATCATCAGCCCACTCAAAATACTGTTCAATGCATCCAACAGTTCGCGGTTACCGGGTAAGACAGCAATGCCAAACGGATGCTGCGATGGAATTTCGAATGCGACTCTCACCCCAGCATTCTGGGCTTCAGTGGCAAACAAAATCAGCGCGTCTTCCACGACTGCGTCGATATGGCCTTCACGCAATTCCTGCAGCATTTCGATTTCAACGTCCTTAGTGCCGTCAAAATACACCGGGTCAATGTCGGCGGGTAACACTTCTAACACTTGCCGACTGACACTCTCTTGAATCACACCAATACGCCGACCACTCAGGTCCGATCGATCTTCGATCGGAGAGTCTTCGCGCACTAAAACTGCCGTATCAAACCGGCCATAGGCGCGGGTAAAGTCAGCCCGAGCGCGGCGCTCTTGAGTAATGATCTGGTTAAACCAGATAACGTCATACTCGCCGGTTCTTAGGGTCGAATAGAATTTTTTAAGCGGAATGTCAAACCACACCGGCTCTAACCCCAGGCGATCGCAAACGATGCGCGTGAGAGCTGGCTCAAACCCTTGACGCCGCCCATCGTCTACAAAACTCATCGGGCGAGTGTTGATATCACTGGTAATAATGCGGAGCTGCCCCGACATCACAGTCGTGAAATTGGGCAATTGCTGAGTATCAGTCATGTTTGACATGAGTTTCTATCTCTCACCACCAGAGAAGGAAAGAGCGATCAACGCCTCAACCCTGACTTGATTAGACCCTAGCAGACCGAATGCCCTCTGAAAAGATGACTTTTGTCCTATATGAGGCGTCTCGAAGGCATCAAAAACATTCTAGCTTTGGCTGATCAGGTTGTGACATCAGCGAAAGCATCACAGTGTCATCAGCCTCACTCATCCCTGACGGCAACCAGCCGGTCAGCCCGCCCAGGCATTACGGACAAAGTCACCGCTGAGTCACCGCCATCGGCCGCATCATGCTTCACAATTCAGTCTTGAGACAGGCAGTTTCCAACAGCAAGAGCGAGTCAAAGGAGGCGATCGCACAGCGATCAATCAGCCCCTCTAGCACCGTGGCCTGAGGGTTGATGATCGCTTGCTGAGGGGCATCTGTCCGGCGGGCATACTGCAGCAGCCAGGCATTGGTTTGAATCCACTCAGGGGTAAACATCGCCTCAGAAACCAGCCAGAAATCAATTGCATTGTTGTTCAGGAAAGCTTTGACCACGGCGGGATCAGCGCTATATTGCGCCGTGATCAACTCAACTGAGCGGCGACTCACTTCTTCGTAATAGCCCAAATGGTAAGGCAAAGCGAACCCTTGACCGCCCACAAAAATCGGGCGATTGGTGAAGCTCGGCAGGTTGTTGATTTCTGCATCTAACCCTGCCGTAACAACGTCTGCCGGCTGGCCTTGCAAAAATTGATACAGCTCAGGAAACTGGCCGTGAACATAGTTGCCCCGCGATTCGCCAGCAGCTAAACCCACCACCAACGGCGCAAAAGCCCACACCAGCAACACCGTCAGTCCAATCGACTGCCACTTTAGTGACCGTAGCGGCGGCCGTCGCCGCTCAAGGATGAGGGCAATCGCGACGCCCGCGCCCAAAGCCGCGATCGCCCGAAAGCTATGCTCGGTATACCGATTCGGCAAATGCAGCTGAAATAGCAAAAGATGAGCCACCAAAAAGCACAGCGTCGAGGCGATCGCCACCTGTAGCAACAGGGCAATGCGACCGGCATTCTGTCTGGCCAGGATTGATCGCCCTGGAAACGCCAGCAAAAAAGGTAGCGCTAGCGTCAACCAAACTTGCGGCTGCACCTTTAAATCTAGCGTTGACCATTCCAGCGGCAGTAGGCCCGTTCGTTTACCAAATAGCCAAAAATCGGCAAAATCTTCGTCAAAAAACTTGGACCAGCCCGACGGCGACAGGGCAAACATGTCTCGTGCCTGAGCCACCGTCAACACCGGCCCATAGGGCGAGTCTTGCAGCGCATAGGGCAATAAGGCAAAAAACGCTGCCAGCAATCCACTGCCAATTACCCAATAGTCCGCTTTCGTGCCGGTCAGAGTCAATCGGCTTTTTTGCCAGCGCACCAGGGTGAGGCCTCGCAACCCCAGCGTCGCCGCCATGACCAACACCCCTTGAGGATAAAACCACCCCAACAGCAGAATCGATAGCGCACCGGGCCACCACCAGCGCCGCAGCAAGCACAAAAGAAACGCCAAAAAGAAGGGATGGAAAAACGCCACTGGCGTCGCCGCCACTACGTCGTCACGCACGGGCAGCATTTGATTGAAAAACATGGCTGACACAAATGCTGCTAGCGGCGTTTGTGTCAATTCCATCAAGATCAAAAAGACCATACCGGTCGCCACGATCGCAATCACCACCGGCAAAATTTTGTTGAGCACCCAAGGATCGATGCCCACTTTTGCTGCCCAGTGATAAAGCGTGGTGTAGCCCCAAGGCGCCACCGATTGAAAATAGTCGGCAAACAAATCTTGAGGAAACAAGTTGGGATTGAGAAAGCGCTGCATCCAAAACACGAGCTGGCGCGCATCATCTTGCACGACGTAGGTTGCAGAAAATGCGTTGTGCAAGGCAGGTAGGCGATATACCACAGCGATCGCCAAACTCATCATCAGCCAAACTGCGGTCGGGGTGCACCATGATTTCAGAGACGGCTGCGATCGCCCCGGCACAGACTCAGCCATGACCCCTCACCAACAACAACCCAACTATTTCAGCATATTTGTGCAGCGACACGACCGATCGCACTGGCCATTGACAGCGCAGTCAGTCACTCAGTCAAGGTTAGCCGGAGATTGTCAGCCGCAGTCTAGCGATAGCGATTACGCGCCGTTTTGGTCTCTCTGGCAAACGGGAGACTCTCACGTTTTAGCAGGGGCTGATCCATCGCCTACCTGGGTTTGCAGCAACGCCAGACAGTCTTGTACAGGAGTGTTTTCAGTCATAGCAGTCACCAGGGCTTGATAGGCGTCGGTGTGCTTTTCCAACAGGGGTTGAGCTTGCACAACCGCCCAGCGCTGGCGCATTTGCCCCTCTTGCAGGGGGCGCTGCAGCTGTTGCCACAGGATCGAAAACTTTTGGCGATCGTCCTGACCGCCCTGAGACTCGCCATAGACGAGTTTCTCAGCCGCAATCCCAGCCATCCACACCGTGCAATAGCGATTGAGGGTTTGGGCGGGGAGCTGTCCGGTTTTCAGCGTGGCCTCCAGATCAGTGGTGTCAAACTGCACGCCTCCCAATCCAGGCATGCCTTTGCGCCAGGCTTCCCACGCGCTAAGCGTATAGTCAGAGACCGGAATATCGAGCAGGTAAGCCACTAAGAAATGTCCGGCTTCATGACGCACCACGCGATCGCGCTCTTCGCCGGATAAACGGTTGACGCCATTGATCAAGAGGTTACCCAGAGTGCCATTTAAGCTGGTTTGATCAAGCGTAGCAATGCTCAAAAGCGTGGCGATCGCGATCACGGGCAGAACCTGTGGAATATCGAGTAGCGGGCCGAGCAACATGCCCATCGTCACCATAAAGATGGTGATTGCCACAATATTGAGCGTAGTTTGACCCATCTTGACGACTCTGTCTCTGCGGAACTGATATGACTATACTTCCCAGGTTGTAACCGCCTTGGGGACGGATTACCCAACCCAGAAGAAGACCGATGCTTCTTTTAAGCTTAG
>ERZ1740072.424-NODE-424-length-17216-cov-17.292873_pt1 | contig 17216 bp, 16 predicted proteins | sample MGYA00581733_ERZ1740072 | MGnify/ENA primary metagenome ERZ1740072 (study PRJEB43018, sample SAMN04849741) | marine metagenome | isolation source: floating plastic debris | place: Pacific Ocean | collected 2008-08-30 | study: EMG produced TPA metagenomics...
GTCTCGACAAGATAGTTGTGCAAAAACAAAGCCAAATCATGGGCTTGGGGATGATACCAAAATGCGCCAATGCCAGCTGTGTTGAGGGCATCACCGTTATCGGGTAAGGCATTGTAGTGCAGGCTCAGGGCCATAGTCGGTTCTGTTTCGTTAATCACAGCAACTCGGTCGCGTGGGAACAAATCGTCGTCTCCTTCACGCGCCATAATAACCGAGGCTCCTAGCGCCTCTAGTTCGTCTCTTACGAGATTAGAGACCAGTAATACAACATCTTTTTCCGGCAGACCTGTTGGACCACGGGCCCCTAAGTCTTCGCTGCTGCCGTGGCCCGGGTCGAGCAAGATTGTTGTGCCCCCTAGGGGTGTTGCAGAATTTGTGGTGTCAACTGAGGGGGGATGTTTGAGCGACAGAATTAGATTAGTACCTTCGTAGCGCAGTTTGTAGCCCCACTGCTGGTCTGCCTTGAAATGAAACGTGTAGGACGCTTTGTCTGGCAAAATGGGCTGCCAGTCCATGCGCTCCACCACCGGATCGTCGGAGAAATAAATCGTATCGGTCTGGGGCACCGTATTGTGCAAAATCAGCGTCAGGCTGGTGGTGTCTTGTTCCACCCTCATAGGCACAGGCACCTGCAAGGGAAAAATGACCTCAGTCCACTCTGGCACCTGGCGAGATCTGACGCCACGAATAGTGGTAGTTGGGGGCACAGGGCTAGCCGCAACCGTCACTTCCGAGGCTCTGATCCAAGCACCATAGTCTAGGCGAACCCAGTCCCCCTCACGCCCAGTCACCGCCGCACGGGTGTCTTTGGGCAAGGGCGTCAGACGAGAATAGTTAGTACTTGGCCCCGTGCGGGCAATGCCAGACTCTACGGTAACTGTTGCCACTTGAAACGTTGTCGGTGACAGAATTTCGATAGGGCCGCTGCCTACCTGGGTAATGGTTTGACCATTGAGCGTTAACTGAAACTCAGGGGTGCCCACGTTGCTGGGCTGGTTAAAGGTGGCACAGCCGCCATATTGGGTAGCGCTAAGAGCATAGGGATCGGTTTGGTTGGTCAGCACCGCATAGTTTGGGGGCAGCTCGACGCCAGCGGACTGGGGGCTGAGGGGAATCGTTTGCCCGGCTAAGGCCACTGCGACCTGGGCCTGGGGTGGCGCAACGGCACTAAAGCAAATCAGCTCGCCCGGCTGACGGGCAAGGGCACGACTGGGTTCTAGGGTGCCCTCGGCAAAGGCAATGCCATTTGGCTGGGGGGGCTCTAGGGAGTTGCGGGTGATGTTAAAAGTAAGGCTTTCGCTCCCTTGGGTGATGGTAACGCGGTTATTACCAATGGCCAGAGGTAACGTGGGAGCAAAATGGCCAGCGGGACTGCGCTCAGCAATTGGGTTGCCGTTGAGTAAAACGTCACTGCCGGGGTTGGCGGTGCCAATAAAAAAAATCCGATCGGACACGGTGGTGTGGTTTGCCGGCGGATAGGCAACAAATAGCGAATCTTGGGCCATGGCCGGTTGCACTATGGTGAACTGCAGTGCTGGCACGATTACCCCTAGCCCACATGCCCGCATGCCCCATCGATTTGCCATGGTCTTACCTCTATTCAACCTACGGGCGAGATTATATAGCTTTGCGCACATGGTTTAAGCCACCAGTTCAAGCCATAGGAACCGCTAAAAGCTTTAGAGAACAGACACTATGGACGGCACAATTGGATGAATAAACCGATCAAATAGTGCGTATAGAATTGCTGCCTAAGATAATAATCCGCCTTTCTAACCCTGTGGCACAATTAATGGGTTCAATTAGCGCCAAGCTTTAGAAGCTGTAATTTTCTACGAGAAAATCGACAGTCTTAGGTTGGGGTGTGGTTTAATACTCGCTTTGCGATCGCATTATGACTAAGTTTGTATTTGTCACGGGTGGTGTCGTTTCTAGTATTGGTAAGGGCATCGTAGCGGCGAGTTTAGGCCGTCTGCTCAAGTCCCGCGACTATTCGGTCTCTATCCTCAAGCTAGACCCCTACATTAACGTTGACCCCGGCACCATGAGTCCGTTTCAGCATGGTGAAGTATTTGTCACCGAAGATGGGGCAGAAACCGATCTCGACCTGGGTCATTATGAGCGCTTTACCGACACCTCCATGTCGCGTCTCAACAGCGTGACCACCGGCTCAATTTACCAGGCCGTGATTAACAAAGAGCGACGCGGTGAATACGACGGGCGTACGGTACAGGTGATCCCCCATGTCACCAATGAAATTAAAGAGCGCATTCGGCGAGTGGCCCAAAACCGCAGCCCCGATGTGGTGATCGTCGAAATTGGCGGCACGGTGGGTGATATCGAAGGACTGCCGTTTCTAGAAGCGATCCGTCAGTTTCGCAAAGATGTGGGCCGCGAAAATGTCATCTACATGCATGTCACCCTGATTCCCTATCTGCCGGCGGCAGGGGAAATCAAAACCAAGCCCACCCAGCACTCGGTCAAAGAACTGCGCTCCATCGGGCTCCAGCCCGATCTGCTGGTGTGTCGCTGCGCCCAGCCCATCCCCGAGCATATTAAAGCCAAGGTGTCAGACTTTTGTGATGTGCCCGAAGCCTGTGTGATCGCCGCCAGCGATGCCCCTAGTATCTATGAAGTTCCTCTGTTGATGGAGCAAGAAGGTCTGGCAGAGCAGGCCATTCGTCTACTCAAGCTAGAACCGCGCACCCCCGATTTAAGTGCCTGGTCCACCCTGGTGGAGCGGCTCTATACCCCCACCCAAACCTTGGATATTGCCATTGTGGGTAAGTATGTCAGCTTAAATGATGCCTATTTATCGGTGGTGGAGGCCTTGAGACATGCTGCGATCGCAATCCATGCTGAGGTGAGCATTCGCTGGATTAGCTCAGAAGACATTGAAGCCGATGACCCAGCCAAGCATCTAGAGGGCGTACACGGCATTGTGGTGCCGGGCGGCTTTGGCACCCGAGGTATTGATGGAAAAATCCGAACAATTCAATACATTAAAGAGCAAGGTATTCCATTCTTGGGCCTATGTTTAGGAATGCAGTGCGCCGTGGTGGAATGGGCGCGCAATGTAGCTAACTTAGCCGGGGCCAACAGTTCTGAAATTGATGCTGACAGTGAAAACCCGGTAATCAACCTGCTGCCAGAACAGCAGGATGTTGTGGACCGAGGTGGCACCATGCGCCTAGGACTCTATGCCTGTCGGCTAGAGCCCGGCACCCTGGCAAGCCAGCTTTACGACCAGCCGGTCATCTACGAACGCCATCGCCATCGCTACGAGTTTAATAATGCCTATCGCAATCTGTTTTTAGAAACTGGCTATGTGGTGAGCGGCACCTCCCCAGACGGACGGCTGGTGGAGATTGTCGAAATGCCCGATCATCCGTTCTTTATCGCCAGTCAGTTCCACCCAGAGTTTCAGTCTCGCCCCAATGCGCCCCACCCGCTGTTTCTAGGCATCGTTAAAGCCGCCGCCAAACGCTCTGGCAACCCTATCTCCAGCATGAATGAGATCTCCGCTGGAGCACCCATGGCAGAGCCAGGGAACAGAGCTGAGGCAGTTGCAGACCCGGTAGCTTAGGGCAGCTCGTAGGTGCGGCCTTCGTAGGCGCGACAGTCTTGGCATGGCCCTGAGGGATTTACCGCACAGCGAATGTGGGGAGAGCGGGCATTCAGCTGGCAGGTAATGTCACCAATCACCAAACCAATGCCGTCGACATAATGCTCATCTGGATCACGCAGTCGCCAAGGGTTAATGGCACCGTACTGTCCCGCTTCCATCGCCAGGTCAAAACGCTCAACAACGCGGCGCTCGGCTCGATAGGTCGCCCATAGCGACAGGGCCGGTGGCAGTAAGCCCACCAAAATCAAAAACACCACTACGACCATATATAGCAACTGTTTGGGGTCATCACTATGATCGTAGCGCAGGTTTTTGGAGAGTTAAATGTAGATTTTTGAGCGATTTTGGACGGGAGGGTCATGCGCCCCTGACCTAGTCGTCTTCCTTCTTTTTAGGCTTGTAGGTGGATTTCACCTGCAATTCCTTGAGCTGGCGCTGATCAATACCGGATGGGGCCTGGGTGAGCAAGCAGCGGGCCTGCTGGGTTTTGGGAAATGCGATCGCATCTCGAATTGAGGTCTCCTCAGCCATCAGCATCACCAACCGGTCTAGACCGTAGGCAATACCGCCATGGGGTGGGGCACCAAAGTCAAATGCATCCATAAAGAAGCCAAACTTATCGCGGGCTTCTTCATCACTCAGACCAATCGTTTCAAATACCTTGGCCTGCACATCGGGCTGATAGATCCGCAGGCTACCACCACCGATTTCATAGCCGTTAAGTACCAGGTCATAGGCAACTGCCCGGGCGGTCGTCAGGTCGTCAATGTCCTCAGGGTTAGGGGCAGTAAACGGGTGGTGCAACGCTTCGTAGCGATCTTCATCGCCATTCCACTCAAACATGGGAAAGTCCGTCACCCACAGAAAGTTGAGCTTGTCCTTATCAATCAGGCCTTGCTCAGCCGCCACGGCCTGACGCACCTTATCTAACGCCGCATTCACCGTGGCAGTCGGCCCGGCACCAAACAACAACAGGTGTCCCGCCTCAGCGCCGGTGCGCTCCAGCAAAATCTGCTTTTGCTCGTCGGTGAGGTTGTCCTTGATCGCCCCAATGGTATCGATCTCACCACCCTCACGAACACGGATATAGGCCAGACCTTTTGCCCCCGCATCGGTAGCCACCTTAAAGACATCACCACCGGGCTTAATGCGCACGTTAGAAATGGCATCGTTCCCCCCTGGGATGGGCAGCACCTTCACCTGACCACCAGACTTGACAGCTCCGGAGAACACCTTAAACCCTGAATCCTTGACAATATCGGACACGTCTACCAGCTCTAAGCCATAACGGGTATCGGGTTTATCACTGCCGTAGCGAGCCATGGCATCGGCATAGGTCATCCGGGGTAAGGGCAACGGTAGATCAATACCTTTTACCACTTTGAAAATATGGGCCACCAGGCTTTCATTAAGCGCCAGGATCTCATCTTGATCCATAAAGCTCATTTCCATATCCAGCTGGGTAAATTCCGGCTGGCGATCGGCCCGCAAGTCCTCATCACGGAAGCAACGGGCAATTTGGTAATAGCGGTCCATACCCGCCACCATCAGCATTTGCTTAAACAGCTGGGGTGACTGGGGCAGCGCGTACCACTCGCTTGGGTTTACCCGCGATGGCAGCACATAGTCCCGCGCCCCCTCCGGCGTAGACCGGGTCAAAATCGGCGTTTCCACCTCAATAAAGTCTTCTTGGTCTTCCAAAAAGCGACGGATAGCCTTCATCACATCGTGACGCAGGCGAATGTTGCGAGCCATACGTTCCCGACGCAAATCTAAGTAGCGATACTTTAATCGCAGCTCTTCACGCACGTTTTCCTCTTCCGCCGTTGAAATCTGAAACGGCAGCTGGGTGCGCACGGCACTCAAAAGTTCAATGCTATCGGCATAAATCTCCACCTCTCCGGTGGGTAGGTTAGGGTTAAGCGATTCGGGCGGTCGCTTACTCACCCGTCCCTCAATTTTCACCACATATTCATTACGCACCTGATCCGCAACCGGATACGACGCGGGCGTACGTTCAGGATCGCTGACAATTTGCACCACCCCGTTGCGATCGCGCAAATCCAAAAAAATCACACCTCCATGATCCCGGCGTCGATCAACCCAACCATATAGGGTGACAGCCTTATCAATATGGTTGGCCCGCAGCTGGCCGCAATATAAGGTACGCATAAATCTAGGGAAGGTGTGATTTTCTTAAAGTCAAATAAAGCCTACCCATTATCTAGGATCGTTCGCCTGCTTTAGCAGAAAGTTTTGATGCCAAAACAGGCGAAGATCTTGGGTCGGGTGTGGACCTTAACCACAAACGTTCCTACCCCGCTTACCTCACCACTTCCGGACTGCGCAGCATATCCGATAACATCGATGCGGGCTGTTGCCGATGGGGCCAGGCAAAGGCATGGCGAAACGCGGCTTCTTGACACGCCCGCAGACCATCAAAACCAATCACATCTTGGGTCAGCAGATTTTCATACTCAAAGGGCAAACGCACATTGTGTAACCCAGCGTTGTCCGTGCAAATGGCAATATCAACACCGGCATCAAAACAGCGACTAAACACCTCTTTAAGCTGGCTGATCTCATCCAGGGTGCCGGTTTGCAAGTATGTGGTTGGGCACACTTCCAAACATTGACCCCGCGCAGCCACATCCTTTAAAAGCTCCGGATAGTGCAGCGGAATTTGGATACCGTGACCAATCCGCATCAGATAGGGCAGCAGCTCTGGATAACAACCATTGGAAGTCTCATACAGATGCCCTGTCGTTTTCACCCCCAGGGACTGGGCGTAGCGATACAGCTGGATGATCTCGTCAAGCTTTTCACGATAGGCGGCGTCGCCCCCAGCAATATCCACGGCGCACACATAATCGGGATACTGGGCTGCCAATTCAACGGTGGCCCGGTTAATCTCATAGGGCAGACGAGAGTGCATACACAGAATTTGCCGCGTCACCACGGGGTACTCCGTCTGGGCGCTGGCGCGTCCAACAATCTCTACGATCTCGGCCATCATGTCCGTCCGCTCTCGCTCACCCAGGCTGTGGGGCGTCCGATAAAACGGCGTATACCTCAGCTCCAGATAGGCCAGGTTCTCAAAAATATAGGCCCCACGGATTAAACGATAGATAAAGTAGGGCAATGCTTCTCGGGTCTGCACACTCTCAACCAGGGTGTGGAGCTCCAGGTACTCTTCTAAAGAATCCTTAGGGTGAGTATAAAACCGCTCAAATTCTGGATAGTCTGCGAACCGCTCAGCCAAATCAGGACGATTTCTTTGAAAATAGCGCCATAGGATTCTGGGTACGACAGAGCCTCCCAGGTGGCGGTGGAGTTCTGCATAAAGACTCATGATGCCTCTAGGTGTAAGTGGGTTAACGAAAGATATTTGATTAATTGCCGTTGCTGATTTAGAGGATGAGCCGATCGGCCAGATATGCCATAGGGCAGAACCTTGCAGGTCAAAGCACCCCGAGGATCAGCAGCGCCACTAAATTAGTGCCCAACATTATCGAAGTATTCGCTAACAAATTAGCCATGCACTGAGGCCATAGCCGCGTGCCAAATACGTCGTTAAATTAAACCGTTGATACAAAAATTAAGAAAGTGTGAAATGCCTATTAGTGTAAGTTTTACCGCAGGATTTGTTTTTTTGCCTAGCAATGTACCCAAAACCTGCCTAGGCTTAAACTTTAGTTAACGTTTTGCGGACAGCTACCCCCCGTTTCAGACAGAGAATTCAGTCTGTCTCGCCCAGGAGATTTACGTTGCATTTGTTGACACTAGCCACCTTGGCTAATCATAATTGTGATTTGTTTGAACTCTAACGCGCGAAATTCCCTTGGCAAACGTTATTGTAATTGGTGCCCAATGGGGCGATGAAGGTAAAGGAAAAATCACTGATTTGCTTAGTAAGTCAGCAGATGTGGTTGTCCGTTACCAGGGCGGTGTGAATGCAGGTCACACTGTTGTGGTCAAAGATCAGACCTTTAAGCTGCACTTGATTCCCTCGGGTATCTTGTACCGCGAAACTGAATGTTTGATTGGTAATGGAACAGTAATCGATCCTAAAGAACTGATTGCTGAGCTGGATAAGCTAGATGGGCTGGGTGTTTCCAGCAAAAATCTTTTCATTTCTGAGACTGCCCATATCACCATGCCCTATCACCGGCTAATTGATCAGGCGGCCGAAGAACGCCGGGGCACAAAGAAAATTGGCACCACCAAACGTGGCATTGGTCCCACCTATGCTGATAAGTCGGAGCGTACGGGGATTCGAGTCTGCGACCTAATGGATCTGACAGCCTTTAGGGAGCAGCTAGAGTGGACAATTAGCTACAAAAATATTGTTTTAGAGAAGCTCTATAATCTGCCTCCCCTCGATCCAGATGAGGTCTTTCAGGAGTACGAGGCCTATGCCGAGCGACTGCGCCCCCACGTTGTGGATAGTTCCCTGCACATTTACAACGCTCTGCAAAAGCGTAAAAATGTCTTGTTTGAAGGGGCTCAAGGAACGTTGCTGGACCTTGACCATGGCACCTATCCCTATGTGACATCGTCTAATCCGGTGGCGGGCGGAGCCTGCATTGGCTCTGGTATTGGTCCGACGGCGGTTGACCGGGTCATTGGTGTCGCCAAAGCCTATACCACCCGAGTGGGTGAAGGGCCTTTTCCAACCGAACTCATGGATGAAATGGGCAACGCGCTCTGTATGCGGGGGGCTGAGTTTGGTACGACTACGGGTCGGCAGCGTCGCTGCGGTTGGTTTGATTCTGTAGTAGGTCGCTATGCCGTGCGGATCAACGGTCTGGACTGTTTGGCCATTACCAAACTGGACGTTCTAGATGAAATGGACGAAATCAAGGTCTGTGTGGCTTATGAGCTAGACGGTGAACGCTGCAAAGATTTACCGGGTAGTGCTAGCCTATTTGCTCGCTGTAAGCCCGTCTATGAGACGATGCCGGGTTGGAAGCAATCAACGGCTAACTGCCGTCGTTTGGAAGACCTGCCCAAGCAGGCCCTGGATTATCTTGAGTTTTTGGCCAAGCTGATGGAAGTCCCCATCGCCATCGTTTCCTTGGGCGCTAGCCGCGACCAAACCATTATTGTGGAAGACCCGATCCACGGACCGAAGCGCGCGCTGCTGTATGAAAATGGCAGTGCGTTCAAAGTGGCTTAGGTCGCTCCTGGAGACTGAAGAAGCTAGGATAATAAGGACATCCCCCGGCAAATAGCTTCAAGACTGTCGTCAGGAAAACGTGTGGCCAAGACCAAACTCGATTTACAATGGTTGGCCGCCTAAAAAAGTTTGACAGACAATAATTTATTTTTTATCGATTGGACAATGGCAATGGAACTGACCCTCGACTGTAGCAAGCGTGCTGATACTGAGAAACTAGGAGCGTTACGCCGTTCAGGTGCGATGCCCGCTGTGCTCTATGGCCACGATGGCACCAACTCTGTCTCGCTCAAAGCCAATACCCGTGAGGTTGAGGCCCTACTGCGCAAGGCTAAAGGCAAAAAGGTTGAATTAAATCTCAATGTGACCGACATGCCTTGGAATGGCACAGTTGTACTGCAAGAAGTACAAAATCATCCTTGGAAGGATCAGGTCTACCACATCAGCTTCTTAGCTCAGTAGACCTGATTCTGACGTTTAATTTGCTCGAGCACTGGGATTGCATAAATCCAGTGCTCGATTTTCGTATTGTTTTTGTTTGGGACGTACACGTTAGGCGATGACCGGTATAGTATGGGCGATAGCCTCTTCAGCCATCTTTCGCAACCGCCATGAGATCGCCCAAAGGACAACAACCCGTTATCAACGATATGACCGATTTGATTGTGCCAGCGGCATTGCGTCTGTGGCTGGTTTTCTTGCTGATTTTTGCCGTATTGGGATATTCGGTCACAGCTAGTATTTTATTTGGGGCCATGGGTGGTTTTGCCGGTGGTCTAGTATCGGCGTGGTGGCGTGCTCCCGGAGGAGAGCCCATGGCCAAAGAGGAAGGCGGTGGCAGCAAACGTCCATCCTTACTGCAGCTGCCCAAGTGGCGTTTCACCACCGAACGGCGACATTTGCGACGACGACAGCGCTAATGGTTCTGTAGACGTTGCAGATTTACAGATATGTTTCTTTTTCTATCGAAGCTCCTACCCCTATTTATCTATCCGTTGGGATTGTCTTGCATCCTATTGGGGCTGGCTCTAATTTGGTTGTGGAAGTTTCCTCGACGCTCCTTGTTTGCGATCGCAACCGCTCTCCTCATTATCTTTTGCAGCAGTAATCCTCTGATAGCCTCCACCCTGGTTAAAACCCTAGAGTGGCAATATATTCCCGCTGAGCCCATACCAGCCGCCGAAGCCATTGTTGTCCTAGGCGGTGCTACCCGACCCAAATCTCCGCCGCGCCCTTGGATCGACGTTTTAGAAGCCGGGGATCGGGTGTTGTACGGCGTCAAACTGTACCAAGACGGTTTCGCCCCACTACTCCTATTTAGCGGGGGTCGAATTTCGTGGAAAGACGGCCGTCAAAGTGCCACAGAAACCGAAAATCCTGACACATTGACCTCTGAAGCTAAAGACATGGCCGAAATTGCCCAGGCCATGGGGGTGCCAGAGCGAGCCATAGTACTAGAGAATAAATCGCTCAATACCTATGAGAATGCGGTAGAAACAGCAAAAATCTTACAGCAAAAGCAGATAAACAACATTTTGCTCGTGACATCGGCCATACACATGCCCAGGTCCATGGCAATTTTTAAAAAGCAAGGGTTTAATGTAACAGCAGCACCGACAGACTACTGGGTTTCCCAAGAATCCCTAGCAGAGATGCAGGGAGTTTCCTCTGCGACGTTTCTCAACGTCTTACCCGATACCGAGGCACTCCACTTTTTTACCAGGGCCCTCAAGGAATACATTGGCCTGGGCATTTATCGTCTTAGGGGCTGGCTATAATCCACCCAATATCCTATGCCCAAACTTTCCTTTGAGCCCTCCCCAGCTACCGCCCATGAAGCTATCGAACGGCAGCAGATTACCTATGAGTTCAGCCAGGAGGTGCGGCACCGGGCAGAGTTTGAAGCCTATTGCCAGTGGTATTACGAAACAGCCGCACAACATAAAGCTGAGCTGGCTGCAATGGAAAATGACATTCCGTTATTCAATTGGTTCCGGGGAAGACAATCTACAGAACGGTCTAAATAACTTCCAACTCTGTATTGTCTAGATGGGCTTTAAACGGCCTCTTCGCCCCGTCAATGGGAAACTCGACGACGACTGGAAAGTTTGGGCTAATGGGGCGTCCCTTCCAGTCAGTTAAGACTTCCTTGACGGTTCCTTCCATGCCTTCAGCATTGTGAGGCTCATTACGGTGCTTAGGATGATGAAATAGAACAACAGGTGTGGAAACCCGTACGCGATCGCCAGCTTTCATAGACATCGTTAATCCAAAAATTGATCGTCTGCACATCTTCCGTAGCAGTTGTCAGATTAGCCAGGGCCAAACATATCCCAGACTGATGTAGCCCATTGGAAATATGACTGCCAAAGACATCCGTCAGCTGCTATGGGAGTGACTGTGCATCAAAGATTATTTTCTCACAAGATAGTCCCCAGGCAGTGACTTTAACAACCATTTAGTTGTTAAAGTCACTGCCCGTCAAACTCCTTTGCCCCCTTAGGAATCTGGCTCTGTGAGAGGAGCGTCTTGGAGGGTGTCATCAGGGGCTGGCTGCAGATTTTGCCATACCAGGACCCCGGCCACTCCAGCAACACTGACCGCAATCAGCAGCACAATGCCCAATACCAATGCCTGCAGACGTCGCGGATTACCCTCAGCGGCCACAGGTTCACCCACGTCCGCCGGTTCGTCACTTTCTCCATACAGCAGAGCTTTAGATGCAGCCGTTAGCTCTGTGGCATCCCCCTGACCCGGTTGGGCCGTTAGGGGCGATGGGGGAACATCCTCAACAATCACCGTCTCACCGGCGACCGTACAGTTCATCAGCACCACAGCAATATTGTCATGGCCGTTCTTTTGGTTGGCCAGTTCTACCCATGACTCCACGGCGGTGGGTAGGGGCACAATGTTTTTGACAATCAGGCCAATGTAGTTGGCCCAAGACGTTTCTACTTGTTGGTGATCGCTCAGACCATCGGAGCACAGTAGCAAAATACCGGTTTCATCTAAAATAAAGCGCTCGATATGGGGAGTAAGGCTATCGGCCTCGCGGGTGCCCAGGGCCTGGGTGAGCGCGCCGGCATCGTCACGGGCATGGGCAGCAGCAGGATAGCTTTGCCCATTGGTGATTTCGCGACCGGCCACATCGTCATCAATCGTCAGAAGGTGACAGGCTTGGGGCGTAATCCAATAGGCTCGGCTATCCCCCACGTGGGCAACGTACAGCTCATTGACTTCCCTGTGACCGTCAGGTGTGGGTATTCGCTGGGGAATCATCACCGCTGCCACCAGTGTGGTGCCCATGCGTTGACGTTCAGTCCGGCCCTGGCGGTCATTTTGACTCGCCACCAGGTTATTCGCCACTCGAATGGCGGCTTCAATCTGGCCTTCTACCACATAGGGGGGTAGGGGTTCTTCCTGCTCAGCGACTTCCGCCAGTAGGCCCCGCAGCTGCAGCTGCAGCGATCGCACCACCATTTGGCTGGCAATTTCTCCCCCGGCATGGCCTCCCACACCGTCGCAGACAATGGCAATACGCGGCAGACTCGGTAAATCGGCGGTACTGGCCCGCTCTAATTCCACCTGGCTAGGGTAACAGGCATCTTCATTTTGGGGTTGCTGACCGCTGCTGGTGCTGCCAGCCACTTGAGTGGTCAGGGAAATTTCCATGGCCTGGGAAAGCAGCGCTCGGTTAAGACACTCGAGTATGTAGTCAACGTTGGGTTGGAGACCACCGCACTGCTCTAGAATCGGCGTGAGGGTGTTAGCCACCGGGGGATTGGCCTTAGTAAGTAGGGTAGCAATCAGATCCGCTAGGGCTCGCAGCGGTGGCTGACCGGGAATGAGATTGCTGAGTCTTATGCGCCAGCCATCCACATGTATCGCTTCTGGAGCCGTCAGGCTAGCGGCCATATTTAGCCCCAATAAATGGGGCCACAGATTAAATAGCTGCCAGCACCAGTAAACCTGGCGAAACGGTGTAGCAGAGGCCCAAGCGGCCCCCAGGGTGGGCATTAACCGACCATGGCGATCTACGGGGGCATTGTCGAGTAGTAACACCGGACCATCTGGCAGATTGCATTCACCATAGACCGTGGGGACGTGGAGCTGATGGGGATACGCCTTTAGATATGGCAAAGCAGCCGGGGTGATTTGCTCAGGGTAGGTGGGTGGATCGGGGGCCTGGGTGTCTTGCCAGACACCGGGGCTCAGCACCCAGTAGCGGTCGTTAACGCTTTGGCCAGGCGGAACATCACGCCCAGGCCCTAGGGCTAGAACGTATTTCTTAAAGGGGTAGAAGTCCACTTGAGTCATATCACCAACGGGATTGCCACAATCCCCCCAGACGAAAAAACCCGAGGGGCAAAAGATTAGGTTAATGGTAGTCGCAAAGAGCTCAATTGAGGAATTGTGTAACATCCTTAGGTATTAGACATTTGCTATACCCTTGAGATAGCTAAAACGTAAAACGACCATGAACTTGGCGATTTTTTGGATTCTGCTTGGCGTAGCACTCTGTGTAATGGAGTTAATGATTCCAACGGCTTTTTTGGAGTCGGCCCTGGGGGTAAGTGCGGTTGTCGTCGGCTTGCTAGTGATGGCGCTGCCGATTGCGTTTAGTTGGCAGGTGGCCCTGTGGATGGTCCTGTCACTGATGATGTTTTGGGCATTGCGCCGATTTTCGCCCCGCCGACAGCCCCCGGCCCTGATGGATGCAACAGAAGCTAAAACCATTACGTCGATTCCGCCTGGCAGCAGTGGCCGAGTCATGTACGAGGGGAATTCATGGCCCGCCTGCTGTAGTGATCGGGAGGTTGCGATCGCAACCAATCAAACCGTCATTGTCATCGGTCGCGAAGGCAACACGCTCATCGTTATGCCCGAAAGTGCCCTCCTATAGGCGTTACCACAATTTCTTGTAGGGACGTTCCATGGAACACCTCCACATCTATTCCTAACTAATTCCTTAATTAATTTAGAAATTCACACACCATGAACCCATTTGCACTGTTGATCATGTTGGCCTTTGGCGGTTCCATTGCCGCTGGTTCGGTACGCATTGTGAACCAAGGGGACGAAGCCCTGGTGGAAAGCCTGGGTCGATATAACGGGAAAAAGCTACAGCCAGGGTTGAATTTCACCCTGCCCTTCGTCGACAAGGTGGTTTACAAGCAAACCATTCGTGAAAAAGTACTCGACGTCGCTCCCCAGCAGTGCATTACCCGCGACAATGTCTCCATTAGTGTCGATGCCGTCGTTTATTGGCGCATCGTCAATTTAGAAAAGGCTTACTACAAGGTCGAAAATCTCCAGGCCGCCATGGTCAACCTGGTGCTGACCCAAATTAGAGCCGAGATGGGCCAGCTAGAACTGGACGAAACCTTTACCGCCCGCGCTGAAATCAACGAAACATTGCTGCGTGAGCTAGATACGGCCACCGATCCCTGGGGGGTAAAAGTCACCCGTGTAGAACTGCGCGACATTGTCCCCTCCAAAGCCGTGCAAGACTCCATGGAACTACAGATGGCAGCAGAACGCCGCAAACGCGCTGCCGTACTCACCTCCGAAGGCGAGCGAGAATCATCCATTAACGAAGCCCAGGGCAAGGCCGAGTCTGAGATATTGGCCGCCGAAGCCCGCAAGAAAGCTGCCATCCTGGCCGCCGAAGCTGAACAAAAAGCCATTGTGATGAAGGCCCAGGCCGACCGCCAAGAGCAAGTGCTACGAGCCCAGGCCACGGCAGAAGCCATGCAGGTCTTGACTCAAAAACTTAAGGGCGATCCCACCGCCCGCGAAGCCTTGCAATTCTTGCTTGCCCAGGGTTACTTGGATGTGGGCAGCACCATCGGAGCTAGCGACAGCAGCAAAGTCATGTTTATGGACCCTCGGGCGATTCCGGCCACATTAGAGGGCATGAAGTCTATTGTCGGTGACTTACAGGAACAGTAGTCAGCAACCATGCCCCGGTTTAGACATTAAAGCTCTTCAGGGTTGATACCTAGTTCTCTAAGCCGAGCAGCCAGTTTATCGGCCCGCTGCTTTTCTTGCTCGGCCCGCTGCTTTTCTTGCTCGGCCCGCTGCTTCTCTTGCTCGGCGACTTCAGCCGAGGTTAAAACCCATTCACCATGGGCATCGTACCAACGCAGCCAGACACCGGCAGCATCTTGAAAGCTACCTTCCCACAACCCTAACCCCATCTCCAGATCTTCAAACCAATAGCGATTATCGGTAATAGGTTGTTCTTCGTAGCGAATACCCGTCAGCTTGAACAGACGAAACCCATTTTGATAACGGTCAAAAACCACGTAGTAGGGCACTCGCAGTAAACGCTCGTAGACATCCCACTTACCGGGGGGCTGAGCAATTCGGCGAGGGGCACGACCAAGGTCTTCATCTTCAGTTCCTGGGGAGAGTAGCTCAACAACTAAAAACGGGCTAACCCCCTCTTGCCAAATAACGTAACTCCAACGCAGATCTTCCTGCTGTTTTGCCTTGGGTACACCCAGAACCAAGAACCAGTCGGGACGCTTATGCCATTGGGTATGACGGCTATCGTAATAAATATTAAGATCGGTACCGATAAAAATGTCGTCGTGATTCGGCAGCTTGCAGGTCTCGCGTAACAGCTGCGGCTGAAAGTCGTGAAACTCGTCTGGCAAGCCTAGCTCCTCTGGGTACTCACTGGGGAGGTCGTACATGGTGGGCAGCGGCTTTTGCACTGACTTAGGTGAGTCACTCTGATACATTTCTAACCGCCCGAGCGTACATGCCGCTATTCTAACCTGAGACTATCTGGCACTTGGCGCATAGGCCAAAGAACTCGAGGGTATGGTAAAAAATGCGGAAATGATGGGAATCGTTGAGGTGGCTCTCAAGGTCGTGAACCGGGCATTCCTCGATCGGCAAAGAGTCGCCGCAGCGTAGGCAGGTGAGGTGGTGGCGATCTTCGTGGGCAAGACTGTAGAGGGATTCACCGTTGGATAAGGTACGCACCTGGACAGTGCCGTCTAGCTTGAGGGCTTCTAGGGCACGGTAAACGGTGGCTAGCCCAATGCGGCTGCCGGTTTGCCTCAGGGAACTGTGAAGGTCCTGGGCGGAAATAGCCTGCTCCAGTCCCTGTAATGCTTGTAGAATGCGCTCCTGGTTACGGGTAAGACGGATGGCCATGGCGTTAAAAGAGCATATCGTTTTACTAGCTTAGATCGTGGCGTCAATTCCAATAGCATGACGGATGCATATCTGATGCATATCTCCAGAGAAGGAGCTACGCCAATGTTACGCCAATGCCCATGACGCGTCAGGTTAGCGGTTGTCATTTAAGGCTTTCAGAGATATCCGTTGTCCTAGTCTAACCAGACAGATGCAATAAATAGGATAGACGAGATAGTGAGACCAGGGGTGCTATAAGATAGGCGAATAACCTCCCTCACAAAATTCTGGATTTATATTGTGGCGCAGACTTATCAGGCTCAGGTGTATGTAACCCTTCGCCCGTCAGTACTCGACCCGGCGGGTACGGCAGTGCGCTCTGGTTTAGAGCATATGGGATATGACAATGTGGAAAAAATCCGCATTGGTAAATATATTGAGGTGTCGCTGACGGCAGAAAGCGAAGAGGCCGCACGACAACAGCTGGATAAAATGTGCGATCAGATTTTGGCAAATCCGGTGATTGAAAATTATCGGATTGAATTACAGGCAATGGCGGCGGCCTAATATTGGCTGACTGCCTATGGTTTGCAAGGGCACCCATGAGGGAAGTCCCTATGTATTAGTTACTCCCCACCCCATCGAGATTTCCATGAAATTTGGTGTTATCACATTCCCCGGTTCGAATTGCGATCGCGACGTGGTCTACGTCACCCGTGATATTCTCAAGCGCCCTACCCATCGCATCTGGCATGAGGACAGCGACCTGGGCGATGTGGATGTGGTGGTGATTCCCGGTGGCTTTAGCTACGGTGACTACCTGCGCTGTGGTGCGGTGGCTCAGTTTTCTCCGGCAATGCGGTCTGTGATTGAATTTGCCAACCAGGGTGGTTTGGTTCTGGGAATTTGCAACGGCTTTCAGATTTTGACGGAGGTGGGGCTGCTGCCGGGGGCGCTAATGCGCAATCGGGATATGCGGTTTATTTGCGATCGCACCCCCCTCAAGGTAGAACGCACCGATCTTACCTGGACTCAAAACTATACCCAAGGTGAGATAGTCACGATTCCCATCGCCCATGGAGAAGGTTGTTATTATGCTGACGCGGACACTCTAAAGTCTCTCGAAGATAACAATCAGGTTGTTTTCCGCTATAGCAGCCCAGAGGGAACTGTTGATGGCAGCAGCAACCCCAACGGTTCTCTTAACAACATTGCCGGCATTTGCAACAAAGCAGGCAATGTTCTCGGCATGATGCC
>ERZ1740072.426-NODE-426-length-17180-cov-16.999241_pt1 | contig 17180 bp, 12 predicted proteins | sample MGYA00581733_ERZ1740072 | MGnify/ENA primary metagenome ERZ1740072 (study PRJEB43018, sample SAMN04849741) | marine metagenome | isolation source: floating plastic debris | place: Pacific Ocean | collected 2008-08-30 | study: EMG produced TPA metagenomics...
GCTTTAAAGAGAATGGCCCCGCTGAGGTTGGCTTCACCTAGGTTGGTACGGCCCAGATAGGCGTTGGTCAGGTCAGCTTGGGTAAGGTTAGCGCCGCTAAGGTTGGCCCGACTGAGATCAGCGCGCAGCAGCCGCGCGTCGGTCATGATGATTTGGAAGAGCTGGGCGCCACAGAGCCGGGTGTCGGTAAAGTTAACGCCCTTAAGGTTGGCCCCGGTAAAGTCGCAGCCGGCCAGGTTTGCCCGTTGGGCACGGGTGCGGGTGAGGTTGGCATAGCGGAGATTGGCCCCTTCTAACTGGGCATCGGCTAAGGATGCTCCTTTGAGGTTGGCCCCGCTGAGGTTGGCATTGCGCAGGTCGGCGTCTTTGAGAAAGGCTTCGCTGAGGTTGGCTCCGCTGAGGTCCACATTGGCCAGGTCGGCCCCTTTGAGGTTGGCTCCGCGCATATCTACCTGTCGCAGATGGGCACCGCGTAAAATCGTTTGCTCACTGCGTAATTCTTGTCTTAGGTTAGCTCCCCGTAGACAGGCCCCGGTGAGGTTGGCCCCGCTGAGGTCCGCATTGCGCAGGTCGGCGTCGGCTAAATTAACATCAAACAAATCGGCCAGGGTAAGATCGGCACCCCGCAGGTCTGCTCCCTGCAAGCTGGCTCCGTGCAGGTTGGCATCACTCAGGTTGGAGTAAATCAGATTGGCCTGGTTGAGGTTGACGCCACTGAGGTTGGCATGGCTGAGGTTGGCCTGTTGCAGATTTACCCGGCTCAAATAGGAGAACATCAGATCCGTGCGTTCTAGATCGGCCTTAGAAAAGTTAGCGCCGATCAGATCTGCTTTGGGGAGTTCTAGGCCCGCCAGGCACAGACCGCTAAAGTCTTTGTGACCACTGTTGTAGCAGTTTAGTAGTTCAGTATTATCCATAGGAGGCGGGCCTCATAGAGGTAACAGCGGCGGTTATGGCGGTTTTGGCTTCTACAGGAGCCGGAGAGTTGTCGGGTTTGACATAGTAGGGCTTAATGGCGCTTAGGATGGCTGTGACCACGGGCTCATTTTCGTCAGTGTCTTCGAGACAATGGACAATGATGGATAGCTTGCTTTCTAAATCTTGGAAGGATGGGCAGTAGTTAAAGACTTCTCGCAAAAAGTCTTCTAAGGTTTTGCTGCGCAGCAGCGACCACTCTTGTGAACTACCGGCAAATGGACTGTAGAGGGTGGAGTGCAGCAAAATTTTGGCCCGTAGCGGACTGCAGTACTTGATGATGTCTAGTCTGAGTTCGAACAGATCGGCCCGGTCTTTGACTTGGGCAATAGCGCCCATGGGCGGACCTTCGACCGCTTTAGCTGAAAAGGCAACGGTGTTGTCGGGATGGATGCCGACGGGTAAATCGCCAAAACAGGTTTCGGGGCTATCGGTGTCGCTGACATTTTGTAGCCCCGGTGTGGACATCGGGATCAGTTCAGTCTGGGCGCTATATAGAGGATTAAAGGCCTTGAAAATGGTGTTGACGATCTTGGTGTATTTAGCTTTGCGGTTTAAGTGGTGTAGCAGATGGCGCAGCCGATATTTGAGGTCATTGGGGGTGGGGGTGAGCTGGTAAAGCTGCTTTACTAAGATGGCTGTATCTGCCTGCTCAATTTTTCGAATATCTGTTTCCCATACTTTGTGGCAGAGACAGTAAAGGACTTTTTTGATCCGAATAATTTGGGGATCGCACTCTAGTTCATCAGCCACGTGCTGATAGCGATCTTTTGATTCTCCCGCAACTTCTTCGGCTACATCCTCTGTCTCTGGTGGAACGTCAGGTAAGCGATTGGCCGCGCGCTCAATGTATAAGGGAGTGATGGCCTGTAAGATGTCTTCTGCCACATCGGAGTAGATTTCCTTGTGGTTGAGGGTGGCGACAATGCGATAGAGACTGGCGCGGCACTGGTCAACTGATGGATTGCGCCGCATCAAAGACTCGATCAGATGCTGTAGGGAAAATTGATCGAGGACGATGGTATCGTTTTCCCACAGATTTTGGCAGGTGCCGAAGATGAGCTTTTTGATACGTAGATGCTCGGCGTGATCACCTAGGGTTTGCAGGGCTTGATCCAGCGGGCTGTCAAAGACATATCCTTCAATGCCTTCGGCAAAAAATGGCCGGGTCATTTCCGCATCGCAGATGTCTAGTTCGACGACTGGCCTTAGCTGATAGGCGGGGACCTGTTCTTGAATATTTTTTAGGTTTAACGGCCCGAGGAATGTGGCATCGAGATCGAGTCGGCTTTTGACCACATCGTAGACCACCTGGGAAACGCAGATTTCTCCAGGGGCCGCGAAGCTTTCTAACCTGGCGGCAATGTTGACGCCATTGCCCATGACGTCTGAATTATTGATGTATACATCGCCCAGGTGAATGCCGATGCGATGGTCAAAGCTGTCCCACTTGCTGTCGCTGCGCAGTTTCTTTTGAATGTTAAGCCCACAGGCGACGGCCTGGGCAGCACTAAAGAAGCACATCAACAGGCCATCGCCGGTTGACTTGAGTACCTGACCGTTAAACACCTTGCATAGGCCTGCAATCTGCTTAAGATCTCGATTAATAGTGGCCAGAGCCCGCTCTTCATCGGCGGACATCTGGGCACTGAACCCCACTGCGTCAGTCACCACGATGGCGGCGAGTACACGCTGCTGGTTTTGAAGCGATTGTTGCGCTCCTTCCATAGAAAACCTGACTGACGAGACTACCTGATATTAAGATTACCCTGGCCATATAGGGTGATCCGTACATCATGAAGCAATGAATATGGAATTTTCGGAAGAATTTACTCGGCCTTTTTATGTCTTCGTACTAAAACCCGTAATTACTGGTAGATCGCGTGCCCCTTTATTCTCATAGCAATATAACCCGTATTTCTGGTTCGCGATAGGCCAATCTTGAGATCGGATCCTAAATAACGTACTTATTTCTCTCCCATAGTAGACGCTTTGTCATGTATTGGTGACTGATGTGATTGGTTGGCAAGTCTGGGGCTGCTTGGGGCGTTTCTGGGACCCCTGGATCATGTCTTTATACAGGCAATGTTGGGGAGTACTGAGGGGTGTTTTCCCTAGGAGAGTGATGTAATTTTTGATACGTTTGTTGCTGGGTTATTTTGTTGTTCGGTTGTTTTATTGAACATCTATCTTTGTTTATGAGTTGATGAGCTGACGCGGTCGATCTGATCCTGGAGAGAGGCGGTTGGGGGCTGCTTGCTGGGAGCAAATATAAATGGTTCTTAAAAGTGATGGACCGGGGGATGATTTGGTGGTCCAATGCTGTTGAGTCTAGTGCCTTGGAAAATAGTGATGCCCCAACTCAACCCTTTGGCTGTGAACGTACTGGCTAGTCTGGCCGCTGGCTGGTGTACGGCGGCGGCTATACCTGCGATCGCATCGGACCCGCAGCCTACGTTTGCAGATCTGTGTGAGGCGTTCCAGGGTGTTTCCAGCGACTGGAGTTCTGTGCTCTACAGCCGCCCCTATGCCTGGCAAACGGTGGAGGCCCTGATGGCGGCGCTGCCCCTGAATGATTGCGGGTTGGCTGAGCGACGGTTGGCGACTGTGGGCACCCTTCGGGGACCCCAGCTACAAACCACCTATTTGCCAGAAAACGGTCTGATGGTGGATTTTCCGGTCGGTGTGGACTTGCAGATGATTGCGATCGCAACCCCCAATCTTACCGAGCTTAACCTCAGTGGTCATGTCATTCCCGACTTAACCCCCATTGCCACCCTCAGCCGGTTGCAAACCCTGCGGGTGGCCAATACCCAGCTCAGTGATATCACTGCTCTGACCGCCCTCACCCGGCTCACCACCCTCGATGCCAGCTATAACCAAATCGACAGCATTGCTCCGGTGGCTGACATCGCCACTATCCGGTCGCTCAATGTTGCCTACAATCCGTTTACAGATGTGAGCCCCATCGGAGAAATTCTGACGCCTGCGGTGGAACAGGAGTGGCAGCTACTCGATCTTAGCGGCATTGAGATTGACGCCGAGACCTGCCCCGAGAACCTGGGTGATATTTGCCCAGGAGACTATCGAGGAGAGCGGTAGAATTAACGGGACAGGTTCTCCTGAACAGTGGCGCGCAGCTGTTCTGTTAATCGTTCTACGGTGCTAGCTTTATCTTGGCGAAAGTCTTTTACGTAGTGCTTTAAGTTGATCGGTTCGCCCACTCGAAAAATAGCCTGACGGTGAGCTTTTGGTTTAATATGCTCAACCTGATAAACCTCTCGCTCTAGGCGCATCAGGGTATCTAAAAATCTCTCTGGTGTGGGGTCGGCGGCGACATAGCCGTCATAGATGGCATCAAAGTTAAGTAGCCGTACCGTGGTCCAGTAGAGGGCATCGTCTTCGGCTACGGTTTTAGGTTCTTCAGATTCTAATAGGGCCTGGATTTTGTACACCCGCTCTCGGATTGGGGCTCCATTGGGCTGTAAGTTTAGCTGTTGCTCGCACTGGGCGATCCCATGGTGCCGTAGTTGGTCAATGCGCTGGTTCCAACTTTGCTCGGTATCAGCGGTGATCCCAAATTCTGTTTCTATGCGGGTGATGACGAGAGATGCGATCGCAAGTAGCCTTTGATAAAAGTCCTCGGGCTCAGTGGGGATAATCCCTAACGTTTGCTCTAGCCCCTGTAGAGTTTCCTCAATAATGACCGTCATCGGCTGCGTATAGCGATACTTGAGCGATATCGGCACCACATACAAATCCACATCAGGGTCTTTTTTCGTCAGCTGCGCCACCACCTGTAGCGGCATCTGAATGGCTCCTGAGCGAAACGGCATTACCGTATCGTTTTGATAGGAACATCCCCCCTCTGGAAAAATTACCACCTGGGCTTGGGATTCTTTTAATAAGCTCAAGGTTTGGGCAATACTGGCTCGGTCCCCCAACCCTCGCCGGATAGAATAACAGCCCATCCACTGCAAAAAACGACCCTGCAGGCCCTTAAACGACTCTTTCGCGACAATGTAGTGCCACAGCTGACCCACCCGTGCCGCCAGGCTAAATAGCACCATGCCATCTTCCATGGTGGGGTGGTTACACACATACACCACCCGCGCCCCGGCAATGGCCCGCAGCTTGGCTACATCATCATCAGACACCACCAGTCCGCACCGATACAGCCGCTGGAGCACCAGATAGGACACACTCTGCACCAGCCGAATGAGGAGTGGCTGCTGCTTGGGAGGAAAAAATAACGCAGTTTCAGAGGCCATAGAGTCAACAGTCTGGTGTAGATCACCGAGCCAAAAAGCACTCTACGGTTATGCCCTGCCCAAGCATCAAATGGCAACTATGGTAGCTGGTATCTCCATAACGTCCGTCGCCTCTACCAGACAATCGTGCCCCTACACCCCAGCCTCACAAAGATTTTTCAAACCTTTAAAGCAGGGGAAAGTGCCCCATGGCAATGATTCAAGGGATTAGCCAAGATGTGCTGCCATACCCATTTGGAACAAATGCGGCTGGAACTTTAGTCTTTAAAAAACGTTATGACATCGCAATAGCACAGCATCTTTCTAAATCTGAAACTTGAATCCACATCGCGAACGGCCCTATGAAATTGGTCAAGGTTAGCTCGCTACTGACATATTTGGGGATACCTCTTGTAGGTGCGTCAGTAGCCCTCAATTTTTTCCTCTTTGGACAGCTCAAGAAATACTATATTGAACTGAACCAAGTGCGCTTAGATCCCTTAGGACTTAGTTACTATAATCCAGCGCCAAAACTCGACGATAAGGGCGCTATAAAGCGGGTTGTCATTTTAGGAGATTCCAGAGCCGCAGACTGGGATGTCCCTAACGTAGACGGATATGAATTTATTAACCGAGGCGTAGGCGGTCAGACATCGGCCCAAGTTAGCCAGCGATTCGATTTTCATTTAGAAAATTTAGAGCCCGATATTGTCATTATTCAAGTGGGGATAAATGATCTCAAAGCAATTCCCCTGATGCCAGACAGTCGTAATATTATTATCGACCTCTGCCGCGCCAACATTCGTCAAATGGTCGAAGACTCTAAAGCCTTGGGTGCGACCGTGATTGTGACCACCATTCTCCCAGTTGGAGAAGTTCCCCTGATTCGTCAACCCGTGTGGTCAGACGATATTGCCCAAGCCATTTATGAAGTGAATGGATATATTGACTCTCTAGACGACGACGATCAGGTGATTGTTTTTGATGGGTTCTCCGCCATCGCAGATGGCCAAGGGCTGATTCCTGAAGATCACCGTAAGGATGAATTACATCTAAACAAACAGGGCTATATCACCCTAAATGAGGCATTTGTTGAATTTTTGAACACCGCAGAAATTCCCATCAATTCAGCTGATTCTGAGGAACAAACCTCATAGGCAAACAGGGTTTTATTGGGATGCACTGATTGCGAATCAGGTTAGCTGTCCTTATTCGAAGCTTTCAGAGATTTGCATTGTCTTCACTAACCTGGCAGATGCAACATATGGGCCGACATAAAAAAAGCCCCGCTGTTAGCGGGGCCAAAGGAGAGAAAGCTGTCAAAACAGAATAGAATAGCTAGCAACTACGGCTAGGTTAGAAGCTGTAACCAATGCCGGCAATGAAGTCAACATCATCGCTGCCATCTTGGAACGGAGACCAAACAACAGAACCATTTGCTAGCCACCGCTCGTTAAAGCGATAGTCGGTACCGCCAGTGACCGCAAACTCAATGTCGCTGTCATCGCCCAGTTCACCATTGATACCCGCACCTAGGAAAGGGTTAACTCGACCAGCGGCATCAAGAGAGTTGAAGTCGTAGGTAATGGGCAGAACGTAGGTCACATCTTCACCATCATCAAAGTCAAAGTCAGTACTAACAGCGGGACGTACAGACAGGTGCTCAGACAGGGAGATTTTGCCGTTAACAACAAATCCCTCATCACCGCCACCAATACCAACATAGTTATAATCAGGAGCTTCTTGAGCAAATGCGGTGAGGGGTGCTGCTGCTAGTACGGCGGCAGTGAGACCAAGGGAGCAAAGAATACGGTTAAACATCATGGTGAGATTCCTCGAAACGTTTTTAGTAGGCCGAGGAGCCAGCTGTTGGCCGTTAGCGCAACAAGTAACTGAACCTCGTTTCCATGGTTTTGTTGTATCCCTGATGTCCCTACGATGCGTAAAATGCTAGGACACTTCTTGCGATTGGTCTATGTTTTTTAGGTGTTAACTACTGAAAACTCGTTGAATTTGACTGTGCCAGTTGGGGCGATGGACGTTACTATGACGCAGCCAGTATGGGCCTATGGACGTTGCATCGATGCTGCCACGGACGCTGGGGGCTGTGGCTGTGGATTTGTCTCCGTCTAGTCGGCGTATCAGCGACGGTTTACCATGGAGACTGTCAGTTTTGGAGTGTGTTATCCGCAGTGATTTTTATTCAACGCAGCCTTATCGTCTTTTCCCTGTGTCTCACCTGTATCTTCAGTCTGCTAGTGGGGCCTGTTAATGCCGCAGATCTATCCCCTGCTCCTGAGTCAGCTGAAGCTTACATTATTTCTCCTGGCAATGGAGACACGGTCCAAGCTCCGTTCACTGTGCAGTTTGGTCTATCTGGAATGGGGATTGCCCCAGCCGGTATCGATCGGCCTAATACGGGGCACCATCATCTACTGGTTGATGTCGATGAGCTACCGCCGCTCACCGAGCCTCTGCAAGGCTCTGAACAAGTTCTCCACTATGGTGCAGGGCAAACCGAAACCCAGCTAACTCTTGAACCCGGAGAGCATACGCTACAGCTGGTGTTGGGCAACTATGGTCATGTCCCCCACGACAGTCCGGTCATCTCGGAAAAAATTACCGTCAGCGTTCAATAGTCCGTTCAGCCGTCCGTTCATCAGTTATTGAAACCTCTACCTACTGACCAGCTGCTCGCCCTCGATCGTCAGCATGTGTGGCATCCCTACGCGGCCATGCCTAACCCGCTGCCAATTTTTCCCGTCAAATCGGCCCAAGGCGTTTACCTCGAGTTAGAAGATGGCCGTACCCTGGTCGATGGCATGTCCTCTTGGTGGACATGCATCCACGGATACAATCATCCCCGTCTTAACCGGGCAGCCCATGACCAGATTGACCGCATGTCCCATGTGATGTTTGGCGGTCTGACCCATCAGCCTGCGGTACAGCTAGCCCAGCGGCTGGTGGAACTTACTCCTGACCCCCTGCAGCAGGTGTTCTTTTGTGACTCTGGCTCGGTAGCGGTGGAAGTGGCGATGAAAATGGCCATTCAATATTGGTATAACCTGGGCCAGCCCCAAAAACATCGCTTTCTTACTGTGCGGGGTGGCTACCATGGCGACACCTTTGATGCCATGTCCGTGTGTGATCCGGTCAATGGGATGCACCATCTGTTTAATCAGGTTTTGCGGCAACAATATTTTGCTGACACCCCCCAGATTCCGTTTTGGGGTGTGTGGGACGATACCGATATTGCAAGTTTTGAACAGCTCCTTGTTGAAAACCACGGACAGATAGCCGCTGCCATCTTTGAACCAGTGGTTCAGGGTGCGGGGGGAATGCGGTTTTATAGCCCCGACTATGTGCGTCGCGCTAGGGAGCTTTGCGATCAGTATGGGGTGCTATTGATTTTGGATGAAATTGCTACGGGCTTTGGCCGCACAGGCCAGCTATTTGCCTGCGAGCATGCCGATATTACACCTGATATTTTATGTGTTGGTAAAGCTCTGTCGGGTGGATTTATGTCCCTGGCTGCCACACTGACGACACCCCAGATTAGTCAGGTTTTTGCCCAGGGTGAGGCCGGGGTGTTTATGCATGGCCCCACCTTTATGGCTAATCCGCTGGCCTGTGCCGTGGCATTAGAGAGCATTGCCATTCTAGAAAGCTCCGATTGGCAGACAAAAATTCGGTTGATTGAGGCTCAGCTAAAAGCAGAACTAGCCCCCTGCCGTGAGTCGCCCTTGGTCAAAGATGTGCGCGTGTTAGGCGCGATTGGTGTGGTGGAACTCCATGAACCGGTAGACATGGCGGTGCTGCAGTCCCAGGTGGTAGATCATGGCGTGTGGCTCAGACCCTTTGGAAAACTGCTGTATACGATGCCTCCCTATATCATTGAACCTAGCGAACTGCGCTGTATTACCCAGGCGATGGTGACGCTCACTCGTTAGTATTGGGGCGGTGCTGCTCCTTAGGGTTAGTTACTGTCTAGTGTCTGCTTACAGCCTTGGGCGTTGCTGATCTCCGGTATGAATTTATCTGGTAAACATCGGCACATCGCATGTCCCACAGATCGGTTCATATCCTAAATCAGCAACGGCCAGTCTTGTCTATCTGAGCTTGTTACTATGATGCGTTTTACCCTGATCGGTTTGCTCCTAGCGAGTCTTGTGGGCAGCTGTAGCGCAATCGGTACGCGTGATGACGATGTTTCACCGTCTCAACTTACGTCTCCGGCGGTTGCTGAGTCTGCATCTGAGCCGATATCTGAGACTACAGATGCCATTGGCCAACCGGAGGGCATCAAGGCTGATGACGTGCAGCCCGAGCCAGGGCGTTATTGTTATCAGTTTGATGATGGTGTTTTAACCAACCATCTGCGTCTCAGGGTTGATCAAACGAATCAATTGGCAGGGGATGCTCGCGCCTCAATCCAAAATGACGATGCGGGCTACTACACCAGTTATACCCAAGTATTTTCAGGTCCATTAACGGGCAATCACGCCGCCGTTAATATCACCACCTGGGTCGAATACGATGTTCAAGACACGGACGAAACTTGGACATTTAGAAACGATGAACTGGTGACCGAGACGGCGTTACTCGAGCGGGCTGACTGTCAGCTGGTGGACTCGATATTTCAAGATCAAGCGGGTCTAGAAGCTGGTGACTTGCTAGATGGGGCCAATGCTGTCCATACCCAACGGGTTGAATTTCTACCGGGTAAACGTGCTGCCACGGTTAGTAATAGCGTTATTCGAGGTGAGCGGGATGTTTATTTGCTCGGGGCTAGCGGTGGTCAGCAAATGGATGTATCTATTACGGCGTTAGAAAATAATGCTGTGTTTGATGTGATTTCCCCTAGTGGTTATATTCTGTCGCTTGAAGCAGTCAGTGAAACGGTTTTTTTACCCCATACGGGGGACTATCAGGTCATCGTTGGCGGCACCCGTGGTAATGCCACCTACGAACTCACCATCGGTATTCAGTAATTTCGCTGAGGTTCTGGCTAAAGTTTCGACTGAAGTTTTGTAAAGTCCCTGCCGTAAATTTCTACCCCTGGCCGATAGGTCATTAAGGCTGCCTGTAAGCGCCGAAATGACATCGTTCGTCTGGAAATCAACCATGGGTAGTCTTCTACGGAGCTTGGTGCTCGGCACGATACTGATACCAAATTTATGGATAGCCGGTGCCGTTGCAGCCCCCATGGAGACCAGTACTTGTTTGACGGAACTATCGGTGGACCGTTCGTTTCAACCTGAGCCCCCGGGGGTGCCCCAGCGACGATTGAGTGGGGGGACACGGTAGCGCTAGAGTGGCGAAACTGGTGGCCGTTCTATGGCCCTGCCAGCCTAAAATCTATGATTGAAGTGTGCTGGGGCGGACAGCTTTAGTGCATTGCACTGGATTTACTCGCTTACTTCTATTTGCTTACTGTTATGTCTGACAGCCCAGCTAATTTTTCGGATGGTGCGTGCGATCGCTGGCAGTTTTGGATTGATCGCGGGGGCACGTTTACGGATATTGTGGCTCGCTGTCCCGAGGGGCAACTGCGGGTACATAAGCTGCTGTCTGAAAATCCGGGTCGCTACGCGGATGCTCCGATTCAGGGCATTCGTGACCTGTTGGGGCTGGGGGACGATCAGCCTATTCCTGCCGACCGTATTGAGGTGGTAAAAATGGGCACGACGGTGGCCACGAATGCTCTGCTGGAGCGTAAGGGCGATCCGACCGTGCTACTGATTACGAAAGGCTTTAAAGACGCTCTACGCATCGGTTATCAGAACCGTCCTGATATTTTTGCCCGCCATATTCAGCTGCCGGAGATGCTATATGAGCAGGTGATTGAGGTGCCGGAGCGCTACAGTGCCCAGGGTGAAGAACTAATGGCCCTGGAGAATACTGGAGCTTGGGTGGATGAGTTGGAGCGGGTGTTTGATCGCGGGGTGAGGGGAGTTGCGATCGCACTTCTCCATGCTTACCGCTATCCCGATCACGAGCGCCAGGTAGCCGCCATTGCAGAACGTATCGGGTTTACCCAGGTCTCAGTCTCCCACCGTGTCAGCCCCTTAATGAAACTCATCAGCCGGGGCGATACCACCGTCGTCGATGCCTATCTTTCGCCCATTTTGCGGCGCTATGTAGCGCAGGTGCAATCGGCCCTCACCGCATCCGAGACATCACCTAGACTCATGTTTATGCAGTCCAACGGTGGTCTTACTGATGCCCATCGCTTCCAGGGCAAAGACAGCATCCTCTCCGGTCCTGCCGGTGGCATTGTGGGTGCCGTCAAAACCTGTGCCAGGGCTGGATTTAATAAAATCATCGGCTTCGATATGGGCGGCACATCCACCGATGTGTCCCACTACAACGGCGAAGACAGCAACGGCGATTACGAACGCACCTTTGAGACTGAAGTGGCGGGTGTGCGGCTACGGGCACCGATGATGGCTATCCACACCGTTGCCGCCGGGGGCGGTTCCGTACTTCAGTTTGATGGAGCCCGCTACCGCGTGGGTCCAGAATCCGCCGGAGCCTCTCCCGGACCCACCTGCTACCGTCGCGGTGGTCCACTGACGGTCACCGACTGCAATGTCATGGTAGGTAAGTTGCAACCTCAGTTCTTTCCGAACGTGTTTGGTCCTGCCGGTGATCTGCCCTTAGATAGCGCCGCCGTGACTAACCGCTTTCAGCGCCTCTCTCAACAGATTGAACAACAAACTGGCAACTTCCAATCACCGGAAGAAATCGCCGCTGGATATCTCACCATCGCCATTGAAAAAATGGCCAGTGCCATCAAAAAAATCTCTATTCAGCGAGGCTATGACGTTAGCGAATATACCCTCTGTAGCTTTGGTGGAGCCGGTGGCCAGCACGCCTGCCTAATTGCAGAAACCTTAGGAATGCGGCAGATTTTTCTCCATCCCTTTGCCGGGGTGCTGTCAGCCTACGGAATTGGCCTGGCCGATTTGCGTATCCTGAAAGAAAAAGCAATTGAAGCCACACTCTCAGAAAAAATCTTACCTTTACTCACCGATACCCTCTCCAGCCTTGCCTTTGAAGGATTGCAGGAAATGACAGACCAGGGTGTTGCGCCTAACAATATATCTACCCTTCGCAACGTCCACCTACGCTACAGTGGCACCGACTCGGCCTTGATTGTCTCGTTTAGTTCTCTCGTTGAGATGACTCAGCAGTTTGAACGAGCCTATCAGCAGCGCTATGGTTTTACGATGCCTGACAAGGCATTGATGGTAGAAGCGGTTTCTGTTGAAACCATTGGGCAAACAACCTCCATCAATGAGCCACCTATGAGGCAACAGCGTATGACCCCTCTAACGGCCATTGCCACGGTTCCCATCTACGCTAAAGGCGCATGGCACGATAGCCCCGTTTATCATCGAGACAGTTTGCTCCCTAATGACATCATCCAAGGTCCAGCGCTAATTATTGAAACCACTGGAACCAATATAATCGAACCCCACTGGTCGGCCCGACTGACAGATGATAACAACCTCGTGCTCAATTATCAGACCCCGTCTAAAATTGAACCCCAGCAGAGGCCGTCATCAGCAAAACCAGATCCGGTAACGTTAGAGATTTTCAATAATCTCTTTCGCTCTGTAGCCGAAGAAATGGGTATTACTCTGCAAAATACTAGCTACTCAGTCAATATTAAGGAGCGTTTAGATTTCTCCTGTGCACTTTTTGATCAGCAAGGTCAGCTGGTGGCCAATGCTCCCCATATTCCCGTGCATTTAGGTTCCATGGGGGAAAGTGTTTTGAGTCTAATTCAGGCCAGGACAAACACCCTTTGCCCTGGGGATGTTTATGTTTCTAATAATCCCTATAACGGTGGAACACATTTACCCGATATTACGGTGATTACGCCTGTGTTTATTGGGCCAGAACTAACAGACAATACCCACCGTCCGATGTTTTATGTGGCATCACGTGGGCACCACGCCGATATTGGAGGCATCACCCCTGGTTCCATGCCCCCCTATAGCAAAACCATTGATCAAGAAGGCATCTTGATCGACAATGTCAAGCTGATTGAACAAGGACAATTCTGTGAAGCAGCCATAACAGAACTTTTGCAGTCGGGTCCTTATCCTGTTCGCAATCTTGCACAAAATCTGGCCGATCTGCGCGCCCAGGTAGCTGCCAATAAGCGAGGCGTACAAGAACTTCATCGTATGGTTGACCACTATGGGGAAAATCAGGTGCAGGCCTATATGCAACATGTGCAGGATAATGCAGCCGAGGCTGTTCGTCGTGTGATTGATGTGTTGTCCGATGGAGAGTTTACCTACACCACTGACGAGGGGACGCAAATTCATCTAACCATTGCTATCAATCACTCAAAGAAGTCTGCACGCATTGACTTTACGGGGACATCCTCTCAGCAGGACAATAACGTTAATGCTCCATTAGCCGTCTGCAAAGCTGCTGTTCTCTATGTCTTTCGTACCTTAGTTGACGATGATATCCCCCTCAATGCAGGCTGTCTTAAACCCTTAGAAATCATTGTGCCTGAGGGCTGCCTGCTCAATCCACGATATCCGGCTGCTGTGGTTGCCGGCAATGTGGAAACATCTCAGGCCATCACCAACGCTCTCTATGGTGCTTTAGGGACCATGGCCGCCAGCCAAGGCACCATGAATAACTTCACCTTTGGCAATGACAAGTATCAATATTACGAGACAATTTGTGGAGGGTCTGGGGCCGGACCAGACTTTGCTGGCACTGATGCTGTGCAAACCCACATGACCAACTCTCGCCTCACCGATCCTGAAGTGTTGGAATGGCGCTTTCCCGTCCTGGTTGATGATTTTTCTATTCGGCCCAACAGTGGTGGCGATGGCAAATATCCAGGCGGTAATGGCGTGATTCGACGCATTCGTTTCCGTGAAGCGATGACGGCTGCCATTATCTCAGGCCATCGCCAGGTGCATCCGTTTGGCTTACAGGGTGGTCAGCCTGGTCAGTTAGGAAAGAATAGAGTGGAGCGAGGCAATAAACAAGTAGAGATTATTGATAGTAATGCCCAACTGCCTATGGAACCCGATGATAGTTTTATTATTGAGACACCTGGTGGCGGCGGATTTGGAGCGTGATCTGTTACAGGTAGGCGCAACGCCTTTAAAGAAGACTTTTGCGGTTAAGAGGTATTGTGTGGCAGAACTGCTAATACGAAATCTTGACTGATAGCACCCGGTATCGAAGGGTCTCTACAAGGGAGTGCCCTCTACAAGGGAGTGCCCCCTACAAAATTGTCTATGTTTAATCGCTGGGACCCGATAAGTTGAGACATGTTTTACTATAGGCCTCACTTCTAAAGAACTGGTTCCATTCTTGGGTAGTCAGATTGCGGGGTAAGCGCCTACAGGCTTCTCCAATTAAATCCTCAATCACAATTGATAGAACTTTAGCCGTATTACCGCTTTGGGTTAGCAGGGTCTTGCCATTAGCGCCTAAGTGTACACTATCCACAACGTCTTCATGGGGGATTCGGACGATCTCCTGTATCTGCTGCTGCGCCGTTTCTTCTGCCACCTGTTCAGGATCCCATTCGGTCGCTAACGTTAGTTCCCAGACTCTTGCCGTCTTATCTACACTGCCAGTGGCTAAATGGCGACCACTACTGCCAAAGCTCACATCTGTCACCTCATCATCATGAATAATTGGGGCTAATTCTAGGTTCTCTTTAAAATCCCAGACCTTTGCTGTTTTATCCAAGCTGCCAGTTGCTAGATAGCGGTCATCATGGCTGAAGCTAACAGCGATCACCGGACCCTCATGCACCATTCGGATAGATTCCTCATTTTGTTCTAGGTCCCACACTCTCGCTATATTGTCATTACTTCCAGTGGCTAGATAACGACTATTATGACTAAACCCGACATCTGTCACCTCTCCCTCATGCACAATGCGGGCCAGTTGCTTATTGTCTTTAATGTCCCATAAAATTGAAATGTTGTCGTTGCTACCGGTGGCAACATAACGGCCATCATTGCTAAACCTTACACTCACAATCTTTGCCTCATGGGAGATACGGGCAATCTCCTTGTTTTTCTGCCATTCCCAAATTCTTACTATGTTATCTGAGCTGTTCGTAGCCAGATAGCGGCTGTCTTTACTAAATGCCACGCTTTTTACTGGCTGTTTATGAATAATCTGGGTGATTTTATTTTTGTCCCGTAGGCTCAGCACTCTAGCGATGTTATCATCGCTGGCGGTAGCCAAATAGAGATTATTCGAGCTAAAGTCCACATCCTGAACACTATCTCCATGGGCAATGTGGGTAAACTCTTGCTGCTTGTCCAGGTCCCACACCTTAGTCATATTGTCATTACTGCCGGTGGCGATATAACGACCATCCGAGCTGAAGCTGACATCCTCCAACGTATCATTGTGGGCAATACTGGCGACTTGTGGTTGCGATCTCAAATCCCAAACCCTTGCTGTCCTATCTCGACTGCCGGTGGCAATATAGCGACCGTCCGGGCTAAAGCTCAAATCGGTGACGGCACCATCATGGATAATCCGCGCAACTTCTCGATTATCTTTTAAGTCCCAAACTTTCGCCGTATGATCACGACTGCCGGTGGCTAGATAGCGGCAGTCGATACTGAAGCTAAAGTCCTCAATACTTCCCCCATGGGCAATCCGAGCCGCTTCTTTATTTTCCCATAGATCCCAAACCCTCATACTTTTAGTCCCCTCACTACGGGTAGCAAGATACCGATTGTTGGGACTAAACTGAAGGTCCACCACCTTACTATCATGGACAATACGGATAAGCTCATCTTTCTGTTGTAAATCCCAGACAATCGCCGTATTATCCTGACCACTGATCGCTAAAAAGCGACCATTAGCACTAAAACTAAGTCCTTCCACTGCGCCTTGGTGGGTAATGTTGTTAACATTGCGATTTTTCTGAAGGTCCCACACCCTTGCCAGGTCGCTAGTCTTGCGGTTAGCAACATAGGCGCTATTAGGGCTAAAACGAATATCTTCTACATTTCCCACATGACTAATCTCAGAATGACGAGATTCCGTCAAAGACTGAACCCAAATTTTCTTCTCATTCAGGCGATAAGCAAAATAGCCATCATTAGGGCTAAATCGCACATCATGAGCCATTCCATAATATGTAATAGGTCTACGGTCTACCTGCTTTTTCTGTAGGTCCCACAGGGTGACCCGGTTGCCAGTACTCAGAATGGCAAGATACTGACTTTTAGGACTAAATATAAGTTTCTCAACACTTTTCTGGGACTTAAATTCTTTAACTTGCTGATTATTCTGCAAATCCCACAGTGTCGCTATGTTGCTTTCACTCAACGTGGCTAGATAGCGACCATTGAGGCTAAAACTCACCTCTGCCAGCTGTTCTTGGGAATTAAAGCGTTTGGCTGCTTTATTTTCTTGCAAATCCCATATTAGTGGAACACTATCGCTACTTTGAACAATAAAATATCTACTATTGGGGCTAAAATTTATTTCTTTAATATCTCCTTCAGGACTTAACTTTTTTATCTCCTGGTTTGTCTGTAAGTCCCATAGTATAGCCGTATTGTCATTGCTGCGGGTCGCAAGATAGTGGCCATCGGGACTAAAGATCACCCTTTGAACCGCTTTATCATGGCCAACAACAGACTTTTTGGAAGGCAGTAATGTCAAACTGTCGTACAACACATAGCTAGCTTCGCCAGTAGCCGCCTGTTTATCCCGTAATCCTTTGATGGCCTCCGTTGCCAACAGGGTACCTTTGTCTAATTCTTGTTGCTTAAACTGTCTGGCTCGAGCAAGTATCCGCTGATATTTTGCGATCGCAGTCAGATCAAACACCTTATCCTTAGCTGCTTCTGCAATGTCAAGAGCCCGTTGAGTTTCACCATATTGAGCAAATGCAAACCCTCCGGTCCCCACAGCCATTGCCAATAGGGT
>ERZ1740072.428-NODE-428-length-17145-cov-8.211118_pt1 | contig 17145 bp, 6 predicted proteins | sample MGYA00581733_ERZ1740072 | MGnify/ENA primary metagenome ERZ1740072 (study PRJEB43018, sample SAMN04849741) | marine metagenome | isolation source: floating plastic debris | place: Pacific Ocean | collected 2008-08-30 | study: EMG produced TPA metagenomics assembly...
ATGTTACTTTGTTAATTTCTTATTTTTCGTTGTAGAGAGAGCATATCCACTTCATCAAAGGTCGGAGATTGTGCATACAGATCGGGTTGGAGACAAGAAACTGAAGTTGAATAATAAGTTAGTTGCAATCATTCTCTTTGCCCTTTGCCAATGTGATCCAATATCAAAGATTTTTTTGATAAAATTCTGTAATCATCAAAGGGTATGTATACATACTCCATGCAATTAATTCTATTTCATTAGATTTGTTTACCCATGCAGTGCCATATCAACTTGAAATTCATTAGAATTCCTTTCAAATTTAAAAGCGATGTTGAAATTGGATTTTTTGTCATTTTGCTCTGTGTCAACAGACAAAAGTGGATGAAAAGGTTTCTCCTTTTGCATTGTGAAGCTAAGAAGTTTGTGCTAAGCTTTTATTTTTTGAGTGTCATGTTCATGCAGTGAATAAGCTTTCATTAGGCAGACCGCAATCTTGGGAATGCTGCAGGCGAAAATCATTATAAACTGTCAGTTTTAGAGCTCAGCTATTTGCCTCAGCGCAAATTCCTCTAACTAGATAGATACTGTAGAAGATGTTAAATGCACTCAGCAAAGTGCTGTAATTAGATCAATGATGTGTTTTTGTATTGATGTGCTGTCACTGCTTCCTCACCCATGCTTCAGGATATACATAGACATTGTACTACTGCCAATGTCACTTCACAAAATGTGTTGAAATACACATCAAACTCTTGTCTAATGTGCCATCTTTTTGAGATGCCAGCTGTGGCACAGTGAAAGTTATCTGTTACTTTGTTTTCGTGACAGGGCCAGGCGAGGAAGTAGCCACAAGAGCGGAGAAGGATAGCAGTAAAGCGCCGCGATGGATTTTCAGAATGCGCCAATGCCAGGTAAGGTGTAAATAATATCAATGTTCAAAAATTTAATCCATGGAGAATTGTGGCTAATGTGGGCGCTAGATTCTGGCTTGTAATATACTGATCTGAGCAATGGAAGGCTGTTCATTCATTGATCCTAATATAGACTTTGATGCCCTCCGTCAATGTTTGAGTTTACATACAGACCCAAGAAATTCATTGCACAGACGGTATTTTGGCATCCCATTTCAAATCCCCAACATGTGTGCCAATGCAACTGTTCAATGATTAAAGCTTGAATTCTTTTAATTTGCTTTGAAGTTCGTACCAGCATTACACATCTACATGTCTTGACCATTTTGCTGTTGCATTAGAGGCAGTAAATCATTTCGTATCCTATCGTTGCTGCTATGGCACTATTCAACTTAACAGTTCACCATAGAATTATTGTGCTATGAAGAATAAATAGACCCAAAATACAAACCGTCTGGTTTACTCAATGTTGCCTGAGTTGATGAATAAGGTTTACAGAAATTACACATTATTATCCACATCAATTAAAGAGATGCTAATGATTTACCAGTGGTAGATGTTTTAGCAAACAATTAATAATGATCATAAATTTTATTGTGTCATACTGAAGTTTCTCTATCATTGTTTCACTCCGTTGGCTGTTTGCGTAGATCTGTAGTTTTTGTTATTGTCCCAAGGGTTATGTGTGCTGTGTTGTCAACACCTTTCTGACTAACTGACATAAAGGAACATCAAATTGTCTTGCACCCAATGTTCTACGCTATAGCTATTACCATCCATATAATTACCTCAGGCCTACATTTTTTTTCGATATTGGACAAATGTCACGAGCCTATCAAGGCTTTCTATTCAATAGTTGCTTGTGTGTGTTTTAGCCAGTGACAGCTGTAGGTTTGAGTATTATGTATTTACTCATGGAGCGACCTGTGTTGATATAGGAGCTGCCGGAGAGAGATGTTTGTAGACTCATCCATAGTTGTTTTATTATTACATGAGAGTGAAGTGTTTGAGTTCAATGTTTGCCGACATTTCATGGTTGTACATCCCTCTGGCGCTGCCCTTCATTCTCGTTTCACTCTACTCTTATTTATGATGTATGCAATATATTTGATTATTAACCAATGATTGATTGGTGTTATGTAACAACAGGTTTCCTGTAGGCTTTCCTACCAACTTGATAAGTAATTAATCAGAGACGGCCAGCCACAGCTAAGGCGTAACTCACTGACAGGTTCTGGTTCCAGTTTCCATTAATTAGCAGATGCTTGATTAGACATTCAGGGGCATCTCATTATTTTTCTTTGTCTGAAAAATCTAATGAAATCCGCTATCAACTTCACAGAGTAAAGCTCTATGCAAGATTCATGGAGTATAAAGATAGGGTCTGCTTCCATGGAGGAGTAGTGGTACTCTCAACTCACACTTGTTCACCACTCGTTGTTTAATTCAGCTGCTAATCCAGATGATCCTCACTATAAAGTGACTGCAAGAGCAATCATCTTTCTAACTTGATATTTTGCGCTTCAATTCTTCGGACAATGAAAATTTTGTCTCGTTGTAAGTGAATTTTAATAACTTATAAGACGGCTCAGACATTTGATCAGAAATTTTGCAACACTATTGGGATATGAAGGTGACAAAGTGTTGGTGACATCCAGTATTGCCCCATGTTTCCTGCTGAAATGTGATTGATAGTTTGGCATAGAAAGTAATGGATGAGCCTTTTGTGGTTCTTTGTTGGTTTGATATTGTCTGCAATTTGTGCTAAGAACTGACAAACTGGATGATATATGTGAAAAAGATGTGATGGCATATTTTGGAATGCTAATTTTGGAAAACTTTCAGTGACATTGTTGATACATGTACATCACTGTTATGGGAACAACTCACATCTGCTTTGTGGATTCAAAGAATCCGATTTAATCGGTTTGACATCAATTTTCAACTTGTTAGCCACCATGGGGCTTTGCAAATGAATGTGTCATCTGATCATGCTGGTGGCCTATCAGCATATCACACATGACAACTAGGCCTGACAAGTTGTGTTCATGACTAGCCAACTAACTGCTGGCTGGAGCTTCCTCTTACACCCAACCTAATGGAGATATTAATTGCAATAAATTTTAGAAGTTATATAGACAGTGCCAAGTGGCAACATCACTTTGATTATCATGTCGGCAGTAATAACTGATGCTGTTATTATACAGAGGCAGTGTGCACTAAGATGACTGATAAACAATTTGTATGAACCCCAATCGAGTCTTACAAACATCCACTCAACAACATCGCCCCTTTGGTATATTTAGCAAAACGCAGATAGCCATCTTGATTGCCCCCTGTCAAATGACAACACTTGATAACCACTTCTTATTTTGTAAGCTTTTCACTCTCTATCCATATCTCCAAGATAAACTCTTGGAACAGCCAAAATTTAATTTATTTCAACAAACCAGATTGTTTTGATGCTTTTATGCTCAATAATAGTTAGTGTGCGCTAAATTGTAGATTGGCTGAGTAAGATTGGGTAAACCGCAGTAGGAATAGTCGACAGAGTAACCTGGCCACCACATAATGGCGTACATAAAATGCACTCACAAAAATATTTTAGAAGTACAGTAATTGCTAGACACATTATGCTGCAGGGATGGGGAGATTGTATGTTGCAAACGTTGCTCAACCTGCAATCGATCACTGTCAATAAATTGATTTAAATAAAATGTAAATCAATCTCTTCTATCCATAGCAACTTTCGCTCTTATAGTATAATTTCAGTCCCGCTTTACTCTTTTTTGCACTGCGATAACCTTAAGCGACATACTATTAATTGAGTTCCTTTCGGTAGCTTTCTTGCTCCTCTGTCAGAAGTTGGCAACATTTGGCAGTTTCCTTGGATGTGGTGGCACTTCAATTTACTGATAAGTTTCCTTCTTACAATTTGGTTGTCAGCTTGGTTGGCAGCTGCTGCCACTCGCAATGAACTCCAGTGTACGTTTCATAGGCTTTGAAGAGTCAAATCTTCATATTGATAAGGTGTCAGAGTGATAATGGAAGATGTTTCTGACAACTACTGTCTTTTTCTGTAGGTCCAGAGGCAAAGAATCACCAATTTATTACAATGGTACATTTCTATTGATTCATCGTCATCATAAAATGCAAATTATGTTCCAAAACTAAATGCCTAAATCTGCTACATACAGTAGGTTGAAATTTAGTCGGTAGTTTGTTTGAACAAGACTGCTCTTGATAATTTTGCATGGCTATCAGCCAGCAGCTCTGTTCATTGCAACTGGCCTGTTTTGAGTTTGGATGGTTGAACAAACTTGCTTGTTTAATTCTGTACATCAAACAACCGCCAGCTATATCAGATTATTGGTATTTGTAGTTCACCATGAAATCGTTGCTTACTAAGAACTCTGTCAATATTTGTTCAGCAGTGACAGTGGCTCTTCCAGTATGTATGCTGTATGTACATAGTGACTGTAGAGTACTGGTCATGACAGTTATCGGGTCTAGTGTCAACCAATTATATACATACAGACTAGCTACCAGTGCTGTTAAAAAATGGATACAGTGTAAATGTTTAGGATTGTATGCAACATTCCATGTATACTACCATGTACTGCAAATGTAGCATCAATTTTATTACCGGTACCACGGTTGGTGCCAAAAATGTTATTTTTTCTATTAGAACAGGTCCAGCTGGCTTTGAAAAATACTTCCGATCTCTTGTTCTCATTTCGTAGTATCTTTGACCGATTGGCAACGCTATGCTATTACTGCATTGATTGCTCAGTTTTATGGTTAGAGAAGGTAATACAAAGCGCTGTTTGACTGCCTTTGTGATTTGTGGTAAAAAAAATTACAATTTTTTTTGGGTGTAACCTAAGTTAGATTCTACCAATATAATGACAGATTAGAGTATAGAATAGGACTATCATGAAACCAACTTTCATACACTCATTTCCCTAGAAAAACATGGAAAATGGATAAATGCTCTTTTTAATTGGCACAGACACATTAATAAGGATCATCTGAATTTGAAAAAAAAAACTGCAACGAATCAATCTACTTTCACCATCATAAAAAGGAGATCTAGTTGCTGACTGTGCGGATTAAGCTGATCTATTACATTATTATTTTTACCTAGACACAGTTGTGAGTCGGTGCATGCTAATAAACAAACACTAGGCAAGTTTACTCTGCGCCAGCTCTGTCCATATATTACCAACACTTAATATCGGAATAAACAAATACTAGGATAACATAGAAATCCAGTTGCTATTAGAGTTTGCTTTGTGACTTTGCCGCAAACAAAGTTGAACAAGGCTGTGACATTTTTGCTATAGGCATCAGAGGTGACAGTTTACTTTTTCTCCATTGAGATTGATCAGTTATCGAAGTAACACGGGATATATCAGTAGCACTTCATTGCTGATGATCTACCGAATATAGGGTGTACCACCAGTCTACAACCTCCGAAGACTTCTTCCAGCAGCTATGTCTCGAATGCAGACAGGTTATAAATTATCATTTTAAGTAATAATGATTAATTGTGCTGCTTGATCAATTTTTAGGTCAAACTATTGTTCTGTGATGGTAACATGTGCACTTTACTTGTGGTTTTGAGTTAATTTACCAACAAGGCTAAATTTGCCACTTTTATAATATTGGGGTTAAACAAGGATTTAGAGATGGGTGACTAAATTGGTTTTCATGACTGCGATTAATATCATTTAAATCTCAAATTTGTTGATGAATTTCCAAGGAATGTCATATTGTCATGATGTTGAATTCAAGGGAAGTTCACCTTATTTAATTGCTAGTCAATTGTCTTTAGTTTCCAATTACCACTGTGATCCTTTATGTGGTTTGGAATGTGGTGTTAGTAAAAATGTTTTTATGGCTAGTCAACCACTCTATTGTGAAAGACAGCAAGCAGCAGGTTATATGTTGTGTGTACCAGTATGCCTACTGGTTTACAGTTGCCAGGATGGATGTTGCCATAGCATTTTCTGGAGATTCAAGTGTTTTGTCACTCCTGGAGGAAGAGATAAACACAACATATTCCACTACTGGACCGTACTTAGTCCATTCAGTCTTAGATTTTGACATATTTTTCGATTTTTTGTAATGTGGTGTCATCTCATGGTCCCAGATTTAGGGCCTGCCAGGCTAAGATAAGGGCTCACCGCAAATCAGCGGGCAAAGCATGTTATTTATCTTCCACAGTGACTCATGGAAAAGGGCTAGTATTGAATTCCACAGGTGATGTTATTTTGTGTACTTGTCGACAGGACTGCATTGTTTGCAATGGGATGAGAAAGTGGTGAAAGACTTGTGTTCAGCTTTGTTGTTAGAAGAATTGTAAGCTCATCAAGTTAAACTTTGAGAGAATTAATGTGTATTCTTGAGTGGATACCTCTGTTTGCTTTCGATATGGACATGTTAAAGTGGCACCAAGAAGCTATTTTGATAGATTATGTAATTTATTAATAGACTTTTATTCCTTTGGTGACCTATGTGTTATGTGAATTCCTGGCCTAGATGTCTGCATCAAATCAGTGAGAAATTCTTTCATTCCCATTTTCAGTGAGAAAAGCCATTTTGCTGTTAGTTGTGCTGGAGCTTTGCTCTGTACGTTGGATAAATTTTATTACGGCTAGTATTATCCAAACAGCGCTTTGCCCTCAATTGTCGACCCATGTCTTGGTGCAGTCTTATGATTCATGTTGTCTGCTTCAGGTTTGTGCGGGCTGTCTATTTGTGAAGTCACAAGTCTCATTCAGAAACCTTAATGGTAGATACAGAGATAGTTGTTTCCTAATCAGTGGGATGATAAGTTACACATGTTTGATTCCATTATCAGATCATGTAGCTGCCTTTAACTGCCAACATGTTTGCATTCCAACCCATAGAATTAAATTATCTCTCAGCAAATCTGATTTATTCAAGCAGCGGGTTATGATCATGTGTTTGTTGATTTTTTAGCTATTGTATTTCAGTTGAACTAGTGCAAAATCAGCATGGCTAGGTTTCCACACCTGCCTACGATGTTAAAATCAAATGCCAAAGTTTAATACATTATGATTAAAACCTTACCCTGCCTCATTTCTAGTCTTCATCAACACCCTTCCATTCAATGCAAAATGTGTTATGTTGTGAAATAACTGTGAAAATGAGTTTAACTAGGCAACGCTGAGAAGTGCCTTTTACTGAATCTGCGAACACAAGTCACTGTCAAATGCTGACTAGAAAATAATGGTGGTCACTAAAGACATGTTCACTCTTAGCTGTATGTTTTATGATTTCACCGTATGACATCTGACAATCAATTGCTAAAAAATTGACACGACAGTCATGAATTTTGGACCATAGACATACTGGTCAGTTATCTATTGATGTGTACATTCACATGCGCATTTCTGTCAGCCAACTGGCCTTTCCTGCTATAAATTTACACCACTATAAGCTCAATTTCCAGTGCATCAAAAACATCACCTCTCTGTTCACGGAATATTGCCGTGTAATCTGATGATGATCAAGTTGTGCTTGTAAAGCTTTATGAGCTGCATTGTTTCACAAGTTCAAGCTGTCAGGTATAAATCATAAGAATAATGTAAAGAGGGGCTCTATTTTCACTACATGGCTGGTCCAAGGCTTGTATCTCACATCAGTTTTGCTCTTGGCACTAAATGCATTTTAGTTGCTGTTGGTTGGCTGTGCAAAAATGTTTGAAAATTTGATTTGGGACGGGGGTTTAGGTACATCAAGATCATTCGCATTCCATGTATGTGTCTTGAGAAAGGTTGTCTTGTCTTTGCTTATTTTTGACCATTTTAGTACTATTGGTAATACTTTGCTTTATTATAGCTTTGGCTTGCATCATTAATTAGTAGATGTAACATAAACGAAGGCATTAATCCGCAAGCCAATTGAGGATCTCAACAAACAAAGCTTTACCCAAACCAGCGGAGTATGCAAATGGAGCTGCAAGAGCATTCTTTTTACGCATCAAACTTAATTTTTTCCTATCTGGGTCCACACATAAATTAATGCCATTACTGAGAGAGAGTGTGTCCGACAATGCAGCATGCCATTACTGAGAGCAAGGAGTTAGATAGACTCCTTGCTGAGAGTGTGTCCGACAATGCAGCCTCATGTTTATGTATACATGCCTAATAAGCTGTAAGCAATTTTATGAGCAGTGTCTCAAACATGAAGCAGGAAAGACAGGAAGCTCGACTACCTGCCCTGGCACTCAGCCATTTGTTAGCTGTAGCTTTGTGCTTTTAGTTTGCCAATTGGCTCATGATGTGCATAGGCAGACCCCTAGGATTGATTACTGGGTATTTGTGTATATTTTGGTTACTAGTTTGCTATGTTGGGTCAGCAACCGTGAAACTCTTGGATGCTGGTTGAACCAGAGCTGCTGTGAGAGTTGGCATGACGCATTTTGACAGCAACAGATTGGATATTGAACTCTTCAGGGTCACACCACATCTGGTTCAAATGAAGCTTTTACCCACTTTGAACTAGAGAAGACTTCTTTGATAATACCAGTAATTTGAGTTATTTAAGAAATAATTATCATGGGATAAGTTTGCAGTTGGGACCAGTTTGCGAATCACTAGATTCAGGCTTATTCCAAATACCAAACTGATAGTCATTATGACACTGGAGCTTCCATTTGTTGTCATGTACAAAATAGATAAATTGGAAAAGAGACCTTATCAATTTCTAAAAATGATACCCATATTATCTTTTATAATAGCGCTGTGGTTTTTAATGAAAAATAGTTCTTTACATCAGAGTGGCTCTCTCTTATCTTATTTTTATGATCTTTCCACTTTACATTCAATGTTGTTGCCTTTCAACTAAAATGTGTGTATGTGTTAATGTGTGTCATCAAAGCTAGATCTATCAGCTATATGTGATGTACCCAAACAACTCAAGCAGCATAGTGACTTTTTGACATTTGTGTAGTATCTTATAAACATCAGAACTCCTCTGCAATAAATAATCCATTCATGGCAAAAACTCAGAGGTATATTGACTGTTACGGCACCTGATCACTAGCAATATACATGTATGGTTAAGATTTCATCGGACAAATTTCCGGCCAACTGCAGTCTTGGCTAGAAAGGTTGCCTTTGACTATTCTCTTCCTAGCATCATCAGTTAAACGTTGGTTGATCACATTTCTATGATTATGTAATAGCAATATCGAGGAGCACTTTGCACCCTGCTAATGTACAACACGGGGTCATTTTTTCTAGTTCTGCAGTGAGCTGGTATTCTAGCAATGTTGTCTTCATCACTACATAATTGGTTTGTTGCTGTTCATTACCTGCTGTGCATGACACTTTGTTTTCTGATTAGGTTTTAATAATGCTAAGTTGATTTTTACCCCTGCCTGTGAGTACATAGTAGTAGGATTGTTATTATGTTGGTCAGTTTACGTTAATTAACACTACCAGTGTGTTTTATGTCAAATCCTTTTGGGGTTATCTTTTCTGCTGCAAGTTTTGGCCTTTGCAGGCACCAGATTGAGCATAATGTTTAATGGATCGTAACCTCTTTGGCTCGGAACATGTTATTATATTTTTATTTATCATGTTAATTAATGGATAATCTTTACCTCTTATTACGAGTGAGTGAGTTTATTGTATTTGGCATATTATTGGCTAACCTAACCAGCTTGCTATGATTGGTTACGAAGAAGCGTTGTGGTTGAACTGCCTTTGTTTTATGGTGGCTATCTTGGTGTATAAACCGCAAGAGTTCAGAGGTGAATAATATAGAGCTAAGTAGGTGTGTCCACACTTGAATAGTCACTAACTGTGCCAATTCATTGTCTATCTAAAGCTTGCGATAAACGGTAGCTATCTCCACTAATTCTCAGACAGGAGGTTATCAGACTCCATTACTGACTCATTGGCAGGATATCATAATCTATTATCATCATCATCATCGATATAACATTATTCTCTACCAGTTGCTGACTAGCTAATAGTTCGGCAGCACCATGATGTGTATGAATTTTGATCAGTTTGGACCACCGGGCAAGCTCCATGGACCGCCTGGCGGTGGGGCGGGTATGTATCTCCTATTTTCCTTGTTACAAATAATACTGACTTTCTCATCACAATAATTTTATTTACATTATTCAGGATGTGGAATTTATGTCTGGATATCACAACACAATAGCTTTCTCAATAAGAGTTTGATCTATTTTACATGAATACAGGATGCTTATGTAAAGATTTTTGTTCTAACATTTGATATTTTGTGAGAAAAATGCTTTCATTATTCTTTCGGTAATGCTTTAAATACATTAGCCATACTTCCAACATTGATTTGTTGTCAATAGCCAGCAAAAAACTCAAGTACCAAAGCGATATTTTATCAGCAGTTGCACAATAGAAGCTATAAGAGATATTTACATTGGCGCTTAACTTTTTTCTCAGTCCCTGTGGCATTGATTCCCAGTTTCCATAGCCCTTTGTACAGGCATATGCTGGCAAAAGAATAGAGTTATAATGGCAAGTGAAAAGGCCTCATTGATTTCTCACTACCCTGCTGTTGTTTTAAATAGGCCTACAAGTTTTTTTCTTGAATTGAGTAATTTGAGATACATGTTTGCCTTCTCCTCTCTCCTGCAAAACCTGGTCTAGGGCATTGATTAACGAACTTGGTCTGGACGACACACTTGGACAGTGGAAGCTAAGGTCATTTCGTTCTTCCTTTCTGCGCCTCGATTTACAGTACACAGGAGAAGTAGCTAGCGTTTTGGGATTATGCCAAACTTTGTCTCAGAATTTCATATCTCAGTGTAGTCTCAGAGAATTTCATGTTTTAAACAGGTAACGTCTTGTGTGTTTTGCAACATCATTTTGCTACATCTTCTCTGACTTGTTCAATTATTAAATTATCAGTACCTCTTGTTCTACTGCCTTAATAAATTATGGAATAGCGATGCTATGTAAAAATTCCTTTTGGCTTTCTACAAAGCATTGAAATCATAGTTCAGGGATTTGAGTTGTGACAGGTAGTCTGCAAACACAATAGCAAGATTTCTATCAGTTTGTTTGATTGAAATAGGAATTCTTTTGTGGAGAGTTGTCATACATTATTGTAACCATAATACATATTCAGACAAATGGAGTCAAGGGATGTGTTTTTTACAAAGTGTCAACTTTGGGCTGTGATTCTTTTGAAATGTTTTTCACCTAGCCTTGACACTTGGTGTGAGCTTCGCTGGGCGTAAAAGAGTGTTATTATTTTTACTGGGGTATTTAGAAGGTTGCTGTGAACGTAAGTTACCCTGTAAACTGTTCTATCGTTGTTTATCTTCAGGTTTATTGTTAGCTCCTGACTGCAAATTTGTTTTTGTTTTGTAAGGAGAGCCATTTGTGGCGCCCTTAATCATTATCAGACTGTGAATTGATGCGAGTGCAGATGTAGAGATAGTTTTGTTGTGTGGGAGAAATCTAAAACAATAGTGCCTCTGGTTGATTGACACTGGTCTCAACAGGATACGAATATCAAAGCAACCATAAAATAGCTCAGCTCAGTGATATCCAACCTGTCAGGTTCCATAAAACCTTCATTAATATAGCGGCATGTCTGCTGTTGTGAGTTTAAGGTGTCTAAAAAAGGTCTTGATGTCCACATGTGCGTGTGTGATGTAAAATGAGGGGCATAAGTTCCACGACACACAGTTTCGTACTAAAATATGTAGTGGTGATAGAACTAAAGGTGAAGTAGTGAGGAATGAAGAATTGCTGCCAACTAGCGATCCATTGGGACCAGTAAAACTGCATGTCATGGTGCTTGTTTCATTTTAGGATTGCACGCTCTGTGGGAAAGTGTCTTCATGAAGATGGAACATGAACCCGACCAGTTGAGGCACCGTGGCCGGCCAAAGGAAGATAAATATTGTGGTGTATGCGGTGACAAGGCGCTTGGATATAACTTTGACGCTATTTCATGTGAATCGTGCAAAGCTTTCTTCAGAAGAAATGCTCCCAAGGGTCTGGTAAGTGCATTTGTGAGAATGACCTGGTGGGCTGCTTTACACTTGTGAAATATGATTGCACAACCCCAAATTTGCATAACTTTCATTGCTTTCTCTGACCCGAAGTAATGGCAGGAAATTCTGAAAATAGGTCAGCCTTGCACCCAAAGACTATTGGGACGTCTGATGTATTGTTAGGGTGTTATGAAAAGCTATCAGTCAAAAAATCTCAGTGGTTTACCAATATTGCATGGCGTTGATTGCGGTTGGAATTAATGAGTTAAATATTCAACATTTTGCCAAAATCGACTGGTTGAAACCCCAAGGCAATCACTTTGTGGTTCTTCTCAGCCTGGGTTGATTTATTAACCAGAATAAATCATCAAATGGGCTATGAATGCTACGGCAGGGAACTGCCATGCTGTTCAATTATCAGCTTTCAACATTTTCAGACACATTTGCTCTCTGAAATGAAGCATTGTTTCCGAACTGACACCCAATATTCCATTGTGAAAAGCTTTGTAGCAATGAATTGACAAAGCTTTGTCAAAACATGGTTCAGTTGCATGCTTTTTGCTGATAATGTGACTTCATGGCAGAGAGATTTACATTATAAACAAGCCAAAGCCCCATGACATTACTATTATTTTAGAAACATCACCAAGCATCGAAGAGTCATTAATGTTAGTTCAGTAATGAATCTCGGGACGCTCAAGTGTTTTTATGTTTTTGTCAATGGAGTTGAATCCATTAGTCAACTCTTTGATCCAAAAAAGCCTGTGCTGCTCTTTATGCAGCTCACCCACATGTAAAATATTGTGTGGTTGGCAGAAAGCAAGCAGTCACCACAATATGGTTTTGTTTGAATGTTATTGATCATCGGCAATGGCTAAAAACTAATGCAACTATGGAGTTGGCTGTTGTGTGATTTGTGCAAGAAATTCTGTCTGTATTGAATCAAAATGTGTATAAGGCAGGTTCCTTTTGTCCCAAGCTATAAAAGTCCTGTCAAATGATGACAATTTGGGTACAATATCATTCCACATCGCCTGTGAGCCGGAGCGCATCTTTTTCATCAACACTCCCTCTCGTGGTTCAACTTGGTTTCATTATTTTCATCTGATTCTTGACTCTTACACTAAATTAATTTTTTTTCTCTTGGGATTCTCTCCAATCAACTTTTTATCTACGCTCTCAATAAACAAACATGTACAGTTGGTCGGATTCATTTCCAGGCAAGTGAAGGCAACAATAATTCAATCACATTTGATGATCGTGTTTTTAGGATTATTATTTCCGTTTAAACAGTGAATAACTGGTGCTCAGTTCCTATTTGTTAGAATTAAATGGAAAGTACTGTTTCAAGTCCACATTATTTTTGCAGGAGTATTTCAAATGCCCTTATGATGAGAAGTGCAAAATGGATGTCTCCAATAGGCGATTCTGTAAGAGATGCCGTCTCAAAAAGTGCTTTGACATTGGTATGAGGAAAGAGTACATTCTGTCAGAGGAAGAAAGAATGAGAAAACGTCAGAAAATAGAAGAAAACAGGTTAGAGAACAGTTCTGTACCAGTGAGCGGTAGGGGATAAATATTGTTTGGGAAGTTGAGCTACCTGCATGTATTTTGAGCTGCCTCCAGTAATTGTCAACTTTGAACCTTGATTCAGTGGCCTACCTTACTAATTAATGCCCTGTACACGCTCCAAGCAATTACTCAACGGTTTCATTTTTATTAAAGCCCTTTATCTGTCGGCTTAACAACTGCAGCAACAGTGTGGTGTTGTTTCAGAGACCATAGATTGGCAACACCCTACTGTGTTTTAGCAGTGTAACAATGATAAACCTTATCAGCCCCTGCTGTTCACTTCAACCTTCCCTCTCAACTGCATCAGTATCAACTATTAATTTAGCACTTGATTTTCTGATTAATTTCCTATGAGTAATCAAAGGACAAGAGATATGGAATATGATGATTACCAATTCCAGTCACTGTCGGACACTCTGATCTACACTTTTATAGTACGACTGGGTGCAGCCAAGTAACTTTTAGACAGTGCTTGCGCCATCTTTGTCAATGTCAATAGGGCAGTTTTTAGATTCAAGTAGCAAAAAACTAGCGTTGGATATATGTTAGTCGGTAACAAATGTTTATCTTCTCAGTCCTTCAGATAAGCAAGTGTATTTGCTTTGAAAACAAGAAGGTCATGGTAAACTGATCTTGATCTAATAAAAATGTGCTGCAGGTGTGAGGCAGGTCTATGAAGAAATTTTTGTAAGGATTTAAACTTTGTCATACATGTAGATTCATTCATGCTCCTAACCAATGAACTCAACTATTTCTCTGTCTAACTTTGTAGGAGGGCAAGAGAGATGGAGAAGATGATGCCTAATGGTGGTGCAAGTGGAAACATGCCCCCCAACCCGCCAATGCATCATTCAATGATCGACCCCAACATGGTGATACATAATAACAACACTATGCAGATGCAAGCGCAGCCAGAGGAGGAGAGTATTAGTCAGAATGGCAGCATCGATACAGGCATTGATTGCATGGAGGTAGATCAGCCGGCTAGCGACACCATACCGCTAGACCCTGAAGAAGCAACGCAGATTGATGACATTGTACAGTCATACAAATCCTCATTAGAGGTTTGTTCTGAGAATCTTCCCCCACCAGAGGAAAAGAACTCTGTCAGTGACTTGATAAATGTATGTGAAGTCAGCATACGTCGTGTCATTGACATGGCAAAGAAAATTAAGATGTTCAAAAACCTGCCACAATCTACCCAAATCTGTCTGCTGAAAGGAGGCTCAATTGAGCTTTTGATCATCAGATCTGTTCTGTCATTTGACAAAGACAAGGCTCAATTCCTAGATGCCACAGACAATCCAAATATTGGCGCTATGTCACTCGAACAATTCAAGATGGCAGCCATGAACAACCCTAAGCTAGAGCCGGGTACTCCTCCTGCCATTGACCCAATGCTGCAGTTCTCTCTGGTAGAAGATGTTATGAAGTTCATCAAAGTTTTATCTATTGATCTCCAAGCTGATGAGACAACTCTTATTCTTTTACTGCTGATATCACTTTTCTCACCGGATAGGCCAAACCTCGACCTCAAAGACATTGTTGGACAGGAACAGGAGAGGCTTTCTCTCCTGCTGCAACACTACATAGAATCCAAAATGCCGCTGAATGAGGCCCGCATTCACTACGCTAAACTGCTTATGAAGTTAACTGACATACGTGACCTCAACGAAGAATCTTCTCAGGTATTCCTGAGCATGCGAACTGAAACCATCCAACCACTCATGAAAGAAGTATTAGATTTGAAAAAGAGTACGGACAGTTCTGTGAGTTCACCTGCACCATCAGATGGTAGCAGTACACAGCCTTCAGTGCAAGCACCCAGCTGAAAGTTTTGTTTTATCATCATGTGAATGGTAATCCACTCATCGATTACGGCAAATATGGTCATAACCTACATAGAATAGTTTGACTTGCTGAAATGAATGAAAAATTCTCAAAACAGCTTGCCGAAAACCTATTTTTTCATGTGCAGGATTGACTGTAACCAATGTGGTGCTTGATCTATTGAGTACACTGACCCCAATCATGATTTACTATGCTGAAATTACAAAATCTGACCTTACAATTGAACTGAAAATGATTGATATCACTGTATTGTATTATAGTTAATTTTATTCCTCTGTAACTGTGGCATTTTGTTATGCGATGATGATTTTTTGGTAAGATGTATTGTTTTGCTACCTAGTTTAGTTCTTCACAAATCTACCCATTAGTATTAAACCTCACTAAATAATGTTCATCAACAGGATTATTTATCATTTGTAACATGTATTTGCCTACTTCACTCACATTTTCATGTGACTGTACTTTAAGGTCCGCAATATTCTGTTTAAAATTGTAATGTTCTTTCATCATTGTAGTATAAGAATAGAATAATAGAAAACTGTAATGACTATATCGCATTTGCAAGAACCCACAGATTGGGGGTTATTTTACTCTTTTTACTGGGAATAATTTAATAGATGCATATCAGAAATTTATCTCATTTATGAGGATGGTGGACCTGACACCTCCCAAGCTACGTGGAGAGATGGGTTTTCATAAGGGTATCTCAGAAATTCGGCAAAGATGATGTGAAGTGATACCACATTGATGACAGTTAACACTGGCACTTTTGGATATTAAAAGGTACCCGCACCGTTGACGTCCAGCCCGTTACAATTCTAGCATGAAACATGGATCTGTGATGCATGGCTGGTATTTGGAGAGTCATATTATTAATGGGCACCCTCTGATTTACGCAGTTGAAATGTTTGATTTTCAATTCACTGGGAACATTTTTACAAGCTTTCACGTAATCACTACTTTCTAACGTGTCCTGTTTACCATCAAGAGCTGAAAAGTGAGATTCTTTGTTAGCAAACTAAAAGAGGTCTGATATTCAGGAATGTCAGGTATCAATGGCTTGGTGAAAGTCAACACAAACCCACTAACCTAGCTATGTTGGTACCTAAGTGGAATAAGTTATTATGTTGAAAGTAAATTAAAACCAAACACAGCCATAGGAAAGGAACCATAAAGAATCAAAGCCATTATAGAAGGACAGGGTGCAGGTGTTGGTAATAGTTAAATGCAAATGTCAAAAGAAAGTTGATTGCTTTGCATTGATGATGATAATTTCACATTATGATGACAAACTACCTTAGCCTATTATTATCCGTAACTAACTGTATAATCAAACTGTATTTGCACTGAGAGCTATGCCTTTTTTATTTAGGTGTTCCATCCAAATAATGGAATGAATGCTCATTTTCGTGTTCTCCAAATTACACTGTCAAGCATGATTATGGGTTATAACACTTTATATATTTCCTGTCTTATGTAGTGATCAATGTGTCATGGGGCTTGCTATGAACTGTGATTTGTGATCTCAAGTATTGAAATAATAAGATAACATCGGAGTGAATGAGTGCTTGGATGTACAGGATTATGTCATCAAACCCATTTTCACAGCTGTCTATCGAATGAAACAGCTCAGTTATATCCAACTCTATAAGGATCGTAACAGGCTATCACCCCACTCAAACCTCATGGTGTCCCCACTTCCACCATTCCTGTCATTTTGGTGATTTCATTACTCTACTAGTGTGTCAACGTGTGACAATTTTATTTATTTCTATCCAGGTTTGACTGGATGTCAAA
>ERZ1740072.430-NODE-430-length-17101-cov-4.981462_pt1 | contig 17101 bp, 15 predicted proteins | sample MGYA00581733_ERZ1740072 | MGnify/ENA primary metagenome ERZ1740072 (study PRJEB43018, sample SAMN04849741) | marine metagenome | isolation source: floating plastic debris | place: Pacific Ocean | collected 2008-08-30 | study: EMG produced TPA metagenomics assembly...
GTGGAAAAAGGAGAATGAGCAGTTGATAAACCGACGTGGATTCTATTACGTTTTATATCTGCACGTCTAGTCTATATGCTTGCATTCCGTGTAATCTGAAAATTTGAGTCTGGCAAACTGCTCGACCTGAGCTTAGCCTGTGTCGTCTACCATACTCCAAGATTACACGGTCTAATTTTTTAATGACAATGGCATAGGGAGTGGTTAATAGTCCTTAAGGTAGATTTGGATTTGCGAAGGACTTGCCAAGAGTAATTCTAGACGGCGTAGTCTATCTCGCCTAAAAAGTAGTTGAAACGGTGATGGGCAAATAGCAATGAGTCTAAATGTTGTAAATCTGGTCGGTCGAGCGGGGCGGGATCCTGAAGTGCGCTATTTCGAGTCGGGCAACGTGCTGTGTAAGTTCACAATTGCGGTGAACCGACGGACTCGGAATAGCGATCAGCCTGATTGGTTCAACCTAGAGCTGTGGGGCCGGAATGCTGAGGTAGCGGCTAACTATGTAAAGATGGGCAGCTTGGTGGGCATCGTGGGTGCCCGCAAACTCGATAGCTGGCAGGATCGTTCGACAGGCGCACAGCGCTCGAGCCCCGTTATTCGAGTAGAGCGTCTCGATCTGCTGGGTTCCAAGCGGGATAACAATGCACCGATGCCGGGCGGCTATGACGACAACCAGTTCTAGGGTGGTATCGGAGCAGGAATCAGAAACGGGCTACTGAGAGCTTTTGCCCGGGCGCTAGCTGGCTAGGCGCTTATTCATGTCGAGCTCCCTATCGGCATCACCGTCGGCCTTAATGTTGGCCTGAAAACCGCACCAGGCAGCCCCAGGAATCACTTCAATCCTGCCACGGTGGGGAAAGTCCAGCTCCTCGACGGCGGTCACACCGTTGGTATAAAGGTATTCACGTAGTAGCTGATGGGCTTCATCGACGCTTCTAACCGCGTAGTTTGCGGTATATAGGTAGGGCTTTAAGCGATCGTGATTGCGCGGTGCGGTCTCTCGGAATGTTAGCCGGGTAGTTCTAGGTGAGTTGTGTTGGCAGCTGATACGGTACTTGATAGTGTGACGAGCTGTGTTTGGGAACATTTCACTGCGAAAAAACAGGATTCTGGAGAAGCCGCCAGGATTGACCAGCTAGCTGAGTAGATGAAACACGAAGCTTATGCAGATACCTTTTATCTCTCTACGGAGACGGGTACTAATACACGAACCGTAATCTACATTGTCTAAAGTTGTCAAAAGTAATGCTGAATTGGATGTTACTTTTGATCACTTTATTTTTGAAAAAATTCCCACACCTTGTTCATAATAACGTGCGCTAGCGGCGATTATTGTGGCTTTTCATGACTTTATGACGACCGGATTTGAGGTTGTGGGCAAGGTGTAAACCGCCGTAGTAGCTGATGATGGCTAGCCCAGCACCCACGATAGTGCTGCCAACTAGTAAGGCAATAGTGATGTCAACGCCAAGGCTCATCCACTCTTGGGGAGAACGGTTGGTCAGACCTACCTCTACGGACTGACCTAGCACTCGGCGTCCCACCTCATAGTTAAAAGCGTAAATGGGTACATAGGTCAGGGGATTGCTAATCCAGGTACCGGCAGCGGCAACAATTTTGTTACCTCGGATGGCGGCTGCGATTGCAATTCCGATAAATGTCTGCAGCCCAAATAGAGGATAGCTACCGGCAAAAACCCCCGCCGCCAGTCCCCTGGCAATGGCCTGGGGATGGCTCCGCAAGCGAATAAAGCGAATGTAGACATATCTGGCTAAACGCCGCCATTTAGACCGTTTGCTGCGCCCCCCCGGCCGGGCTTGGCGGGGAGGGCCGGGTTGTTTGGGGTCAGGATGCCCTTTTTGCTCCGCCACGGCTGGCTTTCCTTGTGGGTGATGGGTCATAAAGCAGGGGGTCGGCCGATTAGCCGCCCCAATAGTATCTATTATGGCAACAGGGGCAGCGCCAGTGATTCCTAACGGGCTGCCTGGGATAAGGCCGATAGCCGGATTGAGGGAGGCAACGGGTGCCGGGGCGAAAGGAAACCATTGTGCAGGGGGAAACCATTGCTGCGATCGCAACCGCGATTGTTCCCCAGCAGGGCAGCGTGGGCATTGTTCGCCTATCGGGGGCAACGGCTGTCGCCATCGCCCAGCGGCTCTTCCAGAGTCCAGGTCCCTGGGAAAGCCACCGCATTCTCTACGGCTATATCCTCCACCCAGACACTCAGCAAGCCATTGACGAAGCGCTACTGCTGCTGATGCGGTCTCCTCGCTCCTACACCCGCGAAGACGTGGTGGAGTTTCACTGCCACGGTGGCATCATGGCGGTACAGCAGGTGCTGCAGCTATGTATTGCCCAGGGAGCACGGCTGGCGGAGCCGGGGGAATTTACCCTGCGGGCGTTTCTCAACGGTCGTTTAGATTTGACCCAGGCCGAAGGCATTGCCGATCTGGTGGGGGCGCGCTCACCCCAGGCGGCCCAGACGGCCCTTGCTGGCATTCAGGGCAAGCTGACAGCGGCCGTTCGCCACTGCCGCAGCCGCTGCTTGGACATGCTGGCGGCAGTAGAGGCCCGGATTGACTTTGCCGACGACCTGCCGCCCTTGGATGAAGCCAACATCAGCACTCAGCTAGCGGTGATTTTAGCGGAGGTGACTCAAATTTTAGCCACGGCCCACCAGGGAGAACTGCTGCGCACCGGGCTCAAGGTGGCTATTATCGGTCAGCCCAATGTGGGCAAATCCAGCTTACTCAATGCCTGGAGCCGCTGCGATCGCGCCATCGTCACCGCCCTCCCCGGCACCACCCGCGATGTTGTCGAATCCCAGCTGGTGGTGGGTGGTATTCCCGTACAGGTCCTAGATACGGCGGGGATTCGCGATGCCACCGACCAGGTAGAGAAAATGGGAATTGAGCGTTCCCAAACCGCGGCCCAAACCGCAGATTTGGTGTTGCTCACCATCGATAGCACCGTGGGTTGGACAGCCGCAGACGATGCCCTCTACCGCACCATTCAACACCGACCCCATATCCTCGTGATTAACAAAATAGATTTGGGACCGCCCGTAGATATCCCAATACCCCATGTGACGGTAGTGCAAACAGCGGCTGCCCAGGGCCAAGGTATAGACGCCTTAGAGCGCGCTATTTTGGCGGTGGTCCAAGCCGATCGGGTCGTGGCTGCAAATACGGACATGGCGATCAACCAGCGTCAGGCCGCCGCCCTAACCCGCGCCCACCGCGCCCTCAAAGAAGTGCAAACCACTATACAAGCCGCCCTACCCCTAGATTTTTGGACCATTGACCTACGGGACGCGATTCGCGCCCTGGGGGAGGTGACGGGAGAAGATATTACCGAATCAATGTTGGATGAAATTTTTAGTCGGTTTTGTATTGGAAAATAATGGCGAGCGCCCCCTTGATGTCCCCAATAACAGCGCAAACCGCGTTTGTCACCCTGGCAAGTGAAGCGCTACCAGCCCTGGTGAAGTTTTATCAGGGCCTGCTAAACCAGGTGCCCCAGTCCTACGTGCCAGAGCGCTATGCAGAGTTTGCACTGCCGGGGCTAAAGCTGGCCCTGTTTAAGCCTGGCTCAGGCCACGTACCAGAATTTAGCGGCCCCGCTGGCAGTATGAGTCTTTGTTTGGAGGTAGGGGATCTTAGAGGTGCGATCGCAACCCTCACACAGTTAGGCCACCCGCCACCGGGGGATATCATCCACGCCAGCCACGGCCAGGAAATCTACGCCTACGACCCCGCTGGTAATCGCCTGATTTTGCATCAATCTCCCCCGGCTAGTCCATCTGACTAATCCGCTTTAACTTTAGCAAATCGGTCATCTTACGCAGTTTCTTGACCGTGCGATCAAAGTGGGCATGGTCTTTAACATCGATACCCAAATCAATTTCAGCAATCTGATCGGGAAAGGTGGTCACCGTTGCCCGGTGCACATTAATTTTTAGATCCGACAGGTGACTCAAAATATCCTTAAGCACACCTACTCGATCAATTACCTCAAGCTTGAGCATAACCGGATAGGTTTGCGGGCGGCCGGTTGTGGCTTCTGTAGAGTTCCAACGCACTGGAATTAGGCGATCTCCAGGCACAGATGCCACATTGGGACAGCCCTGACGGTGAATAGCAATGCCCCGAGCACCCAGGGAAACCGCACCGATAATAGATTCCCCCGGCAGCGGATTGCAGCAGCCCGCAATATGATGCAGCAGCCCCTCTACACCGATAATGGAGCTGCCAGACTGATCGCTATCAGCACCTCCCCCCCAGCGAGTACGGACGACAGCACCGTCATTGATTTGCTCTGGTAGGGGGTCATTGACAATGGCCTCTACAGGCTGCAGCTCCTTGGTGGCTTCCTGCAGACGATTGACCACTGAATTTAGCGTAATCTCGCCGTAGCCCAGGGCAGCCAGCATATCGTCAACACAGGGGTAGTTGCTACGCTGCGCCGCTTCTTGAGCCGGTGCTGATTTCAACAGTGCATCCAACCCATTTCGTCCCATCACCTTTTCCAACATGGCATGGCCTCGGGCCATATTCTCCTCGTGGTGAGATTGCTTATACCAGTGGCGAATTCGGCTGCGGGCCCCTGTGGACACAACAAAATTTAACCAGTCTAGGCTTGGGTGGCAGTTTTTATTGGTCAGTATTTCAACAATGTCGCCATTCCCAAGCTGCGTATCCAGGGTTACGATCCGCTCATTGACCTTGGCACCGGCGCAGTGGTTGCCAACTTCCGTATGGATGCGGTAGGCAAAGTCCACTGGAGTGGCCCCCTGACCCAGGGCAAATACATCGCCCTTGGGGCTAAACACATAGACCTCCTCATCAAAAAGGTTGTCTTTAACATCGCTGAGATACTCCTGGGCATCTTTCAGCTCACTTTGCCATTCCAGCAGCTGGCGTAGCCAGGTAAACTTTTCGTCCTCGGCGCTAACCTTAGTGTTGCTATTGCCAGTTTCTTTATATTTCCAATGGGCCGCAATTCCATATTCAGCCACGCGATGCATATCCATGGTGCGGATCTGCACTTCAATGGGACGTCCCTGTTTGCCGATAACAGCCGTATGTAACGACTGATATCGGTTTGCCTTGGGTAGGCCAATATAGTCCTTAAACCGTCCGGGAATCGGTTTGAACCGGTCATGGACCACAGCTAGAGCGCGATAACATTCCACCTTGGTGCCCACGATGATGCGCACAGCTGCCACATCGTGGATCTGATGAAAATCCTTTCGCTGGCGCTGCATCTTGCGATAAATACTGTAGAGATGTTTGGGGCGACTGTTAATCTCAATGCAGCTGATCCCCTCATCGGTCAGATGGGTATTTAAGAGATCACCAACCTGCTTCAGCCGCTCCTCGCGGTCTGTGCGTTTCTCGGAAATAAAGCTTTTGACTTCTTGATAGGCCGCAGTTTCTAGATACTTAAAAGAAAGGTCCTCTAGCTCCCACTTAATCCGACCGATCCCCAGACGGTTGGCCAGTGGCGCAAAGATTTCGATGGTTTCACGAGCCTTTTGCACCCGTTTTTCAGGCGGCATATGCTGCAGCGTGCGCATATTGTGGAGACGATCCGCCAGTTTGACAACGATGACGCGAATATCTTGGGCCATGGCCAAAAACATGCGGCGAAAGTTCTCGGCCTGGCGCTCTGTCTTACTGTTAAATTGAAATTTGGAAAGCTTGGTAACCCCCTCTACCATTTGGCGGACCTCAGCTCCAAAATGAGCCTCAATTTCATCCGCTGTGACATCGGTATCTTCAACAACGTCGTGCAAAAAACCCGCTGCGATCATGGCGCTGTCTCCGCCTAAACTGCGCAAAATATTGGCTACCGCCACCGGATGAGCGATGTAGGGTTCGCCAGATGCACGCATTTGCCCCTTGTGGAGCTGATAGGCAAACTCAAACGCCTGACAAACCAGTTGATTACTGTCCTTAGGTAATTTGATCGGAGCTGTATCATCACCACAGTCTTCAATTGGATGACTGTGTTCTAGGATGCAGGACCTTAGCCAGGTGGGTAAGGTACAGTCGTTGGGTAGAACAGGCGCTGCTAGGGTCATGGTAGGTACAGGGGGGAAGGATAATTTTTGGAAGGCCAAACAGTGCTCTGAGGCAGTTTTGAGCGTATAAGTACCGATTTTTTCTGCTCTATTGATAAAGATTATAAAAAGCACAGAATCTTGGTATCTGACCTCAGTCAAGATCCGAATTCATCCGTCCCTTAGAAGGAACTGTTTCTCCGAAAAATTCGCTAGCGCCTCAAGGCATATTGTGCCCGAGGTACTTAATCCTTTATTCGTAGAATAGATTAAGAGTATAAATTCTTACAATCGTATAGCCTGTTGATGAGTCTGCCAATGGTTGGGCGCTCTGGGTTCCGGCTGGCTGATTTAGTTCTTAAATGAGATAGATGAGAATTATAAATTCAAGTCGAGCCGTCTACCTTGCCAGGGACTTCTTCTTCTAGGGTAAATGGCTGAAGGCAAAACAATGGGCGGCCCTGTGTAAAACCTGTAAATATTAAAAAGCTAGTTTTGGTTAAGTTTACTAAAAACTTACATTATTACTAAATTATGACATTTACCAGTGTGGCGGCTGCTCTTCGCCAATATGCAGAGCAGTTGGCCCAGCTGCAGGCGGTGGTGGGGCAACCAGAAATGGCCGCGCGGGCCCGTGGGGTACAGCAATTTTTTGGCCAAAGCCTGTGGGGTACCATAACCCAGCTGGAGCTTCCCCAGCGGTCGTCTCAGTGGCATGCCGCCATCACTGAAATCCATCGCCACATGCGACTGCTGGCCGTGGAAGTCAGCTTTGCCCAAACGGCCCAGCAAGGCCATATTCGCCAGCAGCGTTTGGGGCAAATCGAGCAGCGTTTGGAGCAACTACAGGGATTTACCCAGGTTTTGCTAAACCTCTTGCCCGATCAGCTGTCACGGTAGCTGACGGCGGTTTAGAATACATGACCACACAGTGTACGTGCACTTTATTCATCGAGGGCAATGTTCTGTCCGAAACATTCGCAGGAATCGCTGCTGGCCGGGCAGCTAGTAGACGGATTAAACGCTCACCGCTGCCCCACATGTAATGGCGCTTGGATCGCGTCTGAGGATTATCAGCCATGGCAGGTAGCCCACGCCGATCCATCGCTGAGCATTGAGAGTCTGACGGTGCCGATTAACCATGCGGTGGCCTATCAACCGTCTCGCTACGACAGCAGGGCTGGGCTTTGTCCCAGCTGTGGTTTTTATTTGGTGCGGGGGCGGATCAACCTGCAGACTGGCTCCTTCTTTGTAGAGCGCTGTCCGGGCTGTAAGGGGATGTGGTGTGACGACGGCGAGTGGGCCGTTTTAGAAGAACTAGGACTGGTTGCCTATCTGCCGGTCTTATTTACAGATGAATGGCAGGGCTATGTCCGCAGGGTGGAAGCCGAATTTCGTGAGCGTACAGCGACATCAGAAAAGCTAGGGGCAGACATTGCCGAAAAACTGTTTGAGCTAGCGGCGCTCCTGGAGGAGCATCCCAACGGGGATTTTGGGGTGGCGTATCTGATGCGACGATTTGAAAAATGATGGAGCCGATGACCCACCCTCTACTAGAGCTAGATGATTTTTGTGTGGCCTATCCACGGCAGACAGGCTGGGCGGTAGAAACGGTATCTCTGGCTCTGCAGCCGGGGGAAATGCTGGGGCTAGTCGGTGAGTCGGGCTGTGGCAAATCCACCCTGGGACGGGCGGCACTGAAGTTGTTACCGAGGGGTAGCCGCACCCAAGGGCGGTCGCTGTTTGAAGGGCGCAATGTGTTTGAATTTTCGACTCAGGAAATTCGATGCTTTCGAGGCGAAGCGGTGTCACTGGTGTTTCAAGATCCAATGACGCGGCTAAATCCGCTGATGACGATTGGCGATCACTGTGTGGAAACCCTGCGCGCCCATCGGTCTGGTTTATCTAAGCAGGCGGCAAAGGAGATGGCGATCGCAACGCTGCAATCCGTCAGCATCCCTGCCAGCCGATGGGAACAGTATCCCCATGAGTTTAGCGGGGGCATGCGGCAACGGGTGGCCATTGCCCTGGCGCTGCTGCTCAACCCCAAGCTGATTGTGGCGGATGAGCCCACCACTAGCCTCGATGTCACCGTTTCAGCCCAAATTTTGGACTTGCTTACCCAGCTCTGCCGACAGCGGGATTTGGCACTGATTTTGATTTCCCACGATCTGGCCCTGGTGGGGGAATATTGCGATCGCATCGCCGTCATGTACCAGGGCAAGCTGGTGGAGTTAGGATCGACCGAGCAGGTGCTTTATCAGCCCCAGGCACCTTACACCCAATCCTTATTGCAGGCGGCCCATCAACTACAAAACTACGAAGCTGAGGGGGTAACCGAGCCCGAAAACCATGGCCCTCCTTTACTAAGGGTGCAGGATCTCATCAAGCACTACACCATCGAGCAAACTTTACTGTCCAAGCTATTTAACCGCAACCCACCGGACACCATCCGAGCAGTGGACGGCATTTCCATAGATTTACATCCGGGGGAAGTGCTAGGGCTAGTGGGGGAATCAGGCTGTGGTAAAAGTACCTTTTCTCGAGCACTGATGCAGATTATTCCACCCACATCTGGCCGGGTGGAGTTTATGGGACAAAACCTGGTGGGTCTGTCACGGTCTCAGCTCCAGCTCCAGCGTCGCAACTTTCAAATGATTTTCCAGGACCCCCACGCCTGTCTCAATCCCATGATGACCGTGGGGCGAGGCATTGCCGATCCGTTGATTATTCACGGGTTAGCCGATGCGGCGGCGGCTAAACAGCAGGTCCAAGCCATGTTAAAACGGGTGGGGCTGACGCCTACCGAGGACTACTATCAACGCTACCCCAGCGATTTATCCGGCGGGCAGCAGCAGCGGGTAGCCATTGCCCGAGCCCTAATCACCAGCCCTAAACTGGTCATCTGCGATGAACCGGTGAGCATGCTAGATGCCAGCGTCCAGGCCCAGGTGCTGGAGCTGATGCTGGAGCTAAAGAATGAGCTGGATTTGACCTATCTGTTTATTACCCACGATCTGTGGGTGGCTCGGTATCTTTGCGATCGCATTGCCGTCATGAGTGAGGGCAAAATTGTCGAGCTAGAGCCAACGGAGCGGCTGTTTAGCGCGCCCCAGCATCCCTACACCAAAACCTTACTCTCAGCGGCCCCCCTTTTAGCCAAAGCCCCATAGCGGCTGTCGCCATGTCACCTCGGTCAGGCCCTGATTCCAAACGCCAGGGGTTTATCAACATCTTTAAGCCGTCTCTATTGTGGAGGCCGGATCAAAAAGCGCCGCCTCCACAGTAGAGACGGCGCTTTTTGATCGCTATGGCAACGGTGTGAGCGGATCGTTATTTAACAATCACCTTGCCCACCATGCCAGCACCACGGTGGGGAGCACAGAAGTAACCGTACTCACCGGGTTCACTGAACGTAGACGAATAGGACTCGCCGGGGGCAAAGGTTAGCTGGGTCTGGGATAGCTTATCAGCCACTTCTTTACCACCAGGCACCTGAGCCGCGTCAAAAATGACGTTGTGGGGGGCCATTTTATTGTTAACCCAAGTGACAGTATCACCAGCTTGGATAGTGATATTAGCAGGCTCAAACTGAAGCAAACCAGCATCAGATCCCATTTTGACTTGATAATCGGCTGCATAAGCAGGAGCCATATTTAAACAAGTGCTAGCAAAGACTAGAGCGGTCAGAGTCAGCAGCGCGCCCACAGCTCGAAAAGCTCGACTGAAAAAGGACATAGTAAATTTCTCAAGGTTGAATTTAGAGGTAGTTAAGATCGCCTAACTACGTATGCTCTGTTATTTTAGAATGCCTTTTGTCTCCGTAGGTAGATAACTAAAAATAAAGCATCGCTTAAGCTATCTGGTTTTTATAGAACCGATACTGGCCAGATCAGCGACTACCCGCCTAGACGCCTTCACCCAGGCCAGGAATTCAACCGAAACCCTCTACCAGAAAGGATTTCGGAGCCTTAAATAGCGCCACTACCAGCCATTAGCTAAGGGACAGAATCCCAGAGACCCAACGGTATTTAGCTTTACAGTTATTCATGTTTGACCCAATGTCGTTTGACTTGGCTAAAGAAAGCTGGAGAAGATATTATTTGACCAAAAATTTGACTAAACAGGTCAGATTGGTTGAAACCCAAACTGTGATTATTTTTGAGAGGAGTACCCGATGAGGTCTATTTTGGCTACTGTGGCGGCATTTGTAGTAGGTGCTGTTTTTTTCCTTGCATCCCCTGCGATGGCTGCTGATGCTGGCGCTGGCGCCCAGGTATTTTCGGCGAACTGCGCAGCCTGCCACATCGGTGGCGGTAATGTAATTAACTCTGCCAAGACCCTAAAGCAGGATGCTTTGGTTGCCAATGGTAAAGATACGGCTGAGGCAATTGCTTATCAGGTGACCAATGGCAACGGTGCTATGCCTGCATTTGGCGGTCGTCTGACCCCCGATCAGATTGATAACGTTGCTGCCTACGTCATTGCTCAAGCCGAAAAAGGCTGGTAGACGCGCAGGATCCGTCTAGATCAGCCCGACTCAGGGAGTCAAGACATTTACCCGAGTCACCCTTAAAATCTGAATTTATCCATTAAGCCTGTTTTCAGGGGTATTCCCCCTCTGGAAGCAGGTTTTTGTATTAGGTAATGTAGTTTTAAAGCCTAAAAAGATTCTCAAGAAGATCCCACAGGAGATCGCATCTATGTAAAAAATGATACTTAATCAATGGGATATCGATCGTGGATAATACGAGACCGGTGCCGGACACTTTTGAGGCGATAAAAATGCTGATTAGATCTGTTGACGTGATTGATTTTGCTGCGATCGCACGCAGCCAATCCCAGTGGGTCCCTTGGTAAGGCCAGGGGGACTGACGGCAGTGGTCAAACGCTCGGCGGCGGTCGTCTGTGCCCTGGGGATGGGGGGGTGTCAGGTGGCGCAGCTGCCCACAACAGCGGTTGGACAGCAAACATCCGGCCCTCGCTCGGTCATCGTGCAGCTATTTGAGTGGCGCTGGTCAGATATTGCCCAGGAATGTGAGGCCTGGCTAGGTCCCCGTGGGTACGGCGCGGTGCAGATTTCGCCTCCCCAGGAAGGTTGGGGAAGTGAGCAGACAGCAACCAATTTTTCCGAGCAGCACTATCAACCGGTCAGTTACAACCACCTGAGTCGCAGCGGCAGTCGGACCGAGCTGGCCGACATGGTGGTCCGTTGCCAGCAAGCTGGCGTCAGGGTCTATGCCGATATGGTCATCAACCCGATGGTAGCGACCTGTGATCTTGAGCCCTGTGGCTATGATGCCTCGGAGACGACCGGTCACTTGGCATTAGGGACCGGCCGTGACGAGGTCCAGGCTGAAATCACAGCAGCCATGAATGAGCTGTTGGCGCTGGGCGTGGCTGGGTTTCGCATCGATTCAGCTAGCCAAATACCTCCCCAACACCTCGCTAAAATTCTTAGCCGCCTGCATCCCCTCGCGCCTCAGTTCTATCCTAACGGCGGTCATCCTTTTATCTATCAAGAGGTTAACAACACCGCAGCCGGAAGTGAAGCGGATGATTATTTTGGCAACGGGTCTGTGACCGAGTTTCGATACGGTCGTAACCTAGGCGAGCAGGTGCGCTACGGCCAGCTCAAAAACCTGATGCTGTTTGGTGACGCCTGGGGGTTGATACCCAGCCACAAGGCGGTGGTATTTACAGATAATCCCGATACCCAACGCAGTCGCGATCGCAACATTGTTAGCTTTTACGCGCCCATGGACGAGGGGGCCAGCTACCGATTGGCAAACGTGTTTATGCTGGCCTGGCCCTATGGCATCCCCAAGGTCATGTCTAGCTATGACTGGTCAAGGACCCAGGGCGCTGGCCCCCCGGTCGATGACCAGGGACAGACCCTGTCCGTAAGCTGCGGTGATGGCTGGGTCTGTGAGCATCGCTGGCCTAGCATTGCCAGCATGGTGGAGTTTCATAATGTCACCCAGGGAGCGGCCACCGTGGACCACTGGTGGGACAATGGCAATAATCAAATCGCCTTTGCTCGCGGCGATCGCGGTTTTGTCGCCATCAACAATGAAGAAACAGCCCTCAGCGAGACCCTAATGACCGGTCTACCAGCAGGCATTTACTGCAACGTTTTAGCCCTACCCGAGACCGGGGACGTGGGCGATGGAACATTAGACGCCTGTGAATATGAAACCGTTGAGATCGACTCGGTTGGCAATGCCAGTATTGAAGTTTCCCCCCACCAGGCACTAGCTTTACATGTGGGCGCCAGGCGTTAACGAGCGTTGAAAACCCGACAGCTGGGGTACGGTTTTCAATCGGGTTTTTCTCAAGCTGCGTTGATAGGCTAAGGCTAAAGACATAAAGGAATTTTAGCCATGCCGGTAAACAAAGACCCACGCCCACCGCGCTCCCGACAAATTAGCAATCTGCTCTTTTTAGCCGGGGCCGTGCTGCTGACGCTTAATATTTTCCTGCCTAATCAGCGGGTGCCGCGTACACCCTACAGCATGTTTATCCATCAGGTGCAGGAGCAGGAGGTGGTCAAGGCATCGGTGGGGCAAAACGAAATTCGCTACCAGGTCAAAGATGAGCTGGGGGACCCCGGCCCGGTGTACTCTACTACACCGATTTTTGACCTCAAGCTGCCAGATCTCTTAGAAGCCAACGGCGTAGAATTTGGCGCAACGCCACCCCCCCAAAACCAGTGGATTGGTAGTTTACTAAGCTGGGTGATTCCGCCCCTGATCTTTATTGCGGTGTGGCGCTTTTTCCTGGCCCGTGGCGGCGGCCCCCAGGGCGCCCTTTCCATTGGTAAAAGCAAGGCCAAAGTCTATGTAGAAGATGAAGCCAACAAAATCACCTTTGAAGATGTAGCAGGTGTAGAAGAAGCCAAAACCGAACTGGTAGAAATCGTTGACTTCTTAAAAACCCCTAAGCGATTTACCGAAATCGGAGCCAAAATCCCCAAAGGTGTATTGCTGATTGGCCCCCCAGGAACAGGGAAAACCCTCCTGGCCAAGGCCGTTGCTGGTGAAGCCGGTGTGCCTTTCTTTAGCATTTCTGGTTCTGAGTTTATTGAGATGTTTGTGGGTGTAGGCTCGTCACGGGTACGCGACCTGTTTGAGCAGGCCCAAAAACAGGCTCCGTGAATTGTCTTTATTGATGAGCTGGATGCCATTGGTAAATCCCGCGCCTCGGGTGGTTTCTATGGTGGCAATGATGAACGGGAGCAAACCCTAAATCAGCTGCTCACCGAGATGGATGGCTTTAGTGCCGGAGACAACACCATCATTGTTCTGGCCGCCACTAACCGACCAGAAACCCTAGACCAGGCCCTGCTACGCCCCGGCCGATTTGACCGTCAGGTGTTAGTGGACCGTCCTGACTTGAAAGGGCGGGAAGCCATTCTCAAAATCCATGCCCAGGAGGTCAAGCTAGGGGACAATGTGGACCTCAATGCTATTGCCACCCGCACCCCCGGATTTGTCGGGGCCGATCTGGCCAACCTGGTCAACGAAGCCGCGCTGTTGGCAGCCCGTAACAACCGCCAGGCCGTTCTCCAGGAGGACTTTGCCGAAGCGATTGAGCGGGTAGTCGCCGGTCTAGAGAAAAAGAGCCGCGTGCTCAACGACAAGGAAAAGGAGATCGTCGCTTATCACGAAGTCGGCCACGCCATGGTGGGTGCCCTGATGGAAGGCAATGGCCAGGTGGAGAAAATCTCCATTATTCCGCGCGGTATGGCGGCTCTAGGCTATACCCTGCAGCTACCTACAGAAGATCGGTTTCTCCGCAGCAATGAGGAGCTTAAGGGTCAGATCGCTACGCTGTTGGGCGGTCGCTCGGCTGAGGAAGTTGTCTTTGGCTCAATTACCACCGGTGCCGCCAATGATCTACAGCGGGCAACGGAAGTGGCGGAGCAAATGGTCACCACCTACGGTATGAGCGACGTGCTAGGACCCTTAGCCTATGACAAGGGCCAACAAACCTCGTTTTTAGATAATGGTATGCCCAATGCCCGGCGTAATATGAGCGAAGAGACCGCCCGAGCAATTGACTCTGAAGTCAAGGAGCTGGTGGAAACAGCCCATGGGCAAGCCCTGGGAATCCTGCGGAGTAATCGAGAGCTGCTGGAGTCTATTTCGCAGCAGCTGCTAAAGGAAGAGGTGATTGAAGGAACCGTACTGCGAGAGATGCTGGCAAAGGTAAAGCCCCTGGAGGCCGTAGCGTAGGGTGAGATAGCAGCCTGACAACGCTAAAAACGTTGCTAAAAACGTTGAAACCGTGATTTTTTGGCCCTGGGCGAATGCCTAGGGCTTTTTTATCTCGCTACGCATCCGGACGCCATGATCTTTGGCAGACCGCCTGCAGCCATCACACTGGCCACCACATTGTTAAAACAAGCCCACATTTTTTTAAGTGAGGATGCTAGCCTCTTAAAGTAAAAGAATTGCTAGGTTAGGCTCAATCATCAGTTTGACCCTGTCAGGTCGCTAAATCTAGTGCAAGGAGTGCCCTCGTTGACCAGAGTGCGTCGCAAAAATCGTCGTTTGACCCTAGCCTCTGTGTTGCTGCTGGCGACAGGACTGTGGCTGGGGCAGTGGCATATACGTGGCCGTCTGTCGTCGCCAACGGTGGCGCTGGTGCTGGGCGGGGATGCTAATCGTGAAGAGTTTGCAGCCCAGTTTGCGATCGCACATCCCGATCTCGATGTGTGGATATCGTCGGGTGCCAATCCTGAGTATGCTACCTGGGTGTTTCAAGAATCCCAGGTACCCCTAGAGCGCCTGTACCTGGACTACCGAGCGGTGGATACGGTGACAAACTTTACAACGCTGGTGGATGATTTTGAGCGGCTGGGGATAAAAAGCGTTTATTTGATTACGTCGGACTATCACATGCGGCGGGCCAGCACAATCGCAGCCATCGTTTTGGGTAGCCGGGGGATTCATTACAAGCCGTTACCGGTCGTTTCTGAACGTATTTACGGGTAAAACGGGCTCTGAGCTAGCTCAGCTTTCCTCTAAGCTCCCTATTCACCCTTAGCCATCGGGCCACGGTCGTTATTTCGATGTTGTTTTAAGGCTGGCTTATGACATCTGCACTACAAGATTCCCGCTATACCGAAGAGCAAATTAAGGCATGGCTGCGGGGTCTCCTCGCCATCGCTTGGGCCGACGGCGAGTTCGACGCCCAAGAGCAAGAGATGCTCCACACCATGATGGATGAAGTCTTTGCCCCTGGGGTCAATTTTGAGACCTGTGAGCCGATTGCCCCAGCAGAGCTAGCCGAGGTCCTGAAGCCCAATCCAGTGGCGGCGGAAAACTTTCTGCGGATGGCGGTGATGGTTGCGATCGCAGACGGACTTTACTCCGCCGCCGAAGATAAGGTTCTAATGGAATTTTGTCAGGTCCTAAATCTCGATACGGCAGTTCTACAGTCCCTCCAATCCACCCTTTACAATCTGCGGCCGGTAACCGAAGAGGTCTCCCCCGGTACAACCGCCTCCGCAGCATCGGCCGCCGCCAGCCCCCTGGCGCCCCCCGACAGTGACGGCCCGGCTCCCCTCCAACCCCTGCGAGAGTGGCACGACCAGCACCATGTAGACGAACCCCGCCAGGCTCGCGTTGAGTTCAAAATGATTCCATCCCAATGCCCCTTTGAGCGCGATGTAAAACTGTTTGGCAAAAAAGTAATTCATATTCCTCCCATGTGTAAGCTCAATCCCCTATACGAGCAGCTGGTGGGGTTACGATTTCGGGCACTGTCGCACCTGGCAGATGATTTGGGTGAGGATGTGACGCCTTACCTGTGATGCCTTACCAATAAAGGCGTATGGAACAGCTAAAAACCGACGTCCTCGTCGTTGGCGGTGGTACTGGAGGAACGGCAGCGGCCATTCAGGCGGCACGGATGGGAGCCGAGGTACTCCTAGTCAGTGAGTGGCCCTGGCTGGGGGGCATGTTGACCGCGGCTGGTGTGACCGCCCCCGATGGCAATGAACTGGCAGCCTTTCAAACCGGTCTGTGGGGCGCTTTTTTGCGGGAATTGGCGCGACGGCAGCCGGGGGGATTGCACCACGGCTGGGTCAGCTTTTTTACCTACGAGCCCGCTGTGGGGGCAGGAATTTTTGCTGACTGGGTGGCGGCCCTCCCCAACTTGACCTGGCGTTGGGGGCACCGCCCCAGGGCCGTCCTGCGCTCAGGTGAGCAGATAACCGGCGTGGTCTTTGACCCGTTTTCGGTAACGGCCCAGATTACGATTGACGGCACCGAGCTGGGAGATGTGCTGGCACTGGGGGATGTGTCCTATCGCTGGGGCTGGGAAGTCCAAGCCCAGTGGCAAGAGCCCAGCGCACCCCGGTCTTGGAGCGACCCCAGCGAGCCGCTGTTGCCAATTATGGAAAAATACCCGGTGCAGTCACCCACCTGGGTAGTGGTGATGCAAGACTATGGCGAGGGCAATACCGCTCCCCCGATTCCAGCGTCGGGGGCTCAGGCATCCTTTGCCGATGCCTGGGAGGGCTATGGCCCGGAGCGGTTTCTAAACTATGGGCGGCTGCCAGGCGATCGCTTTATGATCAACTGGCCCCAGCAGGGCAATGACTATGGGGTGGCCTTAGGGCGTCTGGTGGAGTCAGCGTCGGCCCGCTATGACTATTGGCAAGAGGCCAAGGACCACAGTCAGCAGTTTGCCCGCACTATCCAAACTGAGCTGGGGGCTCGCTATGGTCTAGCGGAGGGGATATTTCCTGACTTAGGCAATACCCCCGGCGGCGGCGCGTTTGCACTCTACCCCTACTACCGGGAAAGTCGACGGCTAATAGGAATGACAACGGTGGGCGAGCGAGATATTTTACCGGTGTCGGGGGGGCGCGTAGCACCGCTGCCAGTCAATGGGGAGGGCGTGGTGGATGCGATCGCAATTGGCAACTACCCTAACGATCACCACTACCCAGGGTTTGACATGCCCCTCGCCCCCAAAGCCATCCGCTGGGGTGGCCGCTGGACCGGCACCCCCTTCACCATTCCC
>ERZ1740072.431-NODE-431-length-17085-cov-5.303053_pt1 | contig 17085 bp, 16 predicted proteins | sample MGYA00581733_ERZ1740072 | MGnify/ENA primary metagenome ERZ1740072 (study PRJEB43018, sample SAMN04849741) | marine metagenome | isolation source: floating plastic debris | place: Pacific Ocean | collected 2008-08-30 | study: EMG produced TPA metagenomics assembly...
TTTTGCAGGTTCTATAGGCGGAGCTTCTATTTCTGTGGTTCGCCAATATATTGAACAACAGCAGGAAATTGGGTGAGCTCTACATCCTCCACCTGAAGGAAGAGGCTTTGCGCTCTACTTTCGGTAATTGCGCAATCTCTGGAATATTTTGGGGATTTTCTTTGAGCAATTGCTTTATATTAAAAGATAAATTGTGACGCGTCATAGAGCGTAAAACCTGTGGTTTTTTATCTTGAGCAATAGCGCCTTCTTCGTCTAAATCTAAGCTCAAACGAAAAAATTCTTTCTGCTGTTCTTCTGTTAAATGATTGAGATCTTTTTTTTGCCAAGACTCTAGGTAATACTCGCAGAACTTCCTATATTGGTCTTTAGCCATTGCAATATAGTGCTGTTCGATTGTTCGCACTGTTTTTTTCTTCTTAGCCCAGTTAGCGTATTTGGAAATGATGCAGGCTGCTATGCAATCGATTTTTTCCTCGATGCTGTTTTTTTCCACCTCACATCGGATCAGTTTGGCAAGCCCATTAATGTACCACTCTTGGTGTACATCGATCCATGTATTCATGGTTTTGGTAAAACCTTGTTTAATTATAGATAAATCTCGAAGAACAAAGCCCTATACCACACCTACAAAAAGCGTAGCAGCATAAGAAAAATAGGAGCTATGATAAGCCAAAAACACAAAGCCGCATACTGTTAAAGCGGTGATAGCTACCTGTAAACATAAGATCTTTTTGGAAATAGTGAAATAATCCAGATCTTAAGAAGCAGGTTCACACTTTTTAACCCAGTTTAAAACAGATAGGGACCAAGTAAAGCGGCTCTTGCAAATATCTTTGGTACTGATCGCGGTTGGAACTTTTTAAATAACAGCCTTGCTAGATTTGCATTTTTTTTCTGCTGAAGGCTGTCTTTAACTATAAAAAGTAAAGCAAAAGAGCGGATCGACTGTTTTTCAGGGCTAGCCAAGAGATTACTCTTAGCATGTTCGGATAAGAGCAAATCATCGGTTTGCTTCTGAATAGAACGTAGATCTGTCTCTACAGTATCTGAAGAGTAGAGCTCGCTCCTAAAGCGGGCAAAAGCCGCTTTGTAGAATTTTTCCATAAAGGATTGATGCTGCTTATCCCCTTTTGGATATTGCTTGATCTCAGCCGCATACAGCGAAATAAGATCAGATCCTGCAGGAGAAAAGTCTTTTTCAGCCCAGATTTTTTGTGTTATCTTTTTTGCAAAAGATGCATCTGGATTAAGCAGCTGTTTTTCAAGCCAGTTCTCTGCTTGCTGCGCGCCCGTTTTTTCAATGAGTAGCGCATCTCCTAAAAGAGCGCCAAATACGCCAAATCCAATGACGCTCCATTTAACGGCTAATCCAGAAAGGGCATAAATAGTAGATATAATAAGGGCGCTTAAAGATAAGATCACAGCTGCTATGGCAATCGCCTTAACAACCGACACTCTTTTTTGAAACGCAGATATAGCAAGGTCTTTGGGGTAAATAACGTGAAATTTAGAAGCGGGCTTGGAAAAACCAGAATGGTAGGAATAAAGACAGCTACCAATACAACAAGCAGAAACCATTACTATCCTCTGTAACATTACAAGAAGTAAAATCTACACAAATAGCGTTTTTATTTAAAATAAAAAATTACATAAGAAGTGCCTATTGAGGGGCTTTTCGTCTTATCTCTTATGCAGTGGGTGTGTTTACTTTTAGAGTGCAGGGCCGCTATTTCTTCCAGTCGCGTTAGTCCTAAAATGCTTTAGTAGTAAGAGAGCGTTGTAAAATAAATTTAAACAATTGATTGCGAATAGGGTAAAACCCTAAAAGGACCGTCCACTTAAAACTAGACGATATTTTTTCATTTTGAAAAGATCCAAATACTGCACGAAATATCTTAGAATCTTTTTTATCGATTAACAGCTTTTTCACAATATACCCTACCAAAAGAACAGGATAAGCTTCTTGTTCCATAAGACATTCTACTAAGCTATCAAAATCTTGTTTTTGTCTTTCGATATAGGTTTTGATTTTTTCATCTGTATCTTTTTGCGCTGCAGCTTGCCGTGTTTGTAATTGCAATGTACTTTTGAGATATGTATCTACCCGCTGTTTTATCTTTTGATCGGAAAATCTCCTTCCTATGTGAAGAACGGCTTGTTCTTCCAAAGAATACCAGTTTTTTTTATGTAAATTGACTTTTGGCTCTCTATTTACATATTCCTCTTCAAGAGTTTCAGCAACTTGTAGTAACCAGCGCTTTACAATCACTGATTTAAGAGCCTGCATAAATTGTTTATTATATGCAAAATGATCCCAGAGCTCGCCCGTCTTTTGTTTGAGCTCTTTTCCTAAATCCTGCGTCTTACTCTCATCTAATTCTAGATTAGTTAGACGCTTAATTTTTCTTAAAATGGAGGTTGTTATTGAATTCTTGCTACCGAGCTTTTCATATTTTTCACATACATCTTTTAACCTTTCTAGGTCAGAGATAAGTACAGAAGATAGGACCACTTCTTTAGAATAAGATGTTCTACGCGCAATATTTTGCAGATCTTCTGTTAAACTACTCGCTAGCCAGGGTTCTTCTAGTAAAGTTAAAAGCTCAGGTAGGTATTCATGTTGTTCGTAATCAATCCAGCGTTCTAATTTCTGCTGGATACTAGGCCCAATGACAAAAAGGTCCCAAGAAATAATAGAAGATAGAATAAAGCCCGCCTTAGCAAGTACCGCAAACCAAGGCGGGAGAGTATATATGTGCAAAATAGCTGCCGCAACAAGGGATAAGGCAGCAAGTCCAATAGCTATAATCCGAAGAAAAGGTTTAGTTTTTCGCAAAGAAGGTGGAGCGTGCTGTACATTGATCGAGCAATTGGGCGGCAAATAAGATGTGCCAATAAACGAGCTAGAAGAGGTCATAAAAACTATATCCAATAAAATTGCATTCAATTTTCATGCATCTTTTTTTTATAAGCAACCTAAAATGATTTTTTGTAAAGTTTTTTTACAGATCCTACTAAAAAGGATAAAACCGGAGAAGAAACGTCCAACTAAACACGCTGGAAATATTCTTAGGCTGAAAGTTTTTTAGGACGGCTTCTGCAATCTGAGGGTATTTGTTTTTTATCAAAAGCCCTCTGGTTAAGTGCGCTATGATCCATTCATGAAACCCTTTTTTACAATTGAGATGAGCGCATAGACGCATTGTATCTTCTTTTGTCCAGGGCTGCGTTTTTGCTAAAAATGCCTTAGTTACTACATCGGGAAATCGTTTGCAAGCAGCGGTAAAAACCGTCTGCATTTCTTGTTTTTCTTCGCAATACTCAATAAGCCAACTTGCGACCTCTTCCAACTTTTTATCCGCAGCAATAGATCTCAGAAGAGAGGGAAACATGCTTTTAGATGTAAAATAGGTGCATATAAGTGATAAATCGTCTGCGGTGATATCGGCAATGTCAACTGTGGATAGAAATTTTCTTATAGTAAAGTCGAAAGAACGTGCGCACACAGCAGCTAGAAGCTGGGGCTCAAAAGAAAATTCTATAGCAAGACTCTTAGCCCAAGAAGATGCGCCTTTGTCTTGATTTGCAAAAAGCTCGCTCATCGCCCCTTTTACTCTATCCAAGCGGTCGCTATTGCCTAGAGCCTTTACAAGCGTATCCACATACTTTTCTTGATGGTAGTCAATCCAGTTTTCCACTGCTTTTTGACTATTTCGTTTTAGCATCAAAAGATCCCATACGAAAACAGCAGATAAAGTGACCATAACTTTTGCCAGGGTATGCACCCAAAAGGGAAAGGGGTAAATAGATAGCGCTACAACGGCAAATAAAGCAATGGCAGATAGAGCAATGGCAGCGATCTTCAGAAACGATTGTTTTTTTTGAAATAGAGTGAAGGGAGCGTTTTTAGGAAAAACCACCTTATCTAAAACATAATTGTTGTTGGGATAACAGCAGCAAAGAGTCATAAAAAAACCTAATAAATAAAATTAAATTTATGACATATTTTGATAATTCGTAAAGGAAAAAGAAGCAGCTTGAAACGCCAAAAGACTAGCGATAAGTCTCACAAAACACCTGTAGAAAAAAACAATACCTTACGTAAAAAACAGCGTGGATAAAGCAAACGCCATCACTAGTAAAATCGAGGTAAAAAACACCGACCTTGCCCAAGTTTGACTATCTTTTTTCCACAGGCCTGTTAGGCACTGAAAAAGCCAGTAAAGACTCAGCCCACCTGTCAGCGCCAAATACCCTATTTTCCCTCTAAAATAGGGGGTCAGCATACCCACAGTAGCGGTAAATAAAATACAAAAACCCAACATATGCCATTTGGTTTTTTCTACCCCTTTTTTTAACGGAAATACAGGCAGCCTAGCTTTTTGAAATTCCTCAATACGGAATAAAGAAATCGCATAAAAATGGGGCATCTGCCAAAAAACAAAAAGGAGAAATACAAGAAAAAAAAGGCGGTAATCGAAGTCTACAGAAATAGAGTCAGTAGCTGCTGCATAACCCACTAAAGGAGGCACTGCTCCCGGAATACTTCCTACTAAAGTAGCATAGGGCGATACGTATTTCATAAAAGTATAGATCGCTACGTAAAAAAATAGACCAAAAAAAGCAAGTGCAATAGAAAAAGAGCCAAGAGGATAGAGAAAACCTCCTCCTATAAAAGCCAGCGCCGATGCAAAGAAAAAGGCTTGTTTTTTCTCAATGACTCCTGTAACAAGCGGCCTATTTTTTGTCCGATCCATGGTTTGATCAAGCTCAATATCAAAACAGTTATTAAACGTACAAGCAGAAGCGATGATACAAGAAAGGCCAAAAAGCAAACAAAAAAACGCTTGAAGATGCACCTCTCCTTTCATGACAAGAAGGTATCCAGAAACCGCGCTGATAGCATTTGCCATAACAATCCCTGGTTTAGTCAGAGAAATGTAGCTTCTAACTACAGTTTTTATCGCGGTTTCCATACCCTCTCCCTTTGTTAGCTTCGCATTAAATTATGATCGAGACTTTGTAAAATCCAAATAGTTCCCGTTACAACAATGAATAAGATGCATGTTGTAAATAAAAAAGCATATAGATTCCAGCGAGGCGTTTGCTCCATACCTAAATGAAGAAAAAAGAAAAACTGGGCTAGTCCTTGTAACACACAAAGCGTCATAATCGTAAATAATATGGTGGACGGATTTGTTAAGTGCACTTGATCTAAACGATAAGCTGCATAAATCAGCACTAGGGAAATCACAAAGCCTAGTATTTGAGGTTTGAGGCTGCAATTCCAGCCGTAATGATCATCCATAATACCCATCTACTCCCATGAGATATACGATTGTAAAAATAAAGATCCAAACGATGTTTAAAAATTGCCAAAACATCCGAAAACAGGTCAGTCTCCTCACATCTACATCCCGAATTTGTGTAAAAAATAGGGGCAAAAGAAGAACGATCATCCAAAAAAGACAAAAAACGATATGCAGTCCGTGAGTACCAATCAAAGTAAAATAGGCTGATAAGAAAGCCGATTGATCCCATGTGTAGTTTCTGCTTGCAATAGAGAAGAGATTCAAAAATTCTAACGCAGCAAAACCTGCCCCTAAAATCCATGCTAGAAAAAAGTAAATAAGCGTATTTCTGCGATCTTTTCGGTGTAGATACGCTCCCGCAAGTCCAGCAGCGGTGCTGCTCGATAGCAAAATAAGCGTCTCTCCAAAAGCATACTTCAAAGAAAACAGTTTATTTGTATCATTGCCCTTTTGTAAAAATGCGTATACGGCAAAGAGCGTTCCAAAAAAGAGAAAATCGCTCAAAATATAGAGCCATGTACCAAATACAGCCCGATCATAGGTGTCTTGTACGCCGCTGCTCATAAACGTTTCTCCAATTCTTCTTTAGGAATCACATATTCATGTTCTTCTCCATACACGCGGTAAATAACCGCAGCAAGAATGCCCACAAGGCTTGCGATTGCAAGCCAAAATATGTACCAAACCATTGCAAAACTAAATACAAAACTTAAAAATCCAATAATGAAGCCGCAAGCGGTATTTTTCGGCATCACAATATCTTCTAAAGGCCCTTGACTTAAGGGTTTTCCCGTCTTCTTGCTTTCCCAAAATGCATCTCTACCTTCTACTGAAGGGATCGTAGCAAAATTGTATACAGGCGGCGGAGAAGTCGTTGACCATTCTAAATTCCTTGCATCCCAAGGATCTCCTGTGGTATCTATCCGCTCTTTTCTGGTTAAAACGCTGCGAAATATCTGTAAAAACTGCAGACCTACTCCAGCAAACACAAACCAAACCCCTATGAAGGCAATGATGAATAAAGGCTGCCAGTCAGCTACATCGTAGCGGTTTAATCTTCTTGTAGCTCCCATAAACCCCAAAAGGTAAAGCGGCATAAACGCTAACAAAAATCCAATGAGCCAACACCAAAAAGCCCGCTTTCCCAGTTTTTCATCTAGGGTAAAACCGGTAAATTTGGGAAACCAAAAGGTAAAGCCTGCAAAAAAACCGAATAACACTCCCCCGATGATCACCGTATGAAAATGCGCTACTAAAAACAAACTGTTGTGCAGCTGAAAATCAATACCGGGAAGAGCTAGCATGACGCCTGCAACCCCTCCAATAGTAAATAAAATCACAAAACCTAAAAACCAGTGCATCGGCGACGAAAACTGCACCTTTCCTCGAAACATCGTAAACAGCCAGTTAAAGATTTTTACACCGGTAGGAATCGCTATGACCATGGTCATGATGCCAAAAAATGCATTCACTTTAGGCCCTCCTCCCATAGTAAAAAAATGGTGAAGCCAGACGATAAAAGAAAGTACTAAAATCGCAAGGATTGCCCATACCATTGAGGCGTAACCAAAAAGTCTTTTTCGGGAAAATACCGGCACAATTTCAGAAAACATCCCAAAGGTAGGTAAGATCAAAATATAAACTTCAGGATGGCCCCAGGCCCAAAATAAATTCACATAGATCATGGGATTGCCCCCATAAGCGGCGTCAAAAAACCGGGTAGAAAACAACCGATCAGTAAAAAGAAGACCTAAGTTCGCAGTTAAAATAGGAAAAGCCACAAAAACCAGCACTACAGTAGCAAGTACCGACCAAACAAATACAGGCATCCGCATAAGACGCATTCCTGGACAGCGCATTTTCAAAATGGTCACAAGAAAATTGATCCCTGAAAGAAGGCTGCCTATACCTGATATCTGGACGCTCCAAAGCCAGTAATCAACCCCTACTCCTGGATTGTACTTGGGCAAGGCAAGTGGAGGGTAGCAAGTCCACCCTGTCCCAGCAAACACCCCAATTACAAGAGAGACAATGATCATGAATCCGCCAGAGGCAAATAGCCAAAAGCTTAAATTATTCAAAAAAGGAAAAGCGACGTCTCTTGCGCCAATCTGCAGAGGTAAAATCAAGTTGATGATCCCAAAAATAGCGCCCATAGCAACGAAAAAAATCATCGCAGCTCCATGCGCTGTAAAGATCTGCTGGTAATGATCTTCTCCAAGGTAGCCGTGAGATGCACCGACAGCAATCGCCTGCTGCGCCCGCATCATGATGGCATCGATCAAACCTTTGATCAGCATCAAAAAGGCGACTACGATATACATGATCCCAATTTTCTTATGATCTACCGATGTGATCCAGTCCTTCCACAAAACCTTCCAAAGCTTAAAATAGGTAATGATGACTAAGATGAATAGTCCTCCCCCCACGATCGATACGCCCGCCATGTATTCTATCCAATCGTGCTTTAACGCTTCTAATCCTAATCTACCTAACATCTTTCCCTATTTTAGCTTGGGGGTTTTGTACTGATCGATGATCTTTTCAAATAAATCTTCATTTACAGTGTAATATTGTACAGGAACATATTGACTCGGTTTTGCCAGCTCTTGATACGAAGCAAAGTCCAATAAAGATCCCTCATTTCGGACGCTTTCGCCCCAGGAGTAAAAATCTTCTTCTGAGCTGGCCCTTGCGGTAAATACCATACCAGCAAACCCTTTTCCGTTGATGTGCGCAGCTCTACCGCGAAAATCTCCTATTTCATTAGCAATTAGATGCAGTTTTGAGCGCATCCCCGACATAGCATAGATCTGTCCTCCAAGACGAGGAATCCAAAAAGAGTTCATCGGAGCGTCTCCTGTTAATGTGAAATTTACAGGGGTATTTTCTGGAAACTGTAAAAAATTAACGGTAGCAATCCCTTCTTTAGGATAGATAAAAAGCCACTTCCACTGCAGAGCTACTACCTGCACTTCTACAGGCTCTTTTGTAGAATCTAAGGGGCGAAAAGGATCGAGTTGGTGCGTTGTTTTCCAAGTGAGAATCGATAGGATCAGTATGATGAATACTGGAACGCCCCACCATAAACATTCTGCGATAGAGTTGTGCTCCCAATTCGGTTCATGACGTGCATCTGGATTGTTTTCTCGGTAGTGATAAGCAAAGCCTAAAGTAAAAACAAAAACGGGTATGATCACAATCAACAGCAACAAGCTGGTTGTGATAAGTAGATCTTTTTCCTGCTGCGCGATCCAACCTTTAGGATCCAACACAGGAATATCACTTCTTAAAATAATAAATATACTGCCAACAACCGAAACAAGGCAGGATAAGATAAGAGTCGCAATTTTATACTTTTTCTTCATTAATTTCTTTCTAAAAAGTTTCTATAAATTTGTCTAGACAAAAACTAAAGTTTCTATAAAATGACGTGATATATTTTGGGTAGTATGCAGTTTTTCCTTGTAATAGTTTCCATATTTGCGCTTCCTTTTTCTTCTATTTTTTCCAGCGCCATTGTCGCCCATAGGGGTGGATATGCGGCTGCTACAGAAAATACGTTAGAAGCATTTTCTAAATCGATTGCATCTAAAGTAGACTATATAGAATTTGATGTGCAGTTCACGAAAGACTTTGTGCCTATTGTTGTCCACGACACAACAACCGAAAGATTATGGAAAGGAAAATCTCGCACCTTTTCTTCCATGACTTTAGAAGAAGTCAAGCAACTGCAACCAAAAAAGGCGCCGTTTTTCACGATTCCTACACTTGAGGAGGCCTTAGCTCTTACTTTGGGAAAAGTAGGACTTATGATTGATATTAAAGGTGATGGCACGAAAGACTACCCAAAAATTGTGGACGTCACCTTAAAGGTCTTGCAAAAGTACCCTGTTCCTACAGTGCATAAGTACTATCTCAATAGCTCTGAGCCTGCAATCTTAGAGCAAATCATTAAGAAAGCGCCCGAACAAAAAACCTGTTTAACCATTCAAGATCCCGCTTGTTTTTCTTACATTGAAGAATTGAGCCCAACGATTGTTTCGATCCACTTTAGTTTTCTTTCAAAAGAATTGGTTCGTAAAATGCAAAAGTCGGGCCTAGAAGTTTGGACCTGGTCTGTTGGAAGAGAAGAGCGCTTCCAAGAATGTTTAGATATAGGGGTTGATGCCGTAATGACAGGGCAGCCTGAAAAAATGCAAAAACACCTGCTTCTTGCTAGAAAACATAACGTAAAGTATCGATGACAATTTCAAACCTATTTGCCCCTGACTTCAGAGAAGCATCTATGGAGAGCCCTTTAACACCATCAAATGCTACTACATCAAATACTGGCGCCGAAGAAAGAGTAGCAAGGGCCGCTCAAGATAGAATAGCAAACCTAGAAAGGCAAGTAACTCGTCTACAAAACCAAAATGGGGCTCTACAACATCGGATCACCCGCTTGCAGCCTTCTGCGCAGGTAGCATGTTTAATGAATCTACTTTGCTTTGTTGGCGGCGCCTTTTTCTTGGTTTCTATAGAGATCTTGTTTTTTAATTTTTAGCTACAGTTAAAGTAGGTCAGCCGCTATTTGCGCAAGTTCTGATCTTTCTGTTTTTTCTAACAGGATATGTCCAAAAATCTTTTGATTGCGAAATTTCGATACCGCATACGTCAGCCCATTTGAGTCTTTATCAAGATACGGATTATCAATTTGCGAGGGATCTCCAGTTAAAATCACTTTGGTACCATGACCTGCTCTTGAAATCACGGTTTTGATTTCATGAGGCGTCATATTTTGCGCCTCATCGATGATCATAAAGAGCTTGGGAAGCGTCCTTCCTCGGATGTAGGTGACCGCTTCCATCTCAATTTTTTTGCTCTCCATAATAAAATCTAAAGATGCGTCTCCGTTACCCACGCCGCTAGTCAGCTCTGTTAGGTACTCCAAGTTGTCATAAATTGGCTGCATCCAGTGATAGAGCTTTTCTTCTTTTGTGCCGGGTAAATACCCGATATCTTTACCCAAAGGAACAATAGGTCTAGAAACTAAAATACGGTTATATACACCTTCATGAAACACTTTATGCATACCGCAAGCAAGAGCAAGTAGCGTTTTACCTGTCCCCGCTTGTCCAATCAAAGAAACCAGCTTGATGTCATCGCGAAGAAGAAGATCCATAGCGCATTTTTGCTCCATATTTAATGGACGAATACCCAATACATCTTTATGCACCTCAACTAAAGGCTCTAATTTTTTTGTGCCTATATTGAATTTACAAACAGCAGAAGATCTCTCTTGAGAAGTAAGGAGGCAGTAATCATTTTGCTTAAATCCCGCAGCTACCAAAGGAGGCGTTCCATCTTGGAAAAATTGATCAATTTCCCTTTTTGTTACTTCAAATTTTTGGATTCCTTTAGACATAGATGCGTAGGAGACTTTGAGGTTTTCGTAATCTACCGCTTCGATATTCATTGCTTCTGCTTTGACTCTAGAAACAAAGTCTTTTGAAACAAATACGATTTTTTCTCCCCGATCTTTCAAAAGATGCGCCATGAGTAAAATCCGGTTGCTACTGCGATCTAAAGGAAGAGGAAAATCACGAATTTTTTCTTTTTTGATCTCTAAATGTATGCGTACATTAGGTCCCTCAGGGATTTTTACACCTGTAGAAAAATCGCCTTCTTTAACCCCTTTAATTGAATCGATATAGCGCATGACCATTCTTGCATTATTCCCGAGTTCTGAAGACGCTTTTTTCAAGTTATCTAGCTCTTCTAATACAATGAGCGGGATAATCACATCATTTGCATCAAAGCTTTTGATCGCATGGGGATCGTGTAAAAGAACGTTGGTATCTAAGATGAAGGTTTTTTTCATAATTCTATCCTGTACTTTAGCGTTAGGCGGTAGCTTCTTATAGAAGGCCCTAACACTTTACATACTCTACTATTTTCTATATTTACAAGGCTAATTTCCAGGATTTTTCCAAAGAAATCTCAGTAAAAATAAATTTTTATAGCGTTCATAATAAGATGGTTATAAAAAAAATCAGCAATTCCAAAAAGAGTCTGCTAAAAAATATTGACAAAAGATTTGTCTAATGCTATAATAAAATGAGAAAAAAGTAGAAGAGGCATTTATGGAAATCAGCAAAAAGATTTTAAGCATACCTCCTTACCTATCCACAAATTGGGATCATATACAATCTTTATGGGTGCAAGGGCGTGAAAACAACTCCCCTGTTCTTGTCATTGAATTAAAACAAGGCCAAACCATTCAGATTCCTAACCTGAGCTCTGAAACCATAGAAGAAATTTTCTCGTTTCACACGAAATCGCTAGAAAAAGAGCCCCCATCTCCTTTTGCTGGACCTTCCTTTCGCTTGGGAAGTATTGGTATTGGATCGTTAGATCAATTAGGCTCTTCTATGCAACATAACCCCGATCAAATGCATGCAGCAGATATTCCAAAAGAATTTCTAGAAAAGTTAGGCGCTATTGCAAAAGCGCTTGGCATGGATAAACCAGAATCTCTCCCCAAACCAGAGCCGCATTGCAACTGCCCTCATTGCCAAGTGGCAAGATCTTTACAAGGACAGATCTTAGGAAATGTCGATGAAGAAGAAGTTTCAGACGAGGATTTGACCTTTCGCACATGGGACGTAGAGCAGACGGGAGATCAACTCTACACAGTGACTAATCCATTAGATAAAATGGAAAAATACAACGTCTTTTTAGGCACTCCTATCGGATGTACCTGTGGGCAAAAAAACTGTGAACACATCAAAGCGGTTTTAGATAGCTAAACGCCCTCATATAACCTACAAGCTACAAAAGTAAGCGCCCTATCTGGATGCACATTTTAGTAGCTTGTAGAAATCTTTATCTCACCCGCCTCAATTTCATCTTGCATTTTTTTATCCAATTGACAACCATATTTTTAGACGATAAATTTAACGTATAGGACGCTGCTTTGAAAATCTCTTTATTTATGCTCATCGGATGCTTTTCTACTTTATTTGCAAACAGTTCTGATTTTCAAAAATTTACAGGTAGAGTCATTGGAAATAAAGTGCGCGTGCGTTTAGGAGCAGATTTCAACAGCGGCATTGTACAAAAAGTCAATAAAGATGACCTTGTTCTCGTTGTAGGAGAAAAAGAAAACTTCTGGGCAATTCGCCCTTTTGAACTCACCAAGGTATACGTATATAGAACCTATATATTAGATGGGATTGTAGAAGCAAGTAGAGTAAATATCCGTTTAAAACCCCAATTAGATGCTCCGATTTTAGGCGTATTACAAATGGGTGAAAGAGTCCACGGCGCTATTGATGAAAACAATCCAAAATGGTACGCAATCACCCCGCCAAAACAAGTCACTTTTTATATCGACAAAAAGTATGTAGAGCTCATTGGTAAATCTGAGATTTTTGCTCCTCTTTGCAAGCAAAAAAAAGAAGCGGAAAACGTACTCAAAACCGCCTGCATGGTGGTAGATGAAGCGGTAAAAAAAGAAATCGATGCAATCGATCCAGGCCCGATTATTGAAACGCTTTCCTCGTTTATAAAAACGTATAGCTCTTTTCCGAAGCTTGTACAAACCGCTAGTGATACATTAGACCTATTTAAAGAGCAGTATACGAAAAAAAAGATCGAACAAGCTTGGAAAAATAAAGCCCACTCAGAAAATAGTAAAGAACCCATCTTCGCCTCTGTAGAAGAACAAGAAAAACACCAGAATCCTACAGTAGAAGAAACTCTGCCGAGTCCAAAGGTAGCGAGCCCAGTAGAGATCTACTCTATATCCTCTACCGAATCAAACCAAGATGCACCTGCCTCTTTCCCAGTAATAAATCAGGAGACATCCTCAAGGGAAAATCACCTAGCCTACTGGCAAAAAGTAGAAGAAGCAAGATATGAAAAATGGAAAAAACACCATGCATACCTTGCGAAAAAAGACTACTATGAAAAGCAAAAGTTAGATGGTTTTCAACTAGAGGGATTTATCGAAAAACATGAGATAAGCGGTCCTAATAAACCAGGTGATTTTCTATTACGATCGAAAAACCAGCCTGTAGGCTATCTGTACAGCGCAGATATTGACCTCTCTTTTTACGAAGGTAGATCGGTAAAAATCATCGCATCAGAAAGACCCAATTATCATTTTGCGTTTCCCGCGTATTATGTATTAGAAATTGAGTAGGACTAGCTTTTAGAAGAAAACTCTGCTGGTTGGATCTGTTTTGCTGTTTTTTCTATATAAGGAATCTCCCCTATTTCCTTATCAGAAACGCTATTTTTAAGCCGCTTTGCTGCTGGAAACACCCTGCTTTTTAGAGAGGCTGTCGCTTGATCATAAGCATTAACCGATTGACTATGAGACCTTCCCACTTTATTCCATTGCTCAATCATCGTCAGTATTCTGTCGTAGAGCTCTTTACCTAAATGCGCAATTTTCTCGGACTCTTTGGATAAATTTTCCTGGCGCCATCCCAAAGAAGCAGCTTTTAAAATAGCGATGAGCGTTGTGGGAGTAGCTACAATTACATTGCGATCAATACCCGTTTCGATAATTGATGGATCGCAGCGCAAAGCTGCACTGAAAAATGCTTCTGCTGGTAAAAATAAAATCACGTATTCAGGAGAAGAGGAAAACTGCTTCCAATACTCTTTTGCGCTTAAGCTTTTGATATGACGTTTGATCTGTTCTGTATGCTCAAGAAGATACCGTTTTTTTTCCTCTTCATTTTCTGTATTCGATGCATGGAGATACGCTTCTAAAGACACTTTCGCATCGACAACAATTTCTCTTTTGCCAGGTAATTTAACGACAAGATCAGGCCGGTAAATTTTGCCTTCTTTACGCACATCTACCTGTTCAAAAAAATCGCACTGATCGCGCATACCCGATAATTCCACTACTCTTCGCAGGTGAACCTGCCCCCATGAACCGCGAATCGTTGGTGATTTAAGCGCTCCTGCTAGGTTGGCAGCTTCCATACGAAGCTCTTTTTCTGAGCGTATAAGCTGCTCAATTTGTTTTTCCAAGGATCCATAGGCCCCTTCTCTTTTACGTTCAATATCACGGTTTTGCGCATCTAAACGAAGAAGAAGCTCTTTCATCGGATCAATCAGATGGTGATACTCTTTTTTTTGCTCTTCTATATCGATTTCGGTTTCGGTCTTTTGCTTTTCCAATACTTGAGCCGCTAACTGCAAAAAGTCTTTTTGCGCTTTCTCTAATGCAGCAGCTGATAGCCCTTGAAACTCTTCGCGAAGAGCCATTTTTTGATACCGCAAATAAAAAAAGCAAACCCCGATCAAAGTCATAATCAAAAGAACTACAAAAACTAGCATGCCCACCATTTTAACTACTCCCTCGAAACCGATCATCTGGCTCAAACCCCTTCAGACTTTTCGCAGTTTTCCCCATCAAAATCCGTATGCAAGAAAGCGTTGCTGCCGTCAAAATATAGCTCCATGCCAAAAGAGCAAAGAGCAAAGAAAAGTAATGCATCGCCATGTATAGAACAAAAACAGCAAGAACGGCTATTCCCACAATCATCGAAAAAGAAGGTATGGGAAAACGCAAAAATTTCGCACTGGGAAATTTCCAGCGGCTAACCATCAAATACCCTAGAAACACGAGTAAACCAGCTACGATATACGCACGGATCTGATCATCGATGAGATTGATGTTCTGTATTTCTGGTGAAAGAAAAAGTAGACTTACAGAAACGCTGCCTGCAGCAGCTGCGGTAATAGGAAGACCGGTAAAATGGCTACGCCTCGATGTTTTTGCAGCATGTACTGTACTAAAACGGACAAGGCGCAAAATGCCGCATAAGGAGTAGATCATAGCGCTTGCTGCAGCAAAAAACGAAAGAAGACTACCCGGTTCTAAAGCAAGCCCTTTTAAAAACAAGACAGAAGGCGCCACACCAAAAGAAACCGCATCAGCAAGTGAATCAAACATAAAACCAAAAGTACTTTCAGCAGAAATGGCTCTAGCAAGCGCTCCATCGATAAAATCGGCAAGAGCAGCTACAAGTAAAATCAACGCAACTTGAAACATCGTCTCATAATCACCAGGGCTACTTGACATCATGCTCATCTTAAAGATTGCATACAGTCCACAAGAAAGGCCAAACGCTGTAATGATGTTGGGAATAAACTGCATTCTTTTCATATCTTGATGATACCATAAACAGAAAAAAAGCGCCGCGTATCTACAATTTTTCCGTAAAATTTTAAGGCTAAGAGAGAAGATTTTTTTCTTCTGTTTTTTCTGGACGAGAAAATAAGAACTACAATATATAGTGTATATAAAAAGTGAAAAGCACAACATGTGGTATATTCTCAGGAAAATCTCTCCTGAGAAAAGTTACCGTAAAACATTGAAGAGAAACAGGATAGTTCATGAATAAAGAAGCTCTTATAGACACCCCCAAAAAAGCAAAAAAAACCAACGACTACATGGTCGTCAAAAGACACGGCCAGCTTGTTTCTTTCGAAAAAGAGCGCATTTTTTACGCTATACAAGCCGCCTTTCAAGAAGAAATAGGCTCAGAACAAAATGCGTCTATTATCAAAGAATTAACAGAATATATTTCTGATGCTTTACTAGAAAAAGCAGAAAAAGGCGCCTCTCTTACAGTAGAGGGTATTCAAGATTTTGTCGAAATCTCTTTGATGAAAAAGGGATTTCATAATGTAGCGAAAAGCTACATCTTGTACCGCAATGAAAGGACAAAAAAACGCAACAAAGACCCTTCCCACATCAAAATTTTTCGTCAGGATAAACAAACTCTTGTCCGTTTCAATCCCATTAAAATTGCCTCTTCTATTGAAAGGTGCCTGCGTCTTTCTAATAAAACGGTAGAGCGCACCTCAAAAGAGTTAGCAGAAATCGTCAATACCCTCACAGAAAAAGTGGTAGCAGGCGCAGTAGCAAGAGCGCAAGAAGGAGAGGCTATTTATGTAAAAGACATCCAAGATGCGATAGAAAAAGCGTTAATGGAACAAAAGTTTTTTGATGCAGCAAAAGAGTTTATCATCAAAAGAACACAAAAAGAAGGAAGCTCTCCTTATACCTCTGGATCGGTTTCTGCTACAGAAAACGGACAAAAACAATTTACCTTTCAGACAAAAGAAGGTGAGCAAAAAACCATTAGTGAATTAGCTCTTTTAGATAAATTCCGTTTTGCATGTCGAGGTCTTGAAGATATCGTCTCTGTTCAAGATCTTTTGCAAACGTCCACCATGCAGTTTTACGATGGGATCAAAGAACATGAAATTGATTTATCCAATATTTTTTCTGCCCGGACAAAAATTGAGAAGGATCCAGCTTATGCAAAAGTTGCTTCTAGACTGTTACTCGATGTTCTTTATCGAGAAACCATCGGTATATCTGCATCAGACCCTTCCTTAAAAAAAGCGCACGCGGCCTATTTTACAAAATTGGTTCCCCACGGCGTTAGAATCGGCAGGCTTCATGAAAACCTACTCGACTTTGATCTAGAGTTTTTAGCTGAGCAAATGGACATAGAAAGCGACGATCTTTTTCAATATCTTGGTCTACAAACTCTATATGATCGTTATTTAATTCATGAACAAGAAAGGCGCTTAGAAACTCCCCAAATCTTTTGGATGAGAGTGGCTATGGGTCTTGCGATGAATGAAGAGAAGAAAAATGAACGCGCCGTACAATTTTACCAGATTTTATCAAAATTTTTATTTGTATCAAGTACGCCTACGCTATTTAATTCAGGCACAAAACACCCAC